>ERZ772876.1264-NODE-1264-length-26819-cov-12.414774_pt1 | contig 26819 bp, 24 predicted proteins | sample MGYA00580584_ERZ772876 | MGnify/ENA primary metagenome ERZ772876 (study PRJEB29015, sample SAMEA2737728) | human gut metagenome | biome: human gut; feature: human-associated habitat; material: faeces | place: China | collected 2012 ... | reverse complement strand
AAATCTGCAATTTAAGAAAATTTTTACCAGAATTCCTTCACCAGCTTTGCTGGTTCCCCTCGTATTGAGCGGTTCTCTCTGCACTGCGGGCACCTCCTCACCCCATGAGGAGTCACCCTTTTCAAGGGAGGCTTATTCCTATAATTTTAACTGTTACATAGTACTACATACTGTAATCTTGTGGGCATCCCACATACATAAAGGAAGGAAAAAATCATGATTGATATGAAATGGATCCGGAACGATCCGGAAAAAGTCAAGGAAAACATCCGCAAGAAGTTTCAGGACGAAAAGCTGCCTCTGGTAGACGAAGTTGTGGAACTGGATCAGAAATTCCGCGAAGCAAAGGTACAGGGCGACGAACTCCGCAGCCAGCGGAAGTCTATCAGCAAGAAGATCGGTGCCCTCATGGGACAGGGCAAAAAGGAAGAAGCCGAAGCTGTCAAGGCAGAGGTAGGTGCGATCGGCACCAAGCTGGAAGAACTGGAAAAGGCAGAAACAGAACTGTCTGCCCGTATCCGCGAGATCATGCTGGTGATCCCGAACTTCATTGATGACTCTGTGCCGATCGGTAAGGACGATTCCGAAAACGTGGAAGTAGAGCGTTTCGGCGAGCCGGTTGTGCCGGATTTCGAAGTGCCGTATCACGTGGACATTATGGAAAAACTCCATGGCATCGACATCGACGCAGCCCGCGACACCAGCGGTAACGGCTTCTATTATCTGTGCGGCGATATTGCACGGCTGCACTCCTCCATTCTGGCATATGCCCGCGACTTTATGATCAACAAGGGCTTTACCTACGTCATCCCGCCCTTCATGATGCACGGCAACGTGGTGCAGGGCGTTATGTCCTTCCCGGAGATGGACGCCATGATGTACAAGATCGAGGGCGAGGACCTGTACCTGATCGGCACCAGCGAGCACACCATGATCGGCCGCTTCATCGACCAGACCATCGACGAGAGCAAGATGCCCCTGACCCTGACCTCCTACAGCCCCTGCTTCCGGAAGGAGAAGGGTGCCCACGGCATCGAGGAGCGCGGCATCTACCGCATCCACCAGTTCGAGAAGCAGGAGATGATCGTGGTCTGCCGCCCCGAGGAGAGCGCCGACTGGTACGAGAAGCTGTGGCAGATGTCTGTGGAGCTGTTCCGCAGCATGGAGATCCCCGTGCGTCAGCTGAACTGCTGCTCCGGTGACCTGGCGGACCTGAAGGTCAAGAGCTGCGATATCGAGGCATGGAGCCCCCGTCAGCAGAAGTACTTTGAGGTCTGCTCCTGCTCCAACCTGGGCGATGCACAGGCACGCCGCCTGCACATCCGCGTCAAGGGCAAGGACGGCAAGACCTATCTGGCCCACACCCTGAACAACACCTGCGTGGCACCTCCGCGTATGCTGATCGCCTTCCTGGAGAACCATCTGCAGGCTGACGGCAGCGTGACCATCCCCGAAGTGCTGCAGCCGTATATGGGCGGCCTGAAGGTCATGGTTCCCACCAACAAGAAGGCCTGAGCCTGACTGCGGTTTTCCACCGTAAAACAAAATCCTGTTGAAAAGCCCCGTGCTCTGTTCCGGCAGAGTGCGGGGCTTTTTGCGCGGCTGACAGGGAATGTGCGAAAAAATCAGAATTTTTTTAAAATAAGTGTTGACAAAAGGCGGTACAGTGGATATAATAATAAAGCACCGTTCAAGTGCAGAACTTCATATGTGGCGGCATAGCTCAGTTGGCTAGAGCATTCGGTTCATACCCGAAGTGTCACCGGTTCAAATCCAGTTACCGCTACCACATTACAGAGTTTCGCTAAGATAAGGGGGACGGTCGTCCGCAATAGTGGATGATGAAAGTCGGAGGTTTTAGCGAAGCTCTGTATTTCTAAGGCCCGTTGGTCAAGCGGTTAAGACACGGCCCTTTCACGGCTGTAACATGGGTTCGATTCCCGTACGGGTCATGAATAAAATCCCTGATCTTAGGATCAGGGATTTTTTCATGCAACCCGTACGAGGAATCGAAGGAACACGGCCGCCTGCAGGCGGCAAAAAAGAGCCCAGTGGGCTCTTTTTTAGTGTTCGGGTCCCAACCAGTAGGAATGTCAAAAAGAGGTAGAAGCCGTTTTGACCCGTGTGAAAATTGCAAACGGATGAGTTTGTGATAGACTTTTTAACAAAAATACGTTATACTGGCGTTGAAAAGGTAGGTGTGCTTCATGCCGGAAATCAGTTTGTTCTGCGGAATCCGCGTTACAATGTTCTATAGTGACCACAATCCGCCGCATTTTCATGCAGAGTACGGTGGTTATAAAGCCCTGATCGATATCCAGAATTCCTGCGTGATCCGGGGTGCATTGCCGGGGCGTCAGCTGAAACTGATTCTTGCTTGGTGTGAACTGCATAAGGATGAGCTGATGCAGAACTGGGAACTTGCCAGAACAGCTTCACCACTGAACCATATTGCGCCGCTGATTTGATGGAAGGAGGCTCCTATGGATACATTGATCCCGAAGGTATTGCAGGCTGTGGCCGGAGAAAATTTCACGGTATATCTTTACTTTAATGACGGTTCGGTTCGATTGTATGACGCGAAACCTTTGTTGGAGCTGGGTGGTGTATTTGAACCCTTACGGGACGAGGACTTCTTTAAATCCCGTCTGACCGTTCTGAACGATACTGCCGCATGGGATGTGACCGGGAATCATGACCCGTGTGCCTGTGTAGACCTTGACCCAATCGAACTGTATGAGACCTGTCCGGTCGTTGTGGACCCGCTGGAAACTGCATCCTGAGAGAATATAACAGCCCCCGCAGAACCGTGTGCATCGGTGCACGGTTCCGCGGGGGCTGTTTGTCATCTTATCGGTTGTTTTCCTGAATGTAAGCCCAGATGTCCTCCGGCACGGCGGCCAGGGCGTCGGCTCCGGCAGCAGTCAGCTCTGCGCGGCCGCGGAAGCCCCACAGGGCTCCCATGGCGGGCAGATGGGCGTTGTGGCCGGTGAGGATGTCCACATCGCTGTCGCCCACGAACAGGGTGGCGGCAGGGTCGGCGTGGATCTGCTCCATCAGGGCGTACAGCCCGGCAGGGTCGGGCTTGGTGGGCACGCCCGGACGGCTGCCGCGCACAGCATCAAAGCGCCCAGTACCGAAATAGTGGTCGATGATCTTTCCACAAAAAGCGTCGGCCTTGTTGGAAAACACCGCGCACTGGATGCCGTTTGCCCGCAGGGTGTCCAACAGCTCCGGGATGCCTGCATAGGGGGCCGTCTTGTCCTCCTTGTGGGCGTCGTACCGGGCCGAGAACTGTGCCAGTGTGGCCGCCAGCTGCTCCTGTGAGCGGGCATCCTCCGGTGAAAAGCGCTCCACCAGCTTGGGAATGCCGTTGCCCACCATGTGTTTGAACTGTTCCACGGTGAAGGTGGGCCAGCCGTTCTGGGTGCACACCCAGTTGCCGGCGTCGGCCAGGTCATCAATGGTGTTCAGCAGGGTACCGTCCAGATCGAACAACACAGTTTTTATCACGAAAAACGTCTCCTTTTTATCATTCTGCCTGCTGTAAAAAAGCAAGCTCCGTTAGGGCCACACTGCGCACCTTCTGCTTCAGTCGGCCCGGAAAAATCAGGGTCAGGTTGGCACGATGGGCCGCCACTGCCCACGGGGACTGCTGTACCGTCAGGCACAGGTCCGGATGCAGGGCACAGACGCAGTGCAGGTGGAACCCCTTCTGCCGCCGCAGGGTCAGGTGACCGTCCTGCATCCATGCGCCCTCCCGGCGGTAGCCCACAAAAGCCGCCGCCAGCAGAGCGGCAAAGAACAGGTCCGGCACCAGCAGCGGCAGGGTGAGGGTCGGCAGCGTGGTGCGGGACACTGCCGTCAGCAGCAGGCACAGCCCCAGCGGAAGCCCCGCGGGCAGGAAATAGATCTTGCTGCGGCTGGTGATGTCCGGGGCCGTGTCCGGCGGCAGGGCGACGCCGGGCAGCAGCTCTTGCAGCAGGGGCGTGCCCTCCTTCCAGACGAACAGCGGCAGTTCTGGCGCGCAGCTGCCCGCCGTGACGAACACGGGGCAGTAGTGCAGTGCCCGGGTCACCGGCGAACGCCGCAGGTCGGCGTAGTTCAGGTGGGCGCGGCACAGGCGCATTTCGTACCGGTGCAGCAGGCCGCCCCGGCTGCCCAGCTGGGCATCGGTACGCCAGACCGTGTAGTGGGCCACCTGCGCCGCACTGCGGGCCAGACTGATGCAGAACAGCCACCCGGTGGCCACCAGCATCCAGGCCGTGCCCATGGGCAGCCAGCGGGCCGCAAAGGCCGCCAGATGACTCAGGTGTGCAAAGGCGAGGGTCTGGGCGTCCGGGGCATAGGGGCGGCTCTGGCGCAGCGCAAGGGCCAGCAGCGCAAGGGTGGAAAGGCCGTTGGCCCCCAGCACCGCAAACACCATCTTCTCGCCGCCGTGGGGGCGGTGCACCACCGGCTGTTCCAGCGGCAGCAGCCGGTCGGCCAGCTCCCGGGCATCGTCCCGGGCAACGATAAGGGTCAGGGGCTTTTTCTGCCCGGCGGGGTACAGGGTCAGGCGGCTGGCCCCGGCCAGCCGGTACACCACGGGCCGGTCGATGGTCAGGGCAGCCAGCATGTCCGCCCGCAGGGTGCGGTCCAGCCGGATGCCCAGCCGCCAGCGCACCAGCAGGTTGCCGTGGGCGTCCATCTGCCAGCCACTGACACGCAGCACCTCCCAGCAGACCATGCTGAGCAGGGCAAGCAGCAGCACATCCTGCGCCAGCGCCGCCCACAGGGCGACCCGGTTGCGGGCGAACAGCACCTGCACCAGCGGGAGCAGGTACACCAGAATGGTCTTACGCAGCAGGTGCAGCACCGCAAACGGGTGAAAGCGCTTCTCGGTCATACGGCATCCTCCGTGAGGATGGAAGCCAGCGTGTCCGCCTGCACCGAGGGCACGCCCGGCAGCACCAGCAGGCCGCCCGGGCAGTGCACGAGCAGCACACTGGCTCCGGCCAGCCACAGCAGCGGGGTGCGCAGCAGCTGCACCCCGGTCACTGCCCGGCGGGGGATCTGCCGCAGCACCGGGAAGGCGATGCCTGCCTGCACGGTCAGGCTGCGGGGCGAGAGCGCCGCCACGAAACTGCAGGCGCGCAGCCGCAAGGCCAGCACCAGCAGGCCCCACACCGCGCAGAAGCACAGCCCCGCAAACAGGCTCTGCCAGAACACAAAGGGCGCACACAACAGGCCGGGGATAGCAGCCCAGACGCAGAGCACCGCCCGCGCCCGCGGCGGCAGGATGAGGGCCGTGCGCAGCAGTTCCTGTTCGGTCATTTGCCGGTCAGGCCCCAGGCGTCGGTGAGCAGATGCAGGGTGTCATCCTGGGTTAGGCAGAGGATGCGGTCCCAGGGCAGCAGCACTGTGTTGCCGTGGGGGATGATGAACTCGGTGTCGCGGGTGATGCTGACCAGGATCGCGTTGCCGGGGATGGGGATGTCCTTGATGGACTTGCCCGCAAAAGCAAAGTTCTCCGGCAGCAGGATCTCGTTCAGGCTGGCAGTGCCGCCGCCCAGCGAGAGCAGCTGGCGGATGGTGTCGGTCTCGATCTCGCGTTCCAGGATGTGGCTCAGGTTGTCGGTGCCGCAGACCACGGTGTCCACGCCGAGGGTGTGCAGCAGTTCCCGGTTTTTGGGGTTGGAGGCCCGGGCCACGGTGCGGTCCACACCGAACTCCCGCTTGGCGATCTGGCAGGCCACCAGATTGTCCTCGTCGTTGCCGGTCACGGCCACAAAGGCGTCACAGCTGGCCACATCGGCGGTGCGCAGGGTGTCAAAGCTGATGGCATCGCCGCACACCACCGGGACGTCCAGCGCGTCGGCCAGGCTGCGGCACAATGCTTCCTGCGGCTCAATGATGGTCACCTTGTGGTGGTGGGCCAGCAGGCTCTGGGCCAGATACATGCCCACCTTGCCGCCGCCTGCAATACAAACTTTCATAGCATTACCTCGTTTTCCAAAACGGAATATCTTAAAACGGCGTGCTTACTTGGCCAGTGCCCGGAACACGGCCTGCTCGGTGAGCACTGTGGGGCAGACGGTCTCCAGCTCGTAGGCCTTGTGGTACAGCACCTGTAAGTGCGGGTCGGACACCCGGCAGATGACCTTTTCGCGCCGGAAGATGCTCTTGGCGATCTGCGCGGCCATCAGGTTCACCGAGTCGTCCTCGCTCACGGCGGCCACGGCGTCGCAGTTCTCCACGCCGCCCCGGCGCAGCACGTCGGGGTCGGTGGGGTCGCCCACCAGAGCGGTGCCGCCAAAGCGGTAGTCATCAAAGGCGTCCAGACGCTTGAGCTGTTCGGGGTCCCGCTCGATCAGGGAAATGTCGTGGCCGATGCGCTCCAGGTCGCGGATCAGGGACGCGCCCACCTGGTCGCAGCCGATCACCAGAATGTTCATAAAGATTCACCTCATTGTAGAATGATGAAACGAAAATACAGACGGTGTTTGCAAAATGCCCGCAGCCGGGGCAAAAACCATTCTGTAAGGCTCTGGGTTCAGTATAGCACATTTTCCGGCCCAGTTACACCCCGCAGCGCAGAGGGCAGCTGCGTAAAATTTTTGCATTCTGCGTGCGCGGTGCGCCATAGTATGGTATACTGGAAAAGCGAGAAACGCCGCGCGTTCCCGCGTGTGCAAAAAGGAGGGATTTCTTACGTTCTGGGAAATCATCAAAGCAATTTTAATGGGCATCGTGGAGGGCATCACCGAGTGGCTGCCCATCTCGTCCACGGGCCATATGATCCTGCTGGAGCAGATCGTCAAATTCAACGCCAGCGAGGAGTTCATGTCCATGTTCCGGGTAGTCATCCAGCTGGGTGCCATTCTGGCCGTGGTGGTGCTGTTCTGGGGCAAGCTGTGGCCCTTTGGTCTGCGGCAGGGCCGTGTGATCTCCAAGCCCAGTGTCTGGAACCTGTGGTTCAAGGTGGTGGCCGCTACCCTGCCGGTGCTGGTCATCAGCCCGCTGGACGACTGGATGGAGGCGCACTTCTACAATTACATCACGGTGGCCGCCATGCTCATCCTGTACGGTGTGCTGTTCCTGGTGGTGGAGAACCGCCGCGCCACGCCCCATGTGATGCGTCTGGAGCAGATCACCTACCGGGATGCCCTGCTCATCGGCGTGTGGCAGTGCCTGGCCATCATCCCCGGCACCTCCCGCTCCGGTGCCACCATCGTGGGCGGCCTGCTGCTGGGTCTGTCCCGTGCCTGTGTGGCTGAGTTTACCTTCTTCCTCGCCATCCCCGTTATGGCGGGCGCGTCCCTGCTCAAGGTGGTCAAGTTCGTCCTCTCCGGCGCTGCGATGACCGGCACCGAGATTGCTGTTCTCATGGTGGGCTGCGTGGTCGCCTTTGTGGTCAGCCTTGCCGCCATCCGCTTCCTGATGGATTACGTCAAGCGCCATAACTTCAAGTTCTTCGGTCTTTACCGCATCGTGCTGGGCCTGATCGTCCTGGCCGTGGCCGCCATCACGGCAATCGTGTAAATCACTCCCAAACACTCCAGCCGCCCGCCCGGGCGGCTTTTTTGCGCCCTGGGGCAATTGCACCGACCCCAGCCTTGTGTTATACTGGAACCATAAAGAGAGAACCCGGCGGCGGGAGAGTGCCGCGCCTGAAATTGTCAAAAACGGAGGAGAATCCTATGGAAGCATCGACTGTATATTACACCGACTTCCGGTGTCCTGTGGGCACCAGCCTGACCGAAAAACTGCGCCGCCTGTGCATTGCGGCGGGCATCAAGAGCATTGATATGGACGGCAAGTTCGTGGCCATCAAGATGCACTTTGGTGAGCTGGGTAACCTGGCTTTCCTGCGCCCGAACTACGCCAAGGTAGTGGCAGACCTGTGCAAGGAGCAGGGGGGCCAGCCCTTCCTGACCGACTGCAACACGCTGTACCCGGGCAGCCGTAAGAACGCGCTGGAGCACCTGAGCTGCGCGCAGGAAAATGGCTTCTGGCCCATGACCACCGGCTGCCAGATCATCATTGGCGATGGCTTGCGCGGCACCGATGAGCTTGAGGTGCCCGTGCCCAACGGCGAATACTGCAAGACCGCCAAGATCGGCCGCGCCATTATGGATGCCGACATCTTCATCAGCCTGACCCACTTCAAGGGCCACGAAGCGACCGGCTTCGGCGGAGCCATCAAGAACATCGGCATGGGCTGCGGTTCCCGTGCGGGCAAGATGGAGCAGCACTCCTCCGGTAAGCCCGCCGTGCAGGAGGAGCTCTGCCGCGGCTGCCACCGCTGCGCCAAGGAGTGCGGCTCCGATGCCATCCGCTACAATGAGAACAACAAGGCGGTCATTGATTACGAAAAGTGCAAGGGCTGCGGCCGCTGCATCGGTGCCTGCAACTTCGATGCCATCTATTCCATCGACAGCAGCGCCAACGAGGAGCTGGACCGCAAGATGGCGGAGTATGCCGCCGCCGTCTGTGCAGACCGCCCCTGCTTCCACATCAGCCTGGTGCAGGATATCAGCCCCAACTGTGACTGCCACGGCGAGAACGATGCCCCCATCCTGCCGGATATCGGCATGTTTGCCTCCTTTGACCCCGTGGCGCTGGATCAGGCCTGTGCCGATGCCTGCCTGAACGCACAGCCCCTGCCCAACAGTCAGCTGGGCCAGAACCTTGCAAAGCCCGGCTGGAACTGCCACCACGACAACTTCAAGGATTCCAACCCCAATGTCGAGTGGAAGGCAACGCTGGAGCAGGCCGAAAAGATCGGCATGGGCACCCGCCAGTACACCCTGAAGAAGATCTGAACATAAAAATAAGCCCGACGTTGTCGGGCTTATTTTTATGTCTCTTGCATTCAGGGGCAGACAGGACGCTCAATACTCGCTGGAAGCTGGGACCAGTACGTCAATGACATCGGCCAGGGCTTTCCAGTTTTCCTCGGAACAGCCGGGCAGCTCTTTGGCATCCAAACCGGCATCCTCGATGCGGCCGGTCATGCTGTCCTTGTCGGTCAGCAGGGTCTCGGCATCGGCCTTGATGAGCGGCCAGGCATCGGCAAAGCTCTGCTGGTCATCGGCGCTCAGGCTGTCGAACCACTGGGTATAGGCAGCTTTGATGTCGCTGACCGGCTGGATGCTCATGTTGCAGCCATCGGCCCATTTCAGCAGGGAAGCCGCCGCGATGACGGATTTCAGCGAGCAGCCGGACACGCCGGGGCCCCAACCGAGGCAGGGGGCAAAGGCATCGTCCGGGTCAGAGAGGGAGAACAGGGAGTTCTCGCCTGCGTCCAGCGGGCCCACCTTGCCGGTGTCGGCGGTCACGGTGGAAGAGGGGATGCTCTCGCTTGCAGAAGCGGAAGAGCTGGAAGCGGCAGTGCTGCCGGAAGAAGTGCTGCAGCCTGCCAGCACGCCGCACAGCAGGGCGGCGCAGACCAGCAGGGAAAGAATACGCTTGCGAATCATAGGAAAGCCTCCTTTTATCGTGTTCCGGCCCATCTGCCGGAGAAACTGCTCTGGTACATTTCTAGTATACTGTTCTGCCGGGCTGTTGTCAATCGGCGTGCGCAGGACGATTTTTCACCCCGGCTGTGCAAACTATACAAACTTTTGTCCTTTTTTTCTCAGTCGGGCGGGATTGACATTTTTTGCGCTGGCGCGTATAATCCGGCCATGGTCAAACTGGGAGAAACGGGTGAAGAACCGGGAAAAGGGGGAGAAACGGATGCAGAAATTTCTGCGGCGGCTGGAACGCTTTTCACAGTCGCTGCTGTCGCCGCTGTCTTATCTTTCGGCGGCGGGCCTGCTGCTGGTGCTGGGGGCGCTGCTCACCAGCAAGCCCTTGTGTCAGGCACTGCCGGTGCTGCAGTGGGCTCCGCTGCAGCTGGTGGGTCAGCTGCTTTATAACGGGATGATGGTGCTCATCAACAACCTCAGCGTCATTCTCTGCGTGGGGGTGGCTGCCGTGCGCGCCAAAACCGAAAAGCAGGATGCCGCCCTGCTGGCGCTGATGGCTTACCTTGTGTTCCTCACAGCCAACCACACCGCGCTGGAAGCGCTGGGACTGCTTGCCCAGCCCAACGGGATGACCGGCCTTGCGGGCACGGGCCAGACCACCATTCTGGGCATTCAGGTGGTGGACACCGGCGTGGCAAGCGGCATCGTGCTGGGCTTTGCGGCGGCGTGGCTTTTCAACCGCACCTGCGAAAAGCAGTTTTATGGCATGATCACCCAGCTCTATTCAGGTCTGCGGTGGTCGTTTTTGTGGCTGTCGGCGCTGGCTGTGGCACTGGGGCTGGGGTTCTGCTTCGTCTGCCCGCCGCTGCAACGGACGGTCAGCGCCCTCACGGGCTGGATCGCGGCTTCAGGGAACGCGGGTGTGTTCCTCTACGGCTTTCTGGAACGGCTGCTCATCCCCACCGGCCTGCATCACCTCATCTATATGCCCTTCCAGTTCTCTTCGCTGGGCGGCAGCCTGACCGTAGGCTCTGTGACCTACACGGGCGCTTACGCCGTCTGCATGACCGAGTACACCATGGGCCTGCCCCTCTCAGACGGCATCGTCTGGATGTACACCGGCTTCACCAAGACCTTTGGCTATCTGGGCATTGCAGCGGCCTTCATCTTCACGGCCCGCAGGGAGAATCGTGCCCGTACCGCCGCCGCTGTGATCCCGCTGGCGGTCACGGCCTCGGTGGCCTCCATCACCGAACCCATTGATTTTCTGTTCTGCTTCGTTTCGCCCCTGCTCTGGGTGGCCCATGCGGTCATTACGGGCGGCTTTATGGTGCTGCTCCATGTCCTGCATGTCCGGGCCTTTACCTCCAACCTGCTGGGGTCGCTGGTGTTCAACCTGAGCGCCGGGGAGCAGCTGCAGAATCTGCCGCTGCTCTATCTGCTGGGCCTTGCGGAGATCCTGACCTACTTTGCCGTGTTCAGCATCCTCATCAAAGCAAAGGATCTGCCCACCCCGGGCCGGGAAGCAGCCCCTTCCACAGACCAGTCCCCGTACGCCGACCCGCAGGAGGTGTGCCGGTTCATCGCCGCGCTGGGCGGGCCGGAGAACATCGCCCAGCTGGGAAACTGCTTCACCCGCCTCCGGCTCACGGTGCGGGATGCCTCGCTGCTGGATATGGGGGCTCTGCTCTCCCTGCCCCATAAAGGTCTTGTGGTGCAGGGCACCCGGGTCCAGCTGGTCTGCGGCCTGCACGCCGCCCAGCTCCGCCATGCGCTTGAACAGCAGCTTGCCGAGATGGCCCCGGTGTGATTGCATTTTGATAAGAGAAACGGTATAATTGTGGCGAAACCTCTCAGTCGTCTGCGGCGACAGCTCCCCTGACAGGGGAGCCAAGAAAGGCCCCTGCCTCTCCTATTAGGCAACAACAACCGCCGCCAGTGGCGGATGAAGGGAGTTGTTGTTGGGGCAGCGGCCAACAAGGCACAAGTGCAATACTTTGCACGAAGTGAATGTTGGGAGCCGCAACCCGGACAAGTGGCATTGCGAAGCAATGACGGAGAGGTTTGCAGCGGATAACCTGAAAATAAAGGAGAACATAAAATGCAGAATAACACCTTTTCCGTCGAAGGTCTCTTCGATTTCCTGAACGCCGGTGTCAGCGCCTTCCACTCCACGGCTGCGGCTGTGAAGCTCCTGGAAGAGAACGGCTACCAGAACTGCCCCGAGAGCGCAGCCTGGGAGCTGGTGCCCGGTGGCAGATATTACACCACCCGCAACGGCTCTGCCGTGCTGGCATGGCGGATGCCCAAGGGTGAGCTGACCGGCTGGCATGTCACCGCCAGCCACAGCGATTCTCCCACCTGGCGCATCAAGCAGCTGGATGGCGGCAAGGACACGGTCTTTGCCAAGGCGGAGACCGAGGGCTACGGCGGCATGATCATGCCCACCTGGCTGGACCGGCCCCTGAGCGTGGCGGGCCGCATTCTGGTCCGCACGGAGAACGGCATCCGGAGCCTGCTGGTCCACCCCGACCGGGCGCTGGCTGTCATCCCCAACCTCTGCATCCACTTCAACCATGACCTGAACAACGGCATGAAGTACAACCCTCAGGTGGATCTGCAGCCCATCTTTGGTGAGGCAGGCTCCACCCTGCGGGACGCTCTGGCTGAGGAGGCCGGGGTCAAGGCTGAGGACATCGTGGATGCTGACCTGGTGCTCTGCACCCGCGAAAAGGCCGAGCGCGTGGGCCTGAAGGGCGAATACTTCATGTCCGGCCGCATCGATGACCTGGAATGCGCCTACACCACCCTGTGGGGCTTCCTGCAGGGCCGCGGCGAGGAGGAAGGCCGGGGCGATATGTGGGTCATGTTCGACAACGAGGAGGTGGGCTCCTCCAGCCGGCAGGGCGCACAGGGCACCCTGATGGCCAATGTGCTGGCCCGCATTGAGGAAAAACTGGGCGTGACCCGGGAGCAGAGCATCCGTGCCTGCACCAACAGCCTGCTGCTGAGCGCCGACAATGGCCACGCCACCCACCCCAACCACCCCGAAAAGAGCGATCCCGCCAACGTGGCGGTCATGGGCGGCGGTGTGCTGCTGAAGTACAATGCCCGCCAGACCTACACCACCAGCGGCTTTACCGGCGCTGCCTTTGCCGAGATCTGCAAAAAGGCTGGTGTGCCGGTGCAGGTGGCCGCAAACCGCGCGGATGTTCCCGGCGGCTCCACGCTGGGCAACCTGCTGGGCCACCAGATCCTGATCCCCATGGTGGATATCGGTCTGGCACAGCTGGCCATGCATTCCGCAATGGAGACCGCCAGCTGCAAGGATGCCGAGTACATGGCAAAGGCCGTGGCCGAGTTCTATAACACGCCCATCTCCCAGCCTGTGGACGGCGAGTGGAAGCTGGGCCTGTGAGCGCTGTGACCGGGCGCTTTGCCCCCAGCCCCAGCGGTCGGCTCCATCTGGGCAATCTGGCCTGCAGCCTGCTGGCCTGGCTCAGCGCCAGAAGTCAGGGCGGGCGCATCGTTCTGCGCATTGAGGATCTGGATGCCGAGCGCTGCCCCCGCAAATATGCCGACGCGCTGGAAGAGGATCTGGAATGGCTGGGCCTTGTCTGGGATGAGGGCGGCAGCCACGGCGGCCCCAACGGCCCCTATTACCAGAGCGAGTGCGCCGACATTTACACCGAGAGCTATAACAAACTGGAAGCACAGGGCCTTGTGTACCCCTGCTTCTGCTCCCGTGCCCAGCTCCATGCCGCCAGCGCACCCCACACCTCCGACGGCAATGTGATCTATCCCGGCACCTGCCGGGGGCTGACGGCGGAGCAGATCGCCGAAAAGCGCAAAAAGAAGGCCCCGGCCTACCGTCTCATGGTGCCCGATGAGGACATCACCTTCACCGATGGCTGTATGGGCCCCCACACCGAGAACCTGCTCCGCGACTGCGGGGATTTCTACCTCCGCCGCGCCGATGGCGTGTTTGCCTACCAGCTGGCTGTGGTGGTGGACGATGCCCGGATGGGCGTGACGGAGGTGGTGCGGGGGGCAGACCTGCTCTCTTCCACCGCACGGCAGCTTTATCTTTACCGTCTGCTGGGGCTGAAAGCGCCGCAGTTCGCCCATTGCCCGCTCCTGCTGGCCCCCGATGGCCGCCGCCTGTCCAAACGGGACGGGGACCAGAGCCTGGAAAACCTGCGGGCAAAGTATACGGCGGAAGAGATTGTGGGCAGGCTTGCCTTTGCCTATGACCTTCAGCCCGAACCGGCTCCCCGCACCCCGGAAAGCCTGATCCCAGACTTTTCCTGGGACAAGGTGCCAAAGCAGGATATCTGCCTGCCGGAAAATCTGTTTTAAGCAAAACCACAATCTTTCACTGGAAACGGTAAAGATTGTGGTTTATTGTTTACAAAATAATACTCTTATGGTAGAATATAAATAGCGAAAATCACAACAAAGATTGGAGGAAGTAAAATGAAAAAGATGTTAGCTGGTCTATTGGTGGTATTGACACTTGTGTGTGCGATGCCGCTTGGTGCATTTGCTGCTGAGCCAGAAGATGAAGGAGTGCAGCCGCTTTTTTTTCCTGAGTGTCCGAAATGTGGTGGCGTACTTAATATTGAAAGAACATGGACGGAATACACATATTATTACACAACTATATGGGTATATGTGGTATGCGAAAATGGCGACTATTCGAGTAATGAAGTAATGTCTCAAATTCCCAATCAGACAACTCGTAAAAAGAATGATAATGAGAACGAGAGTGTTACGCAAATAGACTAAAACAGAAAGGAGCCTGCTATGCGTAAAATATTAAAAGCGTTGAGCCTGTTGATCTGCACAATGCTTTTGTTCAGTGCATGTGCAGGCTCTTTGAATCTGAGACCGGGACCTTTCCGTTCGGAAATGCAGGATGTTTTCGTTCAGCAGACGACACTTACGGTTCCGGCCAGTCACGCCGAACATGGGGAGGATTATGTCATTGAGTGGCAGGACCCGGTGATGGAGCAGCACGTCCGGAAATGGCTCGACCGCCCGAAAGGGGATATTTATCACAGCGATGTCTGGGATTATCAGCGGGTTACGATAAACTCCGGAACCGGTATTGAGGACCTCATCGTCAAGGATGCACCGGACGGGGTGGACATTGGGGGAAACGTCAGCAGCAATGAGCAGCTGGCAGCCTGCGCAGTCAGCGTAAAGGGAACGTATGATCCGGTGACCTCTCTGGCAGACCTGCGGCATTTTGACAGCTTGCAGGTATTGTATATCAGTAATAAAATGGGAGCTTCTCCCATTACCGACCTGACCGGTCTGGAAGAATGCAAAAATCTGATGCTTTTGAGTGTGCCCAGTGTGGAGAGCAGCGCATTCCCGACCTTTGCAAAGCTGGATTCCGTGGTAGAGCTGAAGTATGGCAGTGACGGGATCCGGGCGGATTCCAATGTCTCCGACCTTTCGGCGCTGGCGCAGATGAAGTCGCTGAAGATGCTGTGGATCACCGGCAGTGAGGTCGATCTGACCCAGCTGGCCGGAGCTGACTTGCGGGTCCTGAGACTGGACGTGACCCGGATCGGTTCGCTGGAACCGCTGAAGCAGATGGAAAATCTGAGCTTTCTGCAGCTGTGCCAAGGGCCGGAGATCGACAGCTTTGCCCCGCTGGCGGAGAGCAGTGTGCAGTATCTGAGTATGTCCCTCTCTCAGGGTGCACGGGAAAGATATAAGAACATGGATTATACCCCCCTGACCCGGATGCCGCAGCTGATCTGGCTGGATCTGACCAACAACATCACGTTTGATACGGAAACCTGCAAAAAACTGCTGGCAAACGATACGGCCCTGAAATATCTGAAAATTTCCTATACATCGGCGGCCAAAGATGCCGAAGAGCTGGATACAGCGCACCTGAAAGAGTTCACTGCCCCAGCTCCGTAATACCCCAAAATGCAAAAACACCCATGCCAGCGCCGGCATGGGTGTTTTTCAATGCAGATTCAGAGCCGCTGGGGGACCCGGCTCTCGCTGTGTTCCAGTGCGGTCATGGCTGTATCCAGAACCATGGCCAGCAGGATGCCCAGCAATACATCAATGCAGCTGTGCTGCTTGAGCAGGACCGTGGACGCAATGATGGAAACGCAGAGCACGGCGGAAGCGGGCCGCATCCAGCGGCGGCCGGGCGTTTCAAAAATGTGGCTGCGGTAATAGGCCATCATCAGGGTGACCGAGTTGAACACATGGATGGAGGGGCAGACATTGAGGGGCGTGTCGGTGGCATAGAGCATCCGCACGGCCTGAGCAAAGAGGTCGCTGCCGTACACCCGGTAGGGCCGCAGATCCAGCCCGGTGGGCAGGATGACATAGCAGGCCAGCGCAATGGTCATGCCTGCAAACAGGGGCAGGCAGAGCCGCCAGAAGTCGGCCCGGGGCGCTTTCCACAGCAGGTAGAACAGGGTGAACGGGATCCACAAAAACCACGCAAAGTAGGGCACGATGGCATATTTGCAAAAGGGGATCAGGTCGTCCAGATGGCAATGCACCAGAACATCGGGCACGGCAATATGGACTTCGAGCCAATGGAACGCCGAAAGGTAAAACAGGAGATAAAACGCCATGAACGAAACGGGATGGCGGGAAAACCAGTTGCGCATGGAACACACTTCCTTTTCTGGAATGGGGGCCGCAGCCCCGCCTAAAGTTCTTTGCAGCGTATGATTATACCGCGCAAAGACGAAGAAAACAAGACAAAAAGCTGACAAAATCGTGAACACATCCGCGCGGAATTTGGTATGCTTTGGGGAAGCGGATGCAGGGGAGAGAAGCTTCTGCCTATTGATACGAGACAGGATGCGGGTTTCCTGCACAAAAAAGGCCCTCCCCGCCAAAACTGCAATGGCGGAGAGGGCCGGATATACGGAAACTCAGATCACCTTTTGTTCCATCCACCTGCCGCGGACAAAGCGGACGCAGAAGAACAGCGAGCGCATGGCCCAATCCAGGAACATGCCCAGCCAGATGAACAGCAGGCCGCAGTGGAACTTGAGCACCATCAGGTAGCAGAAGGCCACCCGGAACACCCACATGGAGATGACGCTGACCGTCATGGTAAAGGCGGCATCTCCGGCGGCGCGCAGGATGTTGGGCAGGGTGAAGCTGGAAGGCCACAGGATCAGCGATACAGCGTTGAACCAGACCATCAGTTCCAGTGCCATGCCGTAGGCCTCCGGCGAGAGGTTGAACCAGGAGAGTGCCAGCTTGTTCAGGAAGAACAGGCCGGAAAGATTCATCACCCAGTCCCCGGCGTAGGCGGTCAGGAGCAGCAGGCGGGAATAGCGCTTGGCCTGCACCTTTTCTCCGGCACCCAGACACTGGCCCACAACGGTCAGCGCGCCGATGCCCACGGCGGAGGCAGGCACGTTCAGGAAGCTGGAGATGTTGCCTGCCACGGCGTTTGCGGCAATGGCGGCGGTGCCCAGCGTGCTGGTCAGGCTGGAGACCGACAGCTTGCCGATCTGGAACATGCCGTTCTCGATACCGGCGGGAATGCCGACTTTCAGGATGCGCTTGATGAGGTCGAGGTCAGGCTTCAGGTCGGTGAGGTGGTCGATGCGCAGCGCACATTCCGGCTTCTGCAGCAGGAACATCACGGTGAAGCAGGCGATCATCCGGCTCACGAGGCTGGCAGTGGCCGCACCCATCACGCCCATGCCGAACCCGTAGATCAGGATGGCGTTGCCGCCAATGTTCACCACGTTCATCACCAGGCTGGAAAGCATACTGATCTTGCTGTTGCCCTGGGCGCGGAACAGAGCCGCACCGGCGTTGTACACGCCAATAAAGGGATAGCTCAGGGCCGAGAGCAGGAAATAGGTCTCAGCGTAGCGCATCACATCCGCGTCAATGGAGCCGAAGATACCACGCAGGATGGCGTGCCGCCCCACCGCCACGATGACGGCGGTGACCACGCTGAGCGAGATCATAATGAACATGATCTGTGCGGCGCTGGCCTTGGCCCGTTTTGGCTCCCGGTGGCCGATGTACTGGCTGGCGACCACCGCGCCGCCGGTGGCCAGTGCGCTGAGCAGCTGGATCATCAGCACGTTGAAGGAGTCCACCAGGCTCACGCCCGAAACGGCGGCTTCGCCCACCGAGGAGACCATCAGGGTGTCCGCCAGACCGATGGAGATGCTGAGGGCCTGCTCTGCCACCAGCGGCAGGAAAAGTGAGATGAGCTGTTGACGGTTGAACAGCGGTCTTGATGTGGTCGATGCGTCTGTCATGGTGTCCTCCCTTGGCGCGTGGATTCAAACACACCCATGATAGCGCGGAATGACGTGAAAATCAAGATGTTGTATCCAACAAATCAAAAAATCAGGCAAACTCTTTACTGGGGGTCAGGCTGGTGCCGTAATAAACAATGTAGTCATAGGGGATCTGGGGGTTGTATGCGGCCAGATCGCCGTACTTGGCCAGAATGTCGTTCCGCAGGTTCTCCGGGGTGTAGGGCTGCCCGGCGGAAAGGGTGTCGGCGCAGACGGCGTTCCACATGCTCTCGGTAAAGGCGGCGCAGTTGAAGTAGGCCGACCAGTGGTCAGACTTTGCAAGGTTGCGGTTGACCACGTCCAGCTGGCCCTGATCCAGCGAGGTCTGGACAGCATAGATGTTCTGGTAGTAGGAATCGGCCAGATAGCGCTTGTAGTAGCCCTCCAGGTTATACCAGATGCCGGTGTGCTCCCAGCGGTTGCCGCGGGGGCTGAAGGTGATCTCGGTATTGGGCGCGATCCGCAGGCCGCCCACCTCGATGTCGTGGTCAGAGACGTTCCGCACCGAGAGGAAGGAGTGGCCGCTGGAATTGATGGAGGCATCGCCCCGGTCCTCGGCCCGGGCGTAGATGCGCAGCAGGGCCACGGCACCCTCGGCGGGTTCTGCACCGTAGGCCTGCACGGCAGATCTATGGTCGGCCTGCTCAAAATCGTAGGGGCCGCCGGTGCTGGTGGTGAAACCGACGATGTTGCGGATCTGATCCTCAAGGGGGCTTACATCGGTGATGACACGTTGGTCCTGGGGGGCGGGCGTTGCGACGGGAGTCTCGGCCAGCGCGGCGGTGCTGCCGAACACGCACAGGGCCAGCGTCAGGCAGAGGGAAAGGGCGCGGAACAGCTTTTTCATGGGGTGACCTCCAAAGAGAAAAAATTCAGGTCAAGGATAGACGATTTTTGGGACGCTGTCAAGAAAAAGATATCTGCCGCCTTTACCCCCGGGGCCGGTTGTGTTAAAATGTAGCTGGCAGCCGTGCCCGGTGGTTTGGGGTATGGAGCCGATCGGAAGGTAAATGAATCTGACCCAGAGAGGGGAACAACCTATGCCAAAAGAAGCACACAAGGTCGTGGTCATCGGGCACCGCAACCCCGATACCGATTCCATCTGCTCCGCCATTGCCTATGCGGAGCTCAAAAACCGCACCAGCACGCTGGTCTGTGAGCCGCGCCGTGCCGGTAAAATGAATCAGGAGACCGAGTTCGTCCTGAAAAAGTTCGGTGTCACGCCGCCCCGGATGTGCACCGACGTGAACCCCAAGATCCGGGACGTGGATTACCGCGAGATGCCGGGCATCCCGGGCTCCACCAGCCTGCGCCGCGCGTGGAAGATCATGCGCGACCAGCAGATCGACACCCTGTCCATCACCAGCGCGGACAACGAGCTGGAGGGCATCATCACCGTGAAGGATCTTGCCACCGCCAACATGGACGTGTTCGATACCGCAGTGCTGGCCAAGAGCCGTACCTCTTATAAGAACATCCTTGAAACGCTGAACGGCACCATGGTGGTGGGCAATGCCGACGCGGTCTGCACCACCGGCCACATCAAGATCGGCACCGCCACCCCCGAGATGCTGGAAAGCAGCGTGGAAAAGGGGGATATCGTCATTCTGAGCAACCGGTACGAAAGCCAGCTCTGCGCCATTGAAAAGGAAGCCTCCCTGCTCATCATCTGCAATGGGGCCAAGGTGGGCCGCACCATCCAACGCATTGCCGATGAGACCGGCGTAGCCATTATGACCACCCCCGAGGATACCTATGCGGCGGGCAAGCTCATCAGCCAGTGCGCGCCCATTTCCTATTATATGACCCGGGACAACATCCTCAAATTCACCCTCGTCACCCCCGTGGCCGATGTGCTGCGGGTGATGGCAAAGGTGCGCCACCGCTATTTCCCCATCCTCGATGAGGACGGCAAATACTGCGGCATGGTCAGCCGCCGCAACGTCATTGCCCTGCGCAAGCGGCGCATCATTCTGGTGGACCACAACGAGGCCACCCAGGCCGTGGAGGGCTTTGATCAGGCCGAGATCCTGGAGATCATCGACCACCACCGCATCGGCAGTCTGGAGACCAGCGGCCCGGTCTACTTCCGCAACCAGCCCGTGGGCTGCACCGCCACCATCATCACCCAGATGTACGATGAAAACGGTGTGGACATCCCGCCCCAGATCGCGGGTCTGCTGCTGGCGGCTATCCTTTCGGATACGCTGGCCTTCCGCAGCCCCACCTGCACCCCCGTGGATGAAAACGCCGCTAAGCGTCTGGCCAAGATCGCAGGCGTGGACATTGAAGAGTTTTCCACCGAAATGTTCGAGGCCGGTGAAAAACTGGACGGCAAGACCCCCGAAGAGGTCTTTTTGCAGGACTTCAAGGTGTTCATGTGCGGCGATATCCGCTTTGGCGTGGCACAGGGCAGCTACATGACCCGCAAAAACCTGCAGGCCGCCCAGGCGCTGCTCCAGCCCTATCTGGAGGAGGCCCGCAATAAGCAGAACGTGGAGGACCTCTACATGCTGCTGACCGATGTGCCCAAGGAGGAGAGCGTGGTCATCTGCACCGGCCGCTACGCCGCCGAGGTGTTGAGCAACGGCTTTGAGAGCCGGCCCGCCGCCGACGGCAGCTGGACGCTGCCCGGCGTGGTCAGCCGCAAAAAGCAGTTCATCCCCGCCATGATGAGCGCCTATCAGGAGCTGTAACCCCCCGATACAAAACACGAAGCCCCCGGAACCCTGCATGTTCCGGGGGCTGTTGTGTTTTGTAAGGGAGCGTCAGGCTGCGACTTTTAAGGGAGAGTTATCAGTCCAGATGGTGCCATCCAAAAGCTTTGTTACGGCCAGTGTGCCGTTCACGCTGACCCGCGCGGGGTCCAGCGCGTAGAAATCGCTCTCCCGCAGGTTTTCAGGGTCTGCCGTGGGGGAGATGCCCACCACGCACACCCAGTGTCCGTAGGTGCTGCTGGTGGCGATGTGGGGGTAATTGACCTCTTTCCAGCCGGAGCCGGAGAGGTGGTATTCATAGCTTGTCACGCGGTTGGTGTGCTTGGACACGCCGCTGACAGCGGTGTTTTTCAGATGTACGATGACAGGCCGCCCGGCCTGCAGCTCTTCATGCAGGCGGGAAAGGCAGTCGGAAAGGGAGCCGCTGTAAGCGTAGTACCCGGCGGCAGACCATACCGCGCCGTTCGACCACATCCCGCTGCCCGAGCAGGGCCTGCCATCCAGAATGGTGCGGGCGTAGCGCAGGGCGTACCAGCTGCACCGGCCCGAGGTCTGGTTGCCGATGGAGACGATCTGCTGGCTGTCGAAGGACAGCAGCGTGATGCCGTTCACATCCTGCAATTGTGCCGCCGCAGCCTTTGGCGCGGCCAGAAAGGTCAGGCACAGCAGAACTGCTGCCACAAAAACGCGCACCGGAGCGCGCAGGGAACCGTGCTGCATGGGGCAAACTCCTTTTCCTTGTTCAGGAACGGCACCCGGCGGTTCCCATTGCCTTAAGTTTAGCACCAAATCGTGGTAGAATTGTGTAAACGCCGGAAATATTTTCCGGTTTTTGCCCCGGGCACGGCAAAGGATCTTTGCGAAGATTCGTTCTGGAAAAAACAACAAAAGCAGGAGAAAATGTTTGGTGAAGCTGGCAATTGACAAAAGCGACACTCGTTGGATAAAATAAAGTCAGAAGGGGCCCTGTTTCAAAATGGAAAGGCACCCTGCATATTATGATAACAACACAACAAAACGACTGGAGGTCCCGACATGAAAATGCTGAAAAAACTGGCCGCTTTGATTCTGGCGGCGACCATGGTACTTGTTCTGTTCACCGCCTGTGGCGGTGATACCCCATCGACCCCTGAGGCTCAGGCAGAAGCTCAGATGATGAGCACGATCAATAAACAGCGTGGTTCGGCAGTACAGCTGTGCAATGACACCGAGCTCAAACAGGAAGCTGAAAAGTTCTTGGATTCGGCGGTAGACATCAACACCGGTGCATGGAAAATTTACAATGCGATAGATGTTCATCGTGATGACAATGGTATTTATACGGCTAAGGTCGTAGTCAAGAATGAGTATACCGGTAAACTGTTGGAAGAGTTCTTCAATATGGTAAACAACAAGGATAAGAATGTGAACATCAGCGCAGTTGGCAAGTGGACCAAGGTTGGTGTGGCCGCAAAGACAGTTAAGGGCAACATGTACATTTCTATCGTGGTTCAGGTTAACACCAAAGCATAAGGATACAGTGATACACTCCCCGGAGCGTGGCTGAAAGGCCGCCCTCCGGGGCTTTTTTGTATTTGTGGCAAAATCCTTCTGAATGTGGTACAATAAAAGATAGATTTTATCGAAAGAAAGGAACCTTTGGATGCAGCTGTTTGAACTGGTCAGCCCGCGGCTGTTCCGCCCGCTGGCGGGGCCCAACCGGGCGTTTTATGCGGAGCTGCTGCTCCTGCTGTGGGAGGAGTGCCGCCACACGGCGGATTACTCCATCTCCCGGGCAGAAGCGGTGAGCCGGGCCGAGGATTACTTTGCGGCGCTGGCAAAGCCGCTGGCACTGGATGCCGATGACGCGGGCGATGAAGCCGAACAGCCCACCCGGGACCCCCATACCCTTGCGCTGGGCTTTCTGCTCCGCCTGCGCCGCACCGGCTGGCTGGAAGAGCAGCCCGGCAGCTATGAGGAAGAGCCTGCCCTTGCCTTTGTGCCTGAGGTGGCCCCCCTGCTGGAGGCGCTGGAGGAGATCCTGAACCCGCGCGTTGTCACCTACACCGGCAAGCTGTACAAGGCCTGGCAGCTGCTGCAGAACATCGGGGAGGAAAAGAGCCCCTATGAAAATGTTCTGCGGGAGGTGGCCTCCGATCTGGAAGCGCTGAACAAGTCCCTGCGGGCGCTGAATGCGTCCATCGGGCATTATATCGACCGGCTCACCCGCAACCGCACCCCGCAGGAGGTGCTGGAGCTCTTCGACCAGTACGAGGAAAAGGTGGTGGCCGCCGCTTACCACCGCTTCAAGACCAGCGATAACCTGTTCAACTACCGCGCTTATCTGGAGGAGGAGCTGGACGACTGCGAGACAGAGCACCTGCCCCGGCTGGCGCTGGATTACGCCCGGGTGGAGCGCTGTGCCCCCGGCGAGGCAGCCCCTGCCGTGCGTGCCCTCATCCAGAAGCTGCGGGATTCGTTGGAAGAGATGAGCACCCTGATGCGCCAGATCGACCAGAGCCACATCCGCTACCGCAAGCGGGCCGTGCAGCGGGCACAGTTCCTGCTGCTGAGCGACCGCTCCTCGCAGGGCAGTGTCACCGCCCTGCTCCGCCGCTATGCCGAGGAGATCAAAACGCCCGATCAGCTGTTCGCGCCGGATGACGGCCCGGTGGCAAAGCGTCTGCACCTCTACCCGGCAGCGGTGTTCGGGGCAAAGCCCCTCTACCCGCCCGCCGCGCCCCGCAGCGAAACGCCGCTGGCTCCGGTGCGGCAGGCCGGGCTGGATGGGGAGCAGCTGCGCAAAGAACAGCAATTGCTGCTGGACTACGCCCGGATGGCCGTGACTGAGGAGAACGTGGGCCTGCTGGCAAAACAGGCCCTTGCCGCCCGCAGTGCGGTGGCCGCCTCCACGCTGGCGGAGGAATACCCCCGCGATTTTGCCCGCATCATCGGCCTGCACACCTATTCGCAGTCGCCGCGCCGGGCTTACGATATCACCCTTACCGGAAACTGGGTCGAACGGGGCGGCTTCCGGTTTGAAGAGTTTATTCTGACACCCCGCAGGGAGGACGCTGACCATGGCCGAACCGAATAAAATGCTGGAAGAGACCGCAAACTATCTGCTCAACCACTGCTTTGTGCTGGGCGGCGTGGAGGATCAGCGGGCAAAATACCTCTATGTGCAGGATCATCTGCCCGAGGTGCGGGCCGTGTTCGCGCCGCTGGGCTATGCGGTAACGCTTTACCCGGCTCCGCTGCAGGCGGCGGCGCTGGTCAACGAGCATGAGGGCAGCCAGGCCCGGCTGCTGAAATACGAGAGCATCCTGCTGCTGGTGCTCCGCCTGCTCTACCTGCAAAAGCGGGAGAGCCTTGCCGCCAGCGCCGATCAGGTGCTGGTGACCGTGGAAGAGGTGCAGACCGAGCTGCAGAAGATGAACCTGCCCCGCAGACTGGACCAGCAGACGCTGGAACGGCTGATGCGCACCCTGCGCCGGTACAATCTGGCCCGACCGGTGGGCCGGCTCTCCGGGCTGGACAGCCGCATCGAGGTGTTCCCCACCGTGCTGCTGGCCCTGCCGGATGCCGACCTTGCCGACGCAGCGGCAGAGAGCGCCCGCACCCGCACCGAGCTGGGACTGTATGAACGGCCGGAAGGGGCCGACACCGCCGCAGGGGAGGCAGAAGAATGATCGAACTCAAACGCCTGAAACTCATCAACTGGCACAACTTTGAAAACGTCACCTTTGACTGCGCCCGCCTGACCTATATGATCGGCGTGAACGCCGTGGGTAAGACCACCATTCTGGATGCCATCCGCTACTGCCTGACCACCAACCGCAACTTCAATGCCCTGGGCAATAAGAAGAGCGGCCGCACCCTGCAGGGCTCGGTCCACGCGAAGCAGCGCGGGGAAAACGCTTACCGCCGCCCCGGCCATACCGTGGCCTACATTGGCGCGGAGTTCTACGACAGTCTCAAGCGCGCCCCCTTTGTCATCGCGGTGCGGGTGGAGTCGGAAGGCCCCATGCAGGAGCTGCACCCCGGCGACCAGACCTGGTACCTCTCCGAGGACGGCTGCACGCTGGAACAGCTGCCCTTCATCGACCCGCGTACCGGTGCCCCCAGCGCCAAGGAGGACTTCAAGCCCGCCGTCGGCCGACTCTCCTACACCCGCAGCCCCAGCGAAGCCCGTGACCGCATCTGCCGGGCGCTGGGCATCGGGCGGGCGTCCAGCCCGCTGGGCAAAAAGTTCAACGAAGTGTTTCAGATGGGCACCAGCATGGACGAGATCCCCAACTTCCGGGAGTTTCTGTACCAGTACATCCTGCCGCAGCCGGAGCTGGATCTGGAAGCACTGCAGGGCGACCGGCTGGAGCTGGAAAACCTGCACGCTGTGCTGGCCGAAGCTCAGACCCGCGCCGATGCACTGGAAGAGATCGTGAACGATGGCCGCGAAGCCGCCGGAAAGCAGACCGAAGCCCTTGTGAACCGGGGCGCGGCCCTGCTGGCCCGTGCTGCTGCCGACGGCGGGGAACAGGACGTGTGGCAGGGCCATCTGGACGCCGGACACCGCCAGCTGGAGGCCCTGAACGCCCGCTATGCCGAGGCCAAGAACGCGGAGGCGGAAGCCCGCCGCGCCTACCTTGCCGCCCACAGCGCAGCCGGTGCCAGCGGCGAGGGCCGGGCACTGGATGCCATGGAGGAAGAGCTGTCCCGCCGCAAGACGGCGCAGGATGCCGCCGCCCGCAAAGCCGCGCAGGCCGAGGATGCCGCATCCAAGGCCGAAGCCCTGCTCACAGCCCTGCGCCGCAGCGGGTTTGCTTCCGGCTGGAAGCTGGAAAACCTCACCGCCGACACCCTGCCGCAGCTCACCGACTGGCTTGCCGCGCAGGAAAAACCGCTGGAAGAAGCCTACTTTGCGGCCCGGCAGAACACCGCCGCCCTGCGCAAAGAGCAGGCGGACAAGCGCGCCGAGCTGGACGCCGTGTCCGGCGGCAAGTGGGTGTACCCCCACGGCGATGCCGCCACCCGTGTGCGGGATGCCGTGAACGCGGAGTTGAAGAGCCGCGGCATGCAGCCGGACGCCAAGATCTTCTGTGAGCTGCTGGCCGTGGCGGACGAGAGCTGGCAGGACTGCGTGGAAGCCTGCCTGGGCGACCGCCGGTTCGACATCCTTGTGCCGCCCGCCCATTACGAGGCCGCCAAGAGCGCCTTTGTGGCCCTGAAGGACAAGGTTGGGCCCATCAGCCTGCTGGACACGCCGGGCATCCGCAAGGCCAACCGCCATGCCGAGACTGCCCCGGCGGACAGTCTGGCGGCACAGGTCACCAGCGAAAACCCGCTGGCGGCCCAGTACGCCGACACCATCCTGCGGCGCATCGTCTGCTGCGACACCCCTGAAACACTGGAACAGTACCCGGACAGCGCCACCCGCGACCTGCTGCGGCACCATCCCTTCCGGCTGGAGCGCCTGCGCACCCCGCAGCGTTATATCGGCCTGGAAGCCCGCCGCGCCCGCGCCGGGGCACTGGCCGAAGAGCTGGAAGCTCTGGCCGAGCGCACCCGCACCGCCGCCCAGACCGAGCAGAACCTGAAAACCGCCTACGACCAGTACCAGAACTTCCAGCGCGGCACCGCGCCGCAGCAGCTGGCCGGCCTGTGGGAGGCCCGCACCGCCGCCGAAAAAGCCCGGAATGCGGTGGCCGAACAGGAGGGCAAGCTGGCCGAATACCGCGAGAACCCCCTGCTGCAGGAGATGTACCGCGAGGAAGAAACGCGGGAAGCCGCATGGGAAGCCGCCCGCACCGCTGTGGAGCAGGTGGGCGGCGACATCCGCGTGTGCGAAAAACAGATCGCTTCCTGCGAAGCCGAACAGAAAAAGGCCGGGGAGACGGCACAGCAGAGCGCCGACGCGGCCCGGAAGTTCTTTGCGGCCCATCCGCTGCTGGAGCCGCTGGCCCGCACCCGGATGCAGGCCCTTGCTCCGGCCGACAAGCCCGCAGCCGCCGCACAGGCCGCCGAAAAGGCACAGGCCCGGCTGGACGATGCCCTGACGGCCTACCTCACCGGCACGCTGGAACCCGCCCAGAAGGCCTACAACGAGCACTACGTCTGTGATTACCCGCTGGGTCTGGCGGGGCTGGACCAGTACCGCGCCCAGCACGAGAGCCTTGTGCGCATCGACCTGGAACGCTACGCCGCCCGTCTGGAGCAGGCCCAGCGCGACTGCAAGGACCGCTTCCGCAAGGACATCCTCTTCCGCATGAAGGACGACATTTTCAACGCCCGGCGGCAGTTCCGGGAGCTGAACAAGGTGATGGAACAGCTGACCTACGGCGAAG
>ERZ772876.1260-NODE-1260-length-26883-cov-9.583122_pt1 | contig 26883 bp, 32 predicted proteins | sample MGYA00580584_ERZ772876 | MGnify/ENA primary metagenome ERZ772876 (study PRJEB29015, sample SAMEA2737728) | human gut metagenome | biome: human gut; feature: human-associated habitat; material: faeces | place: China | collected 2012 ... | reverse complement strand
TTAATTGGTTGAATAAATATAGTAAATTAATTATATTAAATATGAAAAATAAGAAATAATTTATAAAAAGTAAGGATTCAACCAATTAAAGAACGTCCCCATTGGTTCAAAGGTTGAATGCTTATTGAGAAGAGAGGAAGTAAAAATGAGTAAAAATGTATTAGTAACAGGTGCTGCAGGATTTATAGGAGCTAATTTTGCAGAATATTTTGTAAATAAACATCCAGATTATAATGTAATAGTATTAGACAAATTAACATATGCAGGAAATTTAGATAATTTAAAAAAGGTAATGGATAAAATAACATTTGTACAAGGAGATATCTGTGATTTTGACTTTGTACTAGATTTGTTCAAAAAATATGATATAAATGGAGTTATTCATTTTGCAGCAGAATCACATGTTGACAATAGTATTAAGAATCCATTTGTATTTACACAAACAAATGTAATAGGAACACATACTTTATTAGAAGCTGCTAAACAAGTATGGGGAGAAGGAAGCCCAAATAAATTTGTACATATTTCAACAGATGAAGTTTATGGTTCTCTTAAAGAAGAAGGGTATTTTACAGAAAAATCTCCAATCAAACCAAGTAGTCCATATTCAGCATCAAAAGCAAGTTCTGATTTAATAGCATTTGCATATCATGAAACATTTAAGATGAATGTAAATGTAACAAACTGCTCTAATAATTACGGACCATACCAACATAATGAAAAATTAATTCCACATATGATTAAATTAGCATTAAATGATGAAAAATTACCAGTTTATGGAGAAGGATTAAATATTAGAGATTGGTTATATGTAGAAGACCATTGTGAAGCAATTGATTTAGTATTCCACAATGGAGTAGCTGGAGAAAGATATAATATTGGTGGACACAATGAAAGAAGAAATATAGAAATTGTAAAATTAATATTACAAAGATTAGGTAAATCAGAAGATTTAATTGAACATGTTGCAGATAGAAAAGGACATGATTACAGATATGCAATTGATCCAACTAAGATTAAAAATGAACTTGGATGGTATCCAAAAACAAAATTCGAAGATGGTATTATTAAAACTATTGATTGGTATTTAGCAAACCCAGATTGGTTAAAGTAATTAAGAACTATTGACATTAACATAATATAAATACTATAATTTTAGCTGTAAAACATTGTAAATAAAAAAATTCATCAGTTTTATTATGAGGCTTGACATAAATGTAACTATCAACAAATAAAATATGTGCGTAATGCAGGAGAAAAAAGATGAAGGAACGATTTTAGAGGCAATTAACTTAAATGCAGAAAAAAAGCAAAAATTGGTAATAATTATGAGATTATTTTTGGTGATTGATCTAGTTTTTATAATTTCACCAATTTTTAAAAAAATGTTGAAGGATTAAAAAATGATGATAGCTAACCCTGAAGAGTTAGCTATTATCATTTTCTCGTGGATTAAATTTTTTAAATGAAAAACAATAACGTTCTGTGTAGTATGCTTTCTCATTGATAGTGAAAGTACATACATAGGTTCCTTGATAATATGAATTATCATAGGCTTCGAATTGAAAAGAAAATTCAGATGAGTTAAAAATATTATTAACAGCATCTATAGTACTAATTTTTTTTTTGGTATTTTCATCAAAAATTTTAGGCCACTCTTTTCCATTATGAGATGGATACTGAAAAAGATAAATGCCTTTAATTGGTACATATTTTCCATTTTCTAATGTAATATGTAGCCAAACATTTTCCATTAATCCAATCCCATTAGGAAGTGCCATGTTTAAAGTAATAATAGGAAATTCTCCCATGATTTTGCCCTCCTTTTATAAAAAAAGATTTGGGTTTTTAGTTACTTTAAATTTAATACTAGTATATGACTAGACATTTATTTTGTCAATAATTATCGACATTTTTCTACTTTTTTTGATATTTTAATTTTAAATAATTTAAACAACAAAAAGTTATAAAATATAAAACAATAAATAAAACAATATTTAAAATTAAATTAATGATAATATTAGTAAAAGCTAATACTATAAAACTTAAAACAAAAAAAGCAACAAAACAGCAAATAATTGGAATGATAATCCAATCAATTAAATCAATTTTAAGCTTAGCATACTTAATCAGTTGAAATAAGCTAACAGTAAAATTTAAAAGTTCACTAATAAAAATAGATATAACATAACCATTAATACCTATAACAGGTAAGAAAAAATAGATAAAACACGTGGTAACAGTTAAATCTAGAATATTGCAACACATAACACCAAATTGTTTATTAAGACCTTTTAAAATGCTATCAATAACATTATCCATGTACATAAAAAATATTAAAGGAGCTAAAATTTTAAAATAATAACCGCTTTCCAAATTATTGTAGATAACTAAACCAAGTTCAGAAGAAAAAAATAAAAAAATACTACAAACGCAAAATGAAAATGCAGATGTTATTTTAAAGATTTTATTACAAACAAAATTAATAGCCTTGTAATTTTTTTGAGCAAGATATGTAGATATTTCAGGAATTAGTAACATGCTATAAGAACTCATAAGTACAGTTGGAAATGTAATAACAGGTAAAACCATTCCATTCAAAATACCATATTTAGAAAGAGCAGTGGCACAAGACATCCCTGATTTTTCTAATTGAGTTGGAATAATTAATTGTTTTAAAGTAGATAATCCGGAACGTATATATGATGTTATTGCGACTGGGAAAGCAATTTTAATAATATTTGTTTTCTGTGCAAATGAATGTATATTATTTAAATTTTTTTTCTTAATATCAAATTTATATAAAATAAAAATAAAAGTAAAAGAACAGACTTCGGAAATTACATCAGCTAAAATTAATGAAATACAAACTGCTTCAACACCTTTAGAAATATTTATATTTAATAATAAAATTGTAAAAATAAATTTAATTATAAACTCAAAAACTTGAGAAATTGCATTTTTGTATGCTTTTCTGATAGCTGTAAAATATGCAGTAATACATGCAGACATAGCTATAAATGGAAGCCCAATTGCTATAAAAAATAAAACTTTGGTTGAAACCATATTGTGTAAACAAATTCTTACAATACTATTAGAAAACAATATTAAAAGCAGACCAGCATTTAAACCAAGTAAAAGGCTAAAAAGAATACAACTACGAATTGCTTTAATAGCAATTTTATCTTTTTGTAATGCAAATTTTTCTGGAACAATTACAGTTGCTGCAACACTTAAGCCAGAAGTTGCGACAGTAATAAAGAATAGGTAAACAGACATTACTAAACTAAAAATTCCAAGAGCTTCAGAACCAATTTTATTAGATATAAACACATTAAAAACTAAAGTGATAAATCTCATAATTAATGAAGTTGAGGTCAAAATAGTTCCATTTATTAAAAATAATTTACTTTTTTTTCTCAAAATAATTCACCTTATAAAAGATATTTAAATAATGATAAAAATATGAATTTTAAACAAGTATTATTAAAGTATGTAAGATATTTTAACTATAACGACTATAATTAATAAAATAAAAACTGACCACCAAGAACTATAGACATTTTTTGAATTTTACGATATATTATAATAAAATTATGATAAAAACGCATATTAATAATTTAAAAGATTACTTAATATTAAGTTTTGACTTGTTAAGAAAGGATATCAAAAATGAAAAAAGAAAGAAAAGTAACACAATTTGAAAATATAAAAGAATTAATTTATAATTCAGTAAAAAAATATGAAAATCACATAGCATTTGTAATTAAAAAGACAAACGGAAAAAAAGCAGAATATCAAAATATAACATATAAAGAACTTTTAGACGAAATAAATTCATTAGGAACTAAGTTATACGAATTAGGAATAAAAAACAAAAGAATAGCTATTGTAGGAAGAAATAGATATGAATGGGCATTATCACACTTAACAAATTTATTAGGAGCAAATGTATCTATTCCATTAGATAAAGACTTACAAATAGACGAATTGGAAAGTTCATTAATTAGAAGCAAAGCAGATGTTATCATATTTGACGAAAAATACATAGAAAAAATTGAAGAAATAAAAAACAGAAATCAAACAAACATAACAAAATATATATGTATGTCAAAAATTGAAGGATATGAAAATATTCCAAACTTGAAAGAACAAGGAAAAGAACTATTAGAACAAGGAAATAAAGAATTTATAACAACTAAAATAGACTCATATGGAATGAACATACTTTTATTTACATCAGGTACAACATCAAAATCAAAAGCAGTAATGTTATCACAAAATAATATTACATCAAATGTATATGCAATGCAAAAAGTTGAAGGAATATATGATACAGACACTAACCTCGCATTCTTGCCATTTCATCATATTTTTGGTTCAACAGCAATGATAATGATGCTTGCATGTGGAGTAAAAACAGCATTTCCAGACGGATTAAGATATGTTGCACAAAATTTAAAAGAATATGAAATATCTGTTTTTGTAGGAGTTCCACTTTTAGTAGAAGCTATTTATAACAAAGTATTAAAAGAAATTGACAAACAAGGAAAAACAAAATTAATAAAATTAGCAACAAAAATAACAAACATACTAAATGCAATTCATATTGATATTAGAAGAAAAGTATTTAAACAAATAATAGAACAACTTGGCGGAAAAATGAGATTTATAATATCTGGTGGAGCTCCATTAGACCCAAATGTACAAAAAGGATTTAATGAATTAGGAATTAGATTAATACAAGGTTATGGACTAACAGAATCATCTCCAGTTATTTGTGCAGAAAATGACTTTAAAACGAGGAATGGCTCAATAGGTGTACCTATGGAAAATGTAACTGTAGAAATTGTAAACAAAGACCAAAATGGAATAGGAGAGCTTAGAGCAAAAGGACCAAATATAATGCTAGGATATTATGAAAATGAAGAAGAAACAAACAAGGTTTTAAAAGATGGATGGTTCTATACAGGAGACTTAGGCTATATAGACAAAGATGGATTTATATTTATTACAGGAAGAGAAAAAAACATGATTGTTTTAAAAAATGGTAAAAAAATATTCCCAGAAGAAATAGAAACGCTTGTTAATAGAATTGATTTAGTTTCAGAATCAATGGTATTTGGAATGCCAGATGAAAACGATAAAAACGACCTAAAACTTTCTGTTAAAATTGTATATGACAAAGAAGTTGTAAAAGAAAAATATGGAAATATTCCACAAGAAGAAATCAGAGATATAATTTGGAATAAAATTAAAGAAGAAGTAAATACAACAGTTCCAAGATATAAACACATAATGAATATGATTTTAAGTGATAAGGAATTGATTAAAACGACAACTAAAAAAGTTAAAAGAAATGAAGAAATGAAACTTATTTTAGGAAAATAAACATTGGGACGGAACAATGGAAAAAGAACAATGGGGACGTAGAGAATTTGTTCCATGATTTTTGTGGAAAAATGTCGAACAGTAAAAACAAATATAGTTTTTTTAAAAATTGCAGTGTACAGAAGTATGCTGCAATTTTTATTATATAAAATTAATTTTTAGGATATGGTTTAGGTGAATTTGTTAAACCAGCTAAGTAATCTAAAGAAGTATTATAATATTTAGCATAATAAATTAAAGTATCTAAAGGAATTACTCTTTCTTCTTTCTCATATCTAATATATGAATTTTTTGATATAAAAGCAATTTTAGCACATGCTTCTTGAGTTAATTCATTATCTTCTCTTAAATCTCTTAATCTTAACATTATAGTATCACCTCTCAGTCATTATATAAAATACTCCAAATAGTGTTGACAGAATACTCCAAATGGTGTATATTTATTTTAGTATTATCCGTATAGGGTATTTAAACAAATACAAAGGAGAAAAAAATGAGCACTAAAAGTAATACAGAAAATAATAATTTAAACTTTCAATTTATAAGAAATAGTTCAATAAGGACAAAGAAAGGAATTACATTAATAGCGTTAGTCATTACCATAGTAATACTATTAGTTTTATCAGGTGTAGTAATAGCAACACTAACAGGAAATAATGGATTATTTGCACGAGCAAAGCAAGCAAAGGTAGCACAAACAAAATCAGATATGAAAGAAAGTTTAAATTTAGCAATACAAGAGTTACAAGTAGAAAAATTAGCAGGGGCAACACTAGATGATATAACACAAGAATGGTTAACACAGAAATTATCAGAATACGACCCAATATTAAAAGAAAATGTGACAACAAATAGTAAAAAAGTAACATTGCAGAAAAATGGAATAATAAAGACATATATGATAGATAGTAATTTAAGCATAACAGAAGTAGAAAATGAAAGTGGAATAGATTTTTCTTATGAAATTAAATCAAGAAATAATGGAATTGCACAAATACTTATTAAGATAAGAGATAATGAAAATGGAATAGATAGAGTAGAATGTGTAAATGGAAATGTAATACAATGTTATGGAACAAGAGAAGAAAAAGGAATAGATCAAGAAATAGAAGTAGGAACAGAGTATAAATTTAAAGTAATATCAGTAAGTGGAAAAGAAAGAGAAGAAACAATATTAATAGAACCAGAAATAATAGTAGGAGAGGCATATATAGGAACAAGTACAACAAATACAAATGCATCAAATTCAGTAGCAAATAATTCACAAACAAGAGGGACAACATTATATATAAACTTTACAGCAACACTAGAAAAATTTGGAACAGAATGTGCAGTAAAATTAAAAGATGGAACAGATTCAGACATATTGCCATATGCAATAACAAAAAATGGAACATATACATTTGTAATAACAGGAACATATGGAGATGGAAAAATAATAATAAAAGAAGTAGAAGTAAAAGTAGCTAAATATACATCAGCAGTAAATTTGGTAAAATATGATGCAGGAGATTGGACAGAAGCAGAAATACAAAAGTTGAAATTACAAAATTTATATATGATAAATAAAGAAAAAACTATAAATGCTGTATTTAATTTAAATGACAGTGAAGGACTGAATTTTACATTTGGAGGTTTTACTTATAAGGGAGATGAAACTAATGAAAAATATATAAAAGACGGAAGAATAATAACAAGCAGAAATGAAAGTGTAGCAACACAAAGTGGATTTGGAACACCAGCATATGATGGATGGCAAATACTAGAAATAAAAGATAGTACAGGAAAAATAATCAAAAATTATGATGAAATTAATACAATAATAGATAATGCAAAAAATGAAAAGATATATGTAACAAAATTAATACATGCTGGAAGTCCAGAAAATTTTGTGTATTATTATACAACGCCAAATGATACCAATAGAGCAGAATATTTATTATCTAGTGGTATAAGAAAAACAGAATATAATATTTTAAATAGTGGAGAAGAAATAAATAAAAGATATTGGGATATGTATAAAGATATAAAATTGGATAAAGATGGATATATTAATAATGTACATATAATGACATATGAAGAAGCATATGAAATAACAGGAAATAATAATAATACAAGTGGAATAAGAAATATAGATGCAAATTATTGGCTTGCATCAGCAAATCGGGAGTGAAAAAATTTATGCTATAAGTGGAGGTTTCAAAGGGCTTATTAATAATGATGTATATAGATATTGTTGGGGTATCCGCCCTGTAGTAGTAATGAACGATGGAGTTTACATAGCAAGTGGAGATGGAACAACAGCATTACCATATATTTTAGGTAAGAATTAAAAAATACAAATATTTCCATATCTATTGACATAATATGTAATAAGTGTTATAATACAATATGAGAAGGGTTAAACATATAGTCACATTATATGTGACGAAAACTCTACCAAGTTATTTTTGGTAGAGTTTTATTTTTTTATTCATATAATATACAAATGTCGAATGAAGGGAGGGAATGTATATTTTGGATGTAAAAGATAAAAAAATAGGATATGTTTTAACTGGCTCATTTTGCACTTTTAGCAAAACAATTCCTAAAATGAAAGAACTTATAGACAAAGGTGCTGATATAATTCCAATTATGTCATATAACAGCTATAAGATGGATACAAAATTTGGAAAAGCACAAGATTTTATAAATAAGATTGAAACAATTACCGGCAAGAAAATTATTCATACAATACAAGGAGCAGAACCAATTGGCCCCAAAGCACTTACAGATATTATGATTGTAGCCCCTTGTTCTGGAAATACAATGGCAAAACTTGCATGTGATATAATAGATACACCTGCTACGATGGCAGTAAAATCTCACTTAAGAAATAATTTACCAGTTGTAATAGCTCCATCTACTAATAATGGATTAGGTGCTAATGCGGTAAATATTGCAAATTTACTTAATAGAAAAAATTATTATTTTGTTCCTTTTAGACAAGATAACCCAATAACTAAACCACGTTCAATTGTATTTGATTCTGAATATATAATTAAAACAATAGAATATGCATTAGACAATGAACAAATTGAGCCTATTTTATTGTAGAGATGAATAATTTTTATAATAGAATATTTTTGCAGTTCGATAAAAAATATTATAATTTTCTTATCGAATTGCAGTTATTTTTTAAATCTCATCATTTTTATAAATAAATGTAGTCAATTAATAATTTTTATGGTAAAATGCAATAGAAAAAAGGATAAAATCCTAATATACGAGAAAGGAAGGATAAAAATGGAAGAAAAGTACAATTGGAAACTAGAAGATATATTTCCAAGTATGCAAAAATATGAAGAAACAAAAGAAGAAATAAAAAGATTATTAAATGAGATTAAAAAATATCAAGGTATTTTATGTGATACTCCAGAAAATTTATATAACTGTTACAAATTAGATGAAGAAGCACTAGAAAAATTTGAAAAAGTATATTCATATGGAATGCTAACATATCATTTAGATATGTCAAATCAAGAAGGGATAAAAATATTTAAAGAGGTAGAAAATTTAGGAACAGAATTTAGTGTAGCAACATCATTTATAACACCAGAAATAACATATGCAGATGAAAATAAAATTGAAAAATACTTAACTGAAAACAGCAAATTTAAACCATACGAAAGAGACATTAAAGATATATTAGAAAAGAAAAAACATATATTAAGCAAAGAAGAAGAAAATTTACTTGCCAATTATTCAGAAGTATTTTCCGCTTCTGAAAACACATTTGATATACTAACAAATGCAGAATTTAAATTTGGAACATTAATAGATGAAGAAGGAAAAGAAGTAGAACTAACAGATAGCAATTACACATTATATTTAAAAGATCAAAATGCTAAAGTAAGAAAACAAGCATTTGACTTGATGTATAAAAAATATAGTGAATTTATAAATACAATTACAGAACTTTATATAAGTAATGTAAAAACAAAAACAACAACAGCTAAAATTAGGAAATATCAATCAGCATTAGAGGAAGCAGTAATAAATGATGACGCAAGCATAAAAGTTTATAATAGCTTAATAGAAGCAATAGATGAAAATATAAAAACAAATTACGAATTTTTAAAACTAAAAAAGAAAATTTTAGGACTACAAGAAATGCACATGTATGATTTATATGTTAATCCATTTGAAGAAGGAAAAGACCATATAACATTTGAAGAAGCAAAACAAGAAGTACTAAATGCATTATCAATATTAGGAACAGAATACACTAATAAATTAAAAGAAGCATTTGATAATAATTGGATTGATGTAGAAGCAAAGCCTAATAAAAGAGGTGGAGCATACAGTATGGGAGTTTATGGAGTTCATCCATTCGTGTTGATGAATTTCGTACATAGCAAGAGAGATGTAAGTACAATAGCACATGAATTAGGACACAGTATGCACTCATATTATTCTAATAAAACACAAGGAATAATTGATGCAAATTATACAATAATGGTAGCAGAAGTGGCATCAACAGTAAATGAGATTTTATTAAGTGATTATCAAATCAAAAATGAAAAAGATAACAAGAAAAAAGCAGAGCTACTTTATGAATTATTAGAAATGATAAGAGCAACATTCTTTAGACAAGCAATGTTTGCAGAATTTGAAAAAATAGTACACGAAAAAATAGAAAATCAAGAAATGCTATCAGCAGAAGATTTGAATAATGAATATTATTCATTAAATAAAAAATACTTTGGAAATGATATTAATATAGATACAAATATTCAATATGAGTGGGCAAGAATACCACATTTTTATAGTGATTTTTATGTTTATAAATATGCAACAGGAGTATCTGCTGCAATAGCAATTGCAACAAAAATTTTAAATAAAGAAGAAGGATTTACAGAAAAATATATAAATATGTTAAAACAAGGTTGTAGTAAAAAATCAATAGATTTATTAAAGATGGTAGGCGTCGATTTAGAAAGCAAAGAAACATATGAAAAAACAATAGAATTTTATAAGCAAAAGATAGAAGAATTAAAGCAATTAATTTAAAGATATAAATTTAAATAAATGGTTTATGGGTAAATCCAATTTAAAAACCCAAATATATTATACAAGGAAAATTGTAGAGATGCCAAAAAATGTAGAAAAAAATCAAGTAAAAACAAATTTGGAAACTGATAAAAACTTAGATATTATAAAAGAAACTAAAACAGAAAATGAAACTAAAGATATAAAACAAAAGAAAAACTTTACAATAATGGGATTAACTGTATGGAGAATTTTAGCATACTTTATTATTTATAGTGTTGTAGGTTATATAATAGAAACTATTTTTGGAATAGTAACAAAAGGAGTATGGGAAAGTAGACAGAGTTTTTTATATGGACCATTTTGCTCAATTTATGGACTTGGAGCAACAATAATGATAATGTTTTTATATAAATATGGCAAAAAATATAATTCACTATTTATAGGAGGATTCATTTTAGGTTCAGTTATAGAATATTTAGTAAGTTTATTTGGAGAAATGATATTACATGTAAAATGGTGGGATTATTCAGATATGCCATTAAATATTAATGGCAGAATATGTGTTTATTTTTCACTATTTTGGGGATTTTTAGCAATTTATTTAATGGCTTCATTTAATCCGAAAATAGATAGACTATTTGATTGGATAAAAACAAAAATATCAACAAAAAAATTAAGAATTTTAACTGTTACTATTACACTATTATTATTCATTGACTGTGTAATTACAGGAATTGCAATGAGATTTTTCTTAATAAGAATGATTACAAAAAATGATATAGATGTGCCAAACAAAGAAATGGTTATAAATATATATCACGAAATCTATGATGATGAAAAATTATCAAACTTTATATATAAACATTGGGGAGATAAAAAAATGATATTAACATTTCCTAATATAAAGGTTACTGATGTTAATGGCAATTTAGTATATATGAACCAGTATTTAGATATTAAGCCATATTATGTACGAATTCATAAGAAATAGAATAACGTTATTATAAAAATAAAAGCGAACATTTATTTAAAATATTTTTAAAAAAGTATTGACAAAGAATAAATGTTCGCTTATAATATATTTCGTAAAGCAAACAAACATTCTTAATATATATAACATATTACAATGTTAATTATATTGCATTACAGGAGGTAATTATATGAAAATAGTAAATAAGAAGAAATTTTTAAAATCAATTAGTATTGCATGTTTTATATTAATGATGATGGTCATGTTTTCTAATAAAACATATTCAAATGCAAATAAAAAATATAAAGAAGAATATATTTATAACGGAGACACTTTATGGGAAATTGCGATAAAAGAAAGAGAAGAAAATTCATATTTTAAAGGCAAGGATATAAGAACTATAGTATATGAAATAAAAAATATAAATAGCTTAGATAATGCTGATGTGTACAATGGTCAAAAAATATTAATTCCTACTTTTTAAAACTAGGTTTTTAATATAAAAAGTACACTCTTTATTTATAAGAATGTACTTTTTATATAATATTGGAAAATCGAATAATACTAAAATAATACTAAATACTATCTTTTTTATATATTAGAAAGGGGATTCTTTTCTATTGCATCACGTGCTTGTTCGTTTGCAACGTGAGTATAAATTTCTGTGGTAGAAATACTCTCATGGCCTAAAATTTCCTGTAAAGCTCTAATATCCACTTGTCCATACTGATACATAAGAGTAGCTGCTGTATGCCTTAATTTATGTACAGAATATTTTTTGGAATCAAAACCAGCCTTCATTAATTCTTTGTCAACAATATACTGAACAGTTCTTCTACTGATACGTTCTTTTCTTTCACTTAAAAATAAAGCTTTTTTTGAATTTTGTTTATCAGTTTTAATACCTTCTTTTGGACGAACTGTTAGATATTCATTTATTGCTTTAATACAAGCTTTATTAAGATATACTGTCCTCTCTTTATTACCTTTACCAATAACAGTCATTTTATTTTCATTAAAATCTATATCATTTATATTAATGCCAACTAATTCAGCTAAACGCATGCCACAATTTAAAAACAAAGTAATCATAGCATAATCTCTTTTTGCATTTCTATTATCGTCATCAGCAGTAACTGCCAATAATTTTTTACTATCATCTAAACTTAAATATTTTGGAAGCCTTCTATCTAATTTTGGAGTTTCTAAATTTTGAGCAGGATTAATTTCTATTAAATTGGCTTTTGCAGCAAGATAGTTAAAGAAAACACGAATACTAGATGCTTTTCTTGCACGGGTTGCAGATTTACTATGGTAAGTATTAGTAAGATAACTTAAAAAAGCATGAATATCATCTAATTTTATTTGTTTTATAACATCTAAGGGTATATCTTTTATTGTAATTTTTGAAAAATCCGCTTCTTTTGTTAAACCGAATCTAATTTTTATAAATTTTAAAAATGTTGCTAGGTCGTAGTTATACTCTTTAATAGAATTAGGCGATTTATTTAATATAGTTATTGAATAATCTAAAAATGAATTTAGGTAATCCGGATTATCTTCATGATTTATCATAAGTTTCACTCTCCATTTTTTTATATATTATATACTAAAAAAAAAATAGAAACAAGTATTGAATATTATAAAAAAATATGTTATTGTAATTTTAAAAAATGAAGAGGTATAAAATGAAAAAGATACTAATATATATATTAGCTATTATAATTATCTTAATAATAGCAATTTTTACAATAAATACATATGTAAAAACATCAACAAAAAAACAAATAATTACAAATAATGACTATTCATCAATAAAAGACATAGACTGCATTATTATATTAGGAGCCGGAATTTGGGGAGACAAGCCTAGTCCAATGTTAGAAGATAGATTAAATGAAGGAATTGCATTATACAAAAATGGAGTAGCTAAAAAGCTAATAATGAGTGGAGACCATGGAAGAAAAGAGTACGACGAAGTAAATGTAATGAAAGAATATGCTATAAAAAATGGGGTACCTTCAGAAGACATTTTTATGGACCATGCTGGATTTTCTTCGTATGAAAGTATATATAGAGCAAAAGAAGTATTTGAGGCAAATAAAATAATTATAGTAACGCAAAAATATCATTTATACAGAGCTATATATATAGCAAATCAATTAGGATTAGAAGCTTATGGAGTAAATTCAGATCCACGCCAATATGTAGGAGCAACATACAGAGAATGTAGAGAAATATTAGCAAGAAACAAAGATTTTATAAAATGTATTTTTAAACCTGAATCTACATATTTAGGGGATTCAATACCTGTTAGTGGAAATGGAGATGTAACAAATGACAAATAAAATAAGATGTAGATGGTGTAATTTGAAAAATCCTACATATATAACATATCATGACGAGGAATGGTGTAAGCCAAATTTTGATGATAAATATTTGTTTGAAATGTTAATATTAGAGTCATTTCAAGCAGGGCTTTCTTGGGAATGTGTATTGAATAAAAGAGAAGATTTTATAAAAGCATATGATGATTTTGACATAGATAAAATATGCAATTATGATAATAACAAAATTGAGAAGTTATTGTTGAATGAAAAAATAATAAGGAATAAATTAAAAATTAATACAAGTATTAAAAATGCAAAAATATTTAAAGACATTCAAAAAGAATATGGAACGTTTTATAATTACTTAAAAACATTTACAAAAGGAAAGACAGTTTATGAAATTGATAAGACTACTTCAGAGCTATCAGATTCAATTTCAAAAGATTTACAAAAAAGAGGAATGAAGTTTGTTGGGTCTACTATAATTTATTCATATTTGCAAGCTATTGGAGTTATATATTCACATGATAAAGATTGTTTTTTGTATAAAAGAGACTAAATTTAATAAATAATAAAATTAAGGAGGATATAGTTATGAAAAAATTAAAATTTAAAATTGAAGGAATGCACTGTACCGGATGTTCAACAAGATTACAAAAGGTACTAAATAATTTAGAGGGAGTACAAGAAGCGGAAGTTAGTTTAGAAGCAAAGCAAGCAATAATAAAATATGACGAAACAACAATTAACATAGAAGAAATAGAAGAAGCAATAGAAGATGCAGGTTTTAAAGCGAACAAAAGCGGACATTAATAACACTGCCACTTATTAAAACATTTTAAAGTCCGCGTCTTTATAATATCTATTTCATAAATAAATTGAAAATTAAATAGAAAGGTAATATTTATATGAAAAAAGTATTATTAAAAATAGATGGAATGACCTGTAGTGCATGTTCGTCAGGACTAGAAAAATACTTAAATAAACAAGATGGAATAAAACAAGCAAGTGTAAATTTAATTATGAATAATGCAAACATAGAATATGATGACAAAAAATTAACACTAGGACAAATAGAAAAATTTGTAGAAAAAGCAGGTTTTTCAAGCCTTGGCATAGATAATTTTGAAAAGAAAGAAAAGAAAAAAACAAATGAAAAATATAAATTAATTTCAATCACAATAATATCAATATTAGTATTATATATATCAATGTCACATATGATAGGATTACCAGTAATTCCACTTTTAAACATGATGACTTATCCAATCAATTATGCAATATCATTGTTTGTTCTAACAACAATAGTATTAATATTAGGAAAAGACATAATAAAAAATGGATATAAGAATCTAATACACAAAACACCAAATATGGATACACTAGTAATGATAGGAGTTTTAGCAAGTTACATTTATAGTATATATGAGACAATCCAAATTTTAAAAGGACATATAATTCACGTAGAAAGCTTATATTATGAGTCAGCAGCAATAGTTATATTTTTTATTGAAATAGGAAGATTTGTAGAAAATAAAAACAAAGATAAGACAAAAGAAGCATTGCAACAATTAATGAGTATAACTCCCAACAATGCAGTAATTATGAGAGACAGACAAGAAGTTACAGTGACTTTAGATGAAATAAAAAAAGGGGATATTGTAATTTGCAAACCTGGAGAAAAAATTGCTGTAGATGGAGAAGTAGTAGAGGGAGCAACTCATATTAATGAAGCTTTTATAACAGGTGAAAGTGTTCCAATAAAAAGAGAAGCGGGAGCAAAAGTAATTGCTGGAAGTATAAATTTTGAAGGAACAATAAAATACAAAGCAGAAAAAATAGGAAAAGAATCAACTGTTTCAGAAATTGTAAGACTTGTTACACAAGCTACAAGTACCAAAGCACCAATTGCAAAAATAGCAGATACAATAAGTGGGTATTTTGTACCAGTAGTTTTAGTAATTGCAATGATAGCTTTTATTTTGTGGTTTATAATTTCAAAAAATGTGGCAACTGCAATAAATATATTTGTAAGCATATTAGTTGTAGCATGTCCATGTAGTTTGGGACTTGCAACACCTCTTGCAATTGTTATTGCATCAGGAAATGCAAGTAAAAAAGGAATACTTTTAAAAAACAGTGAAACATTGGAGAATGCTCATAAAGTAAAAACAATTTGTTTTGACAAAACAGGAACACTAACAAAAGGAGAATTAAATATTTCAAAAATATATAATTATAGCAATATTGAAGAAAAAGAAATATTAAAAAAAGTTGCAAGTATAGAAAACAAATCCGAACATCCAATAGCAAGAGCAATTGTAAAAAAAGCACAGGAAGAAAAAATTAAATTAGAAGATATAAAAGAATTTAAAGCAATACCTGGATTTGGAGTAGAGGGAATATCTTTAAATGGAGACAAATATCTAATAGGTAACAAAAAATTAATGATAGAAAATAATATCAAAATGAATACTAATATTAATAATAATGATGAGCGCATTCTAGTAAATCAAGGAAATAGTATTTTATTTGTGGCTTTAAATGATAATTTAATTGCATTAATTGGAGTAAAAGATATTCTAAAAGAAAATGTTATTAATGTAATACAAAAACTAAAAAATAAAAACATTAATATTGTAATGTTAACAGGAGATAATGAAAAAACAGCCGAAATTATTGCAAAAGAAATAGGAATTGATAAAGTTATTTCAAATGTCACACCAAAAGAAAAATCAGAGCAAATAAAAAAAATAAAAGAAAATGGACTTGTAATGATGTGTGGCGATGGAATAAATGATAGTGTAAGTCTTGTAACAGCAGATATTGGCGTATCAGTTTCAAGTGGTACAGATATTGCTATGGACTCATCACAAGTGATTCTTATGAATGATAATTTAGAAAAAATTGATGATTTAATTGAAATTAGCAGGAAAACTATACGAAATATAAAGCAAAATTTGTTTTGGGCATTTTTCTACAATATCTGTATGATTCCAATTGCTTGTGGTATTTTACAACCATTAGGAATTACTATGAATCCAATGATTGCTGCATTTGCAATGACAATTAGTAGTTTGACTGTTGTGTTAAATGCTTTGAGGTTGCAAATTTAAAATTTTAGGGTGAGACATTCAAAATCAGCCTCACCTTTTTGTCTCTTTTTTTCAGAAATATATTAATATTCCAAAAAAATCATACTATAATAATTCCAAATACAAAAAAGAAAATAAAACAGTTAATAAAATTACAACAAGAGTAACAATAACAGAAAGTAAAACAATCAAATACTGAACATCAGTAACAGTAACATCAATAGTTTCAACTTTTTCACCATTCTTAACAGTAATAGAAGTATTACCCTCTGAAACACCAGTAATAACACCATCGGCGCTTACAGTTGCAATAGACTCGTCATCAACTGAATAAGAAAACAAATCAACAAAAATATCCTCATATCCAGTAGGATTTGTAGTAACAACAATAGGCATTTTCATATTTTGATTAACAAATAATTTTACAGTTTTGGTTGAAACAGTAAAATCATAAGAAATAGATTTCTTAGAATTACCAATATTATCATTTGTTATTTTAACAGAATTTGTTGCAGTTACATTATAAGCTTCATTATCAAGAGTTATAGGTGAACCATTGCTAGTTCCAGAATCCAAAGTTTCAATGTTTCCGCTAACTAAATAAGTGTTAATTTTATTAATAATACCGGTAACAGATTTATCTTCAGTTTCACCACCTACATAAAATTTCCCAATAGAAGCACCAGCGACTTTAACAATAGCGGTATTTAGAGTACCTCTGTTAACAGTTTGATAAACGCCAATTTTACCACCTGTCAACTTAACATTTGCAGAGCTAGTATATCCATTAGAACCACCAGCAGTAACATAAGAATTACTCATATCACCATCAGATATTGTGAGATTAGCAGTACCAGTATATGAATAACCTTGACCACCACCAAAGATTCCATAAGTGATTTTTCCACCTGAAATTGTTACATTTGCAGTTTCTGTTCTATTAGGAGAACTTATACTATCTTCTTTAGTTCCAACAGAATAGTTTACACCATCAATTTTTCCACTAGCCATACCGCCACCTTGAACTGTCAAAGCAGTACCGCCATTAATTTTTAAATTAGAAGTTACGACTTCTGCATTAAAATATCCACCACCAGTAACAGCATTTGATATTAAGCCACCATTTATTGTAACATTAGCATTTGTAACAGTAGAAGGCTTATCTGCGGTAAATCCAATACCACCAGCAACTAAATTTTGGACAGTTCCACTTTCCATAGTAATTTGTGATAATTCATAGTTGCCACCATTTCCACCACCAAAAACACTTACAGTATTTGGAACAGTTTGCTTTCCGCCATCCCAAGTTATTGTGGTATTTCCATCGATTTCAGAAATAACAATGGGAGTACCATTTGCATAAAATGCACCTTGATTATTGTTAAAAGTTTCATCATATACTGGAGTTTCAGCTGCATATGATGAGACATTTATTAAGCCAAATGTTGCAATCATTACTAAAAAGCAAAATAATTTTTTCATTCAATTCAATCCTTTCTTTGCATATTTCAACAAAAAATATGCTTATAATATAATATGAAACAAATTATATTTAGTTGATAATTGCAATTCTGACATATATACATAAAAAAATTGCTATATTTACATAGTATTAGAAGATCTAAAACAATTAAATGTTGAATATTTGAAATAGTTCTTATTTACTTTACAATTCACATAAAATGTGATAAAATTTTAGCATATTTAATTTTATAATCTCCTATATACAACTTATGGAGTTAAGATATAGTAACTATTAACAATGCAAAATGAGAAAGTCAATTGATAAGGAGAAAAAATATGAAAAATGGTTTAATGGCATTAGGAACTTTTGTTTTTGGAACAATAGCATCAGCATTATTTATAATGTTTATACCACAATGCTCTTGGATATCTACAATAATATGTGTAATTTTTGTATTCGTAGAAGCTATTATTATGGCCAGTTTTGTTGAAAAACAACGTAACATCAAATCAATAAATGAGTATAAAGAGAAACAAGAACAAATACATAAACTAGAATTAGAATATTATGACTTTGTAAGAATAGTAGATGAAACTATACAACAAATAATTCCAAAGGTAGAAAAAGATATACCAGTACATATTCAAAAAGAAGATATAGGACATCATTATTTAATATTATTTAAAAAATATTATGATTGGGTTTGCAAAAAAAGAATAACAGGAAATCCAGATAGTTTCATTATAGCATCGTGTTTAATGTATAGTCTTATTTGTAACTGTATGATTGTAACAAATGACATAAAAAAATATAATGATGATGTAGGACAAATATTACGAGTTATTAATTGTAAATTAGCATTTGATGTTGCTTTACAAATTATTTCCGAGCCAACAACATTTGACAAGGATGAAAATGGAAAATATATAGTTAAAAAATGTCATCCTAAAAAGACAATTGTTGTTCCAGAAGGATTGATACAAGATGACTGCTTGTACAACAGAATTGTTAGAAATATTGCAAAAGACTATATAGAAAATAGTAATTATCATCCAATTATGCAATTTGCAAATTTATTACAGTTGATTTATTTAAATTGTGATTAAAATTTTAATTAAAACTACTTCTAATTTGAAGTAGTTTTAATTTAGAGATAATACGGTTCGATTGAACTATTTATTGAACAATTGAACGATAGTATATGATTGATCCAGGAAATTACAGAATTGGCGAGAATATGTCAAATAAAAGTATAAAAGCAATAGAAAAATTTGTTAATGAAAATATAAAAGAAAATGTGGAAGAAAAGAAATAGTTTGAAAAAATGTTTATAGATTCTGAAAGATAATTTTTATGTTACTTAAAAAATTAGAGGTAAAACAAGATAATAAATAAAATAAGCATAATGTATTGACAAATTATGTAAATATCTTATACTTTTAGATGTAAATAATTAAAAGTAGCAATTGTGAAAGCTTTAATACATCAAAAGGAGGAAGCAGTATGAGTGAAATAACAGTCAAAGCAGAAGGTATTTTTGAACGTCGTCGGGTGTTAGTCAAAAGCCTAAGATGTTTACAAAGAATATTAGATGTTTTCGAATCGTCTGATGACATAAACTTACTGATTTGGCAAGTAAGTTTAGTACGAAATCCAGCGGATGATTCCGCAAAATGTTATGTCGCTTTTGGAACGGAAAGCGATTCAATTCATTTCAATAGTAATAATCTTCTGACTGATGAATATACTAGGTTAGAAGAATCAAATTCTATAATTTTGGCAATGAATAAAGTAGATGAGATTGCAAATGGAAAAATAATGAAAGATATCTATAGATATTTAGAAAAAAATCCATTAAAAAATTTCAGTATTGAATATGCGAACAACAGGTTTACAATAAAAATGAATGAAAAAGCAATTTGTGAAAAAGAGGAATCGAAAGAATAAGATTCCTGCTCAAAAGAGCAAATTTAATAATGTATAAGAAAGAATATCATAGAAAATTGGTATTCTTTCTTATTCATGCATTTAAGATGCAAAAGAAATATTGAAAGTAATTGGAAGATATTCAAAAGCATTAGACTTATTAGATGATTATGCTCATAGAACTTTAAAGAAAATTGAAGGAAAATTAGAGATAAAAATGATTTGAAAAGCAAGTTGCAACAAGGTTTAGATGATATAAAATCAAATAAAACATATTCTTTAGATGAAGTTTTTAAGCATATTGATAATTTATAAATAGGAGTGAAATATAATGAAAGTATATATATAAGACATGGAGAAGTTCCACATAACGCATTAAAACAATATAATAATGAAAATGAAGATTTAACTAAAAAAGGTATAAAACAGGCTGAAGAATTAAGAGAAAAATAAAAATAATTGATTATGATATTATAATTTGTTCTCCTTTAATTAGAGCAAAGCATACAGCTAAAATTATAAATGTTAAAGAAAAAGAAATACTTATTGATAATAGATTAGAAGAAAGAAATCCTGGTAGTTTGTCTGGACAATCTCTAGATGTAACAAATAGAGACGAATACTGGAACCATTATACTGAAATACAATATAGAACAAGTGAAAATATACAAGAATTCTTTAAAAGAATATATAACTTTTTAGATGAATTAAAAATAAAAGACTATAAAAATGTTCTAGTAGTAGCTCACAGTGGAGTATCAAAAGCATTTGATGGTTATTTTGAAGGTATAAAAAATGTTTTGTTCTTAGATAGAGGATTAAAAAATTGTGAAATAAAAAAATATGAATTCTAAAAAATCAGTAGAGTAGGGAGATAGTAATATTTTTGATGCTGTAGCTTTATATTTAATATAAATATTTATAGTAAAAAAACCCTTATGAAGAATATGATATTGAAGGAAGCAGAGCAGATTGGAAAGATGTTTTAGCAGTATATGTTGCAAAATATAGTAATGGAGATTATCAAACTGAAATGATGTCTTTAGATGAAAAAAATAGAAGAAATAAAAAAGATATTTTGGGAAATGAATGAAGTCTCCTTCACAAAGGAAGAAACAACAGAAGAAAAGACTATAATTCATTTGACTTGGACAGAACATAAAACTATTACTCATACAAAATTACATATTAAAATAAATCATAAAACAGCACAAGAAATGGCTGATAAATATAATTTTAGTAATAGTCAAAGAGAACTACGGATAATGATATTAATAAAGTTATACTCGCAAAAAGTAAAGTTAGATAATCGTAAAAAACCAGGTATTTACTCTTAATTGGGTAAGTACCTGGTTTATTTTTTTGTTATTTATTTTTTCTTAAAAGTCAATGAAAATTGATTTTTTTCTTCTAATTTCAACAAAAATTTTAATTTTTATGATATACTAATGAACGAAAGAAGGTAATAAGTAATGACAGATAAATTTATATTTAATTATATTGCTTTAAAAGAACAACAGAATCCAGAATTTATCAGATACTCTTATTATGAACTTAAAATAAAAAGCAATTTATCAGATGAAGAAATAGATAGATTTTTAAAAGTTAATATGGATTATTTTGAAAATCATGGATATAAAGTATATTTTACAAATGCAAGATACGAGTATAATGGTGGAACTCAAAATGTTCAACCTAATGAACTTATGATAGCATTTAAAGAATAAAGAAGGAAACATATATATGAAAAAAATGAATAATAATAAAAAAGTATCTAATATGGAAAACTTATTATTTATTAGGTTGGAAGAATATACAAGAAAAGGTTGGAAAGGAAATGGTTTAATTAACATTTATGATGATATGATAAATGTTAAATACACTGTGAAAGGAAATTTTCTTTCTTTAAAACATTGCTTGCATATTTACAATATAAAAGGAAAAGAAATATCTACAGTACAAAAAAAAGTTAGTTTTTTTAATGATATATATATATTAAAAATTGAAAATAAAAAAGTAGGTATTTTAAAAAAGAAATTTAATATATTAAGACCTACGATGATTTTAAATAATGGATGGAAAGTAGAAGGGAAAATTTTTGGAAGTGGTCTTAGTATTAAAAGCAATGATAAAATAATTGCGAAGATTACTAGTAGTAAAATTGATGATTCTACATATCAAATTGAGTTAGATAAAAATGAGAATGAATTATTAATCTTAATGATTATAGTAGTAACATATATAGATAATGCCATTAGTGAAAGAATTTTAGAAAAAAATATAAATTCCTGGGTTGAAAAAAAGCATTTGCAAAGAATGCTTAATGAAGAGAGGAAAAAAGAACCTTTATCTGAAGAAATAAAAGAAAAATTAATGAATAGAAGCAAATAAAAAGGATTAAAGAAATAAAGAGTAGTTAGTTCAACAACTAGTAATTTCTTGTTTGAATTGGAGGGGAAAAGATGAGTTTTTCATATACTAGAAAAATAAACTATTATGAAACAGATAAAATGGGAGTAGTTCATCATTCAAATTATATAAGATTTTTAGAAGAGGCAAGATGCAGATGGTTAGAAGAACTGAATATATCAATGGAAAAATTAGAAGGATTAGGTTATACTATTCCAACATTAGAAGTCAATTGTAAATACAAATATCATATAACAAGTGGAGATATAATTACAATAGAACCTAAAATAACTGAATTTAATGGAGTAAGAATGACAGTAACTTATAATGTTATTGATAAAAAGACAGAAAACATTGTTATAAATGCTTGGACAAAACATTGTTTTACAGATAAAACTTTAAGACCAATAAATATAAAAAAGAAGAATGAAAAAATATATACAATATTTGAAAAATTGTTAGAAGAAGGTATAAAAACCAATAAATAATTTCAAGGCAAATTATAACAATAACTAGTAATTTGAGGAGTTGATTTTTTTTGAAAAACAAATGTATTTTTGAACAGTATAATAATGCTATTGAAATAATTTAAAAAAACAAAGAATTAATGGATATATTGAATTATATTTCTAAACTTAACATGCAAAATTATTATATTGCAGCAGGGAGTGTATTTCAAACTATATGGAATTTTTATGATGGAAAAGACTTGAATTATAATATTAAGGATATAGATGTTATTTATTTTAATGGTAGCGATATTTCTGTTTCAAAAGACTTGGAATATTACGATTTAATTAACAAGTATTGCAAAGAAAAAGGATATGATTTTGAAATAGATGTCTCTAATGAAGCAAGAATGCATCTATGGGAAAAAGAAAAATTCAATATAGATATTGAGGCATATAAATCTTCAGAAGATGCTATTGGCAAATGGATTGCAACAGTTCATGCAATTGGAATAACAATCGACAATAATGAATTAAAAATATATGCACCATATGGATTAAGTGATATTTATAGTAAGACAATAAGACCAATTAAACATAAATATAACACTAAAGATATATATGAAAAAAAAGTAATCAATTGGAAAACTAGATTTGATAATTTGAATATTATTGAATGGTAAATTTAAATAATAAATTACAATTTTGGAGTTTGAAAAATTTATAGTAATTTATATGGAGGATTTAATAAATGAACGAATATATAAATTTGACATTAGAAAACATTGACGAGGAGCATATATGTTGTGCAATAGGAGATAAAAAACATCAAGCAGGTGTTGATAGTAAAAAGGAATGGATAAAAAGTAAATTAAAAGATGGTCATGTTTTTAGAAAATTAAATGCAAGAGGAAAAATATTTATTGAATATGAGCCAATAGAAACAGCGTGGATTCCTATTAGTGGTAAAAATTATGAATATATTTATTGCTTATGGGTAGCAGGAAGTTTTAAAGGCAAAGGAATTGGAAAAGAATTACTAGAATATGCAATAAACGATTCAAAAGAAAAAGGTAAAAGTGGTATATGTACTCTAGTTTCTAAAAAGAAGAAACCTTTTATTGGAGAGAAGAAATTTTTTGAACATTATGGATTTAAAGTTGTAGATACTATTGGAGATTATGAACTATTAGCATTACAATTTGATGATAGCGAAACTCCTAGATTCAATGATAATGCAAAAACTATGAAAATAGATAATCAAGATTTCACTATTTATTATAGCAATGAATGTCCTTATGTAGAATATGAAGTAAATGAATTAACTGAATATGCAAAAGAAAATAATATAAAAATTAATTTTATAAAAATAGATTCGTTAGAAAAAGCAAAGAATGCACCTTGTGTTTTTAATAACTGGGCTAATTTCTATAAAGGAAAATTTATATCTAATACTATATTAAATGCTAATTCATTTGAAAAGTTAATTAAATAATAAATTACAATTTAGTAATTTTTGGAGGAAGTATTTATGAAAAAGAAAATTATATTAACAATAGCATTTTTAATTAGTTTATTGCCAATGTTATTAGATCAATATGGAGGAATGAAAGGCGTACAAGAAATTAGTGGTTTAATTAATTTGTTTAATCCAATAGGAATAATATCTGTATTGTTATTTATTATAGGGGTATGGGTATCGTTAAAAAACAAAAAAATAAATAAAATATTAGGTGCATTGGGAACAATAGGAATTGTAATTTCAGAAATATATAAGTTCTTTACTTGGCATATAATGAGTATAACAGGAGAAATGAGTATTCATAATAGTATAGAATTTGCGTTCCCAGAATTTTATATAGGTTTAGTAAGCTCTTTAATTATGATATTTGTTTATTTATGTATTGATAAAATAGTAAAAGAATAAAATAAGTACATTTGTAAGGAGAGATATCTATGAAAAATAAAACAAGCAAAAAATATGATATATTGATGATTGTATGGGGATTATCATTAGGTGTGATTGAACTGTGGCTTATACATTTAGGCTTTTTTGATAGAATAAATATTTCATTTATAAAAGCACCTTATGCAAAAAATTTATTAATTTTAGCAATTGTTTCACTATGCTTTAGAGTAATAACTTATTTTATTCAACAACCTTATAAACGAAAACTTGAGAATAAAAATAAAATAATGAGAAATAGACATTTGGCATTGGTTTGTAGCATAATAAGTATAACCATAATGTTTTTTATACTATGGAGTATAGAAATGAGTAGTGATCCAGAAGGTCCTTTATTTTTAATGCTATTTCTTACAATAGAATTTGTTTCAGTTCAAATTCCATTTTTATTACCAATTTTTTAATAGGCAATATTTTGAATAGATAGTTAGTTGATAATCATTATTTTTTGTGATAGGATAGATGAAAATAAAGTAGTATTTGGAGGCTAATAAATAATGAGAAAAACAAATTGCATATTAATAATAGTTGCAATATTGGGATTTGGATAATATAAGTTTTACTTTAATAGGAATTTCTGGCTTGATTATATTTTATTCATTTGTTCACAAATATGTAAATAAAAAAGCCAAAAGATGAATTACAGGTTGTTGTTATGATTAGTTTGAAATAACTAATCGTTTTTTTATAGAAATCTTACAAAAAATGTAAGATACATATTAAACAAAATATGATATAATGCTAATGGAGGTTAGTAAAATGCAAAAAATACTAATAATAGAAGATGACGAAAAATTAAGAGAAGAATTAGAAACATTTTTAAACAGAAATGGATTTATAGCAACAAGCTTAAAAAAATTTAACAATGCAGTGTCAGACATATTAGAAATAAAAGCAGACTTATTATTAATTGATATAAACTTACCATATGCAGATGGAGAATTTATTTGTAAAGAAATAAGAAAAATATCTAATGTACCGATCATAATGGTAACAAGCAGAGATAATGAAATGGATGAATTACTATCACTAAATTATGGTGCAGATCAATATGTAACAAAACCATACAATATTCAAATATTACTTGCAAAAATAGTTGGACTATTAAAAAGAAATCAAAATGCAGGAAATAATCCAGATAAAATAGACTGTGGGAGCTTTATATTAAATACAGCAGGAAGAATTATAGAAAAAGAAGATAAGAAAATAGAATTAACAAAAAATGAATATAAAATATTAGAATATTTAGTATTACATAGACAACAAGTAATATCAAGAGATGAAATAATGGACTACTTATGGGAAAGTGAAGAATTTGTCGATGATAATACTTTAAATGTTAATATTAAAAGACTAAGGACAAAACTAGAAGAACTAGGAATAATAAATCAAATTGAAACAAGAAGGGGACAAGGGTATATATTAAAATGAAGTTTGGAGAATTTATAAAAGAGAAAATATTATTGATTTTTTTAGTATTATTTATAATAGCAAGTTCGGAAATATTATTATTACCATATCCACAAATAGAAATATTTGTGAGGCTTTATATTGCAATATGTCCAGTAATAATTATAGGTATTGATATTGTTTTAGAATATAGAAAAAAGAGCAATTTTTATAATGAATTAAAAAATAATTTAGAAAAATTAGATACTAAGTATCTAATATCAGAAATAATAAACACTCCAGATTTTATTGAAGGCAAAATATTAAAAAACACTATACAAGAAACTGGAAAATCTATGCTAGAAAATGTAAATTCATATAAACAATTACAAGAAGATTATAAAGAATATATAGAATTATGGATTCACGAAATAAAAATACCAATTGCTACATCTAAAT
>ERZ772876.1222-NODE-1222-length-27699-cov-42.406056_pt1 | contig 27699 bp, 20 predicted proteins | sample MGYA00580584_ERZ772876 | MGnify/ENA primary metagenome ERZ772876 (study PRJEB29015, sample SAMEA2737728) | human gut metagenome | biome: human gut; feature: human-associated habitat; material: faeces | place: China | collected 2012 ... | reverse complement strand
AAACTCAAAAGTCGGAAAACCCTGAAATATCAAGCGTTTGAGAAGAAATACAAGACTTAAATGGAGATATGAAAAGATGATTAAAGTACTATTCATCTGCCACGGCAACATTTGCCGTTCTCCCATCTCTGAGTTCGTCCTCAAGGACATGGTAGAAAAACTAGGTACAGAATATAAATTTGATATAGCCTCTGCAGCTACCAGCACGGAGGAGATCTGGGGCGGAAAAGGCAATCCGATATATCCGCCGGCGCAGGAAGTGCTGAGGGCGCATGGCATAGGTAAGACGGCTTATACAGACTTTAGTGGCAAGCGGGCAAGACAGGTCACAAAGCAGGATTATGAATATTATGACTATCTTCTCTGTGCAGATACAGCAAATGTGAGGAACACAATGCGTATAACCGGTCCGGACTACCAGGACAAGATACATTTGCTGCTCGATTACGCGGGAAGGCATGGACAGTCTATAGCTGATCCGTGGTATACGGGACGATTTGACGAGACATACAGGGATGTGTGTCAGGGATGCGAGGGATTCCTTGCGTATCTCAGGCAAGGCGATAGGTTGTAGATAATGTTATCAAAATGGGAACAATGGGATATTATTGAGTGCACCAGCTGAACGCAGGTGCATTTGATATTGTCAGATTGTTCCTTTTTATTCTGACAAGGTATTGCCGGTATGTGTTTACACTCTCGAAGGCATGGTTTTATATTGATTTTATATTGCTTGTTTTATATGGCAACACCACAAGAAACGTGATATGATTTACGCGTAAATGCATGAGAGAAAATATATAAACCACCAACGGAGGGCACACAAATGGAATTATATAAAGGCAGACCGGATACAAATGAAGGACGACTTGAGAGGGAGATCAGAGTTTATGATTTCCTTGATGATCACGGCATAGAGTATTGGCGCACAGATCATGCTCCAGCAGACACAATGGAAGTTTGCAGCGAGATAGATGCGGTGCTTGGGGCAACCATTTGTAAGAATCTGTTTCTGTGCAACAGGCAGAAGACACAGTTTTATCTGCTCATGATGCCGGGCGACAAGCCATTCAAGACAAAGGAGATCACATCGCAGATAGGCAGCGCGAGACTTTCATTTGCATCGCCGGAGGATATGGAGAAGTATCTGGATATCAGGCCGGGGGCGGTCAGCGTCATGGGTCTCATGAATGACCATGAGAATCATGTGCAGCTGCTTGTTGACGAGGATGTTATGAAGGGCGAGTATCTTGGATGCCATCCGTGTGTGAACACATCAAGTATGAAGGTCAGGACGGAGGATATATTTGGAAAGTTTCTTGAGGCGGTTCACCACGATATGATCAAGGTGACGCTCACTGGAGAATAGGAGTGATAGAGTGTCATATAGACGCAGATTGATTGAATATTTCATAATGAGGTAAAAATGATGGCAGAGCGAAGAAACGGGGGCAAGCCTCGCAGAGAAGAAAACAATAAAACGAGTGGCAGCGTAAATAAGAGAAAAGGACAGTCACATAGCAGAAAGTACGATGTAACAGGTGGAGAGAAACAAATAAAAACAGGAAGCAAAGGTAAAGCTGTACAGGGAAAAACGCGACAGGTGCATTCATCACAATATAAGCCCAACCCGAACAGCAAATGCCCTATATCCCATCTGTGCGGTGGCTGTCAGTATGTGGATATGCCATATGAGCAGCAGCTTGCCGAGAAACAGAAGTATATAGATGACCTGCTCAGCGTATTTGGTCCTGTGGACAAGATAATAGGCATGGAGAATCCGTATCACTACAGGAATAAGGTCACTGCGGCATTCAGGAGAATGAAGAGCGGAGAAATAATTTCCGGGGTGTATGAGGAGGGAACACACAACATACTTCCAGTCGAGAACTGTTATGTGGAGGATGAGAAGGCTGCGGCCATCATCAGGACATTTGCCGGACTGATAAAGTCGTTCAAGCTGCAGATATACAACGAGGATACAGGAACCGGACTTATCAGGCATTTGCAGATAAGAGTTGGAAGAAAGACTGGGCAGATCATGGTGATCATAGTCACAGCGTCGCCGGTATTTCCGTCCAAGAAGAATCTCGCAAAGGCACTTGTGACGGCTCATCCGGAGATTACAACGGTTGTTCAGAATATCAACATGAAGGACACCAGCATGGTCATCGGCGACAGGAATCAGGTTGTTTACGGCAAAGGTTATATAGAGGATATCCTATGCGGAAAGCGTTTCCGTATATCGCCGGGCAGTTTCTATCAGGTCAATCCGGAGCAGACTGAGGTTCTATATGGAAAAGCTATCAAGTACGCGGATCTCAAGAAGAAGGAGACTGTGATAGATGCCTACTGCGGTATAGGAACCATAGGCATAGCTGCAAGCGACCGGGCAAAGAAGGTCATCGGCGTGGAGCTGAATGAGGCAGCAGTGCATGATGCCCGGGTGAATGTGAAGATGAACAAGATACAGAATGTTGACATTTACAGTAACGATGCAGGTAGATTTATGGTGGATGTCGCTGAGGAAGGGGACAGCATAGACGTGGTATTTATGGATCCTCCGAGGTCAGGAAGTACCGAGGAATTCATGTCATCGGTCATCACTCTTGGACCTAAGAGAGTAGTGTATATATCCTGCGGTCCGGAGAGCCTTGCCCGCGACTTGAAATATATGACAAAGCGCGGCTATCAGGTCATCAGGATGACCCCTGTGGACATGTTCCCGCTCACCCGCGGGGTAGAAACCGTGGTGCTCCTAACTAGGGTGGGCGCTGGACAACATGGATATAAAACAAAATGATAAATTCTGCATGGTAAAACACTCCTGTAGTTTTATTTATACAATAACAGGAGTGACAAAAAGCCGGTTCTCTATGAGTGAGAACCGGCTTGGTTTATATAACTGGGAAGGTTCGTTTTATGTATTACATATATTTGACAAGCTCGCTGATGATAGGGGCATAATGTTCGCCACAAAGACCGTAGTCCTTTTCCTTGTAGTTCCATGCTGCGCGACCTATTCCGTACTTTTCAAATACAGAATGGATATCTTTGTACCAGTTCAGAGTTCCGTCAAGAGGTGCCTGATCTATAACACCATATTCGCCGCAGTACATAAATCCGTCTCTTTCTTCAACAGCTTTTATGCCGTCAAGGAACATTCTTTCGAACAAATCAGGTCCGATGGAATTAAGTCCAAGGCTACTCTCGGTGATGGCCCCATGCATACACCCTTCGATCTGGCGGGATTTCTCCATGTAGTCATTGAAATCCCCCGGATATTCGATATGGAAATCTGAAGGCATACCTGTTACCCAGTAAGCAGACTGGTGGGTAAATACCATTGGCTCGTAACAGTGGAAATTGTAAACTATGTTCTCATCGTTGTGATGAGGGAGAAGTTTTATAGATGTAACAGCATTGTAGCCAACCCCACCGAGTAGAATCTTGGCAGTAGGTGCTTTCGCACGGATGATCTCGATGCATTTGCTTGATATTTCGTTCCACTCGTTTACAACGGTTGGACTTACGACCTCGTTCAACGGCTCGAACATTATTATGTCTGCATCCTTTGCATATCTGTCTATAAGCTTTCTCCATATTCCATAGAATCTATCCTGAAGAGGTTTCTCATGGAAGAATTCAAGAAGATGAGCCTCGTCGTCAAATATATATCCATATGTCTTGTGCAGGTCAAGGACCATGTTGAGTTTGTACTTTCTGCACCACTCAATGCATGAATCGATGTAAGCGTAGCCGTATTCCTTATCACTTCCGTCCTCGTTTTCAAAATTATCGTAATCGATAGGAAGACGAACATGGTCAAGTCCCCAAGATGCTATTCTTGCAATATCTTTTTCTGTGATAAATGTGTCAAGATGCTCCTTGTCAAGTGGTCCCTGTGAAAGCCATCCGCCTAAGTTTACACCTTTTTTGAATCCGTCTAAAGTTTTCATAATCATTAACCTCCTGTGAAATAATAAATTATATAACGTGCTCATTTGTCTGTTCATGAGCATTTGTCTGTTTCGCTTTCTGTGAGTTTATAGTAGCATTTGCGTTGATAAGAGGATATAATAAATGTGTCAATTATATAACAAATGTGTGATAGAGATATATGAATATCACAGAGGAAAGGCAGAAAGGCAATGAAGATATCGGATGAGATAGTAAAGCAGCAATTTGTGCAGAGGGAATATGGACTGGCACATTCCACATACGACAACGAGCTGGATTTCTACCAGCTTGTGAGCAGTGGTGATGTGAAGGCAGTGTCAGGTATGCTGCAGACGGGAGAGGAGGATGAGGCGGTTCTTGCTGCAAGGGGCATATTGTCAGATGATAAGATCCGCAATCAGAGATATCATGAGATAGTACTAGTGGCGATGATATCCAGATTCTGCATAGAAGAGGGCATGGAAGAGATGGAGAGCTACAATCTCAGTGACTTCTATATTAATAAGCTGGACAAGGCGCAGACTAAACAGCAGATCATAAACGTACATAATCAGTTGATCATGGACTATGCCAGACGGATGAAAAGGGTGAAAAAGAAAGCAGCTATATCACCGCATTGTGTAAGGGCGATGGATTATGTGTATGATCATCTGCACGAAAGAATAGAAATTACAGGGATTGCAGAATTTGTGGGAGTGGAACGCTCGTATCTGAGTAAACTATTCCATAAGGAGGTTGGGCAGACAATTTCTGATTACATCATGGAGAAGAAACTCCAGACCGCAAGAAATATGCTGCTTTACTCGGACTTTTCCTGCACAGAGATATCCCAGTATCTTGCATTTGCGTCCAACAGTTACTTTACAAAATGCTTCAGAAACAGGTTTGGCAGTACTCCGAGTGCATATCGCAGGACAAATTACAGAAAACACTGGAAAGAGGCGAAATCATAGGCTTGCAATGGGTTCGTGTAATTGACAAGCAATGTCAAAGGTTGTAGAATGACATGAGTTTTAAGTATGAAGGAGAATGAATAGCTATGTCATCTTTTAGATTTCATGTGGCTCTTGCCGCCGCAAAACTGAGTAAGGGACTCATTCAGCTCTTGGGTAGAAACGGTACCCACACACCTGGAGTTATAGCCCTTAAGATATGTCCGGATTTTCTGGCACAGGCTCCAAAGGCACCGCTTACTATATGTGTCACAGGAACAAATGGCAAGACAACCTGCAGCAACCTGATAACTGATGTTCTGGAGAAGGATGGAAGAAGAGTTGTCAGCAACAGAACAGGTTCCAATATCGTTCCAGGCTGTACGACAAATGTCATCAACAGTCTGACATTTACAGGAAAAGTCAGAGTGGACGCCACTGTATTTGAGGTGGATGAGCGCGCTTCAAGACTGATACTTCCATATGTGAAGCCGGATTATCTCGTTGTGACAGGACTTTTTAGAGATTCTCTCAAGAGAAATGCTCACCCTGATTATATTTTCAGTGTCATAGATACCTACTGCCCTGATTCGGCAAAGGTTATCCTGAATGCGGACGAGCTCTGCTCAAGCATGCTGAAGAAAAATAGCTACAGAGTGTTCTATGGAATCGGCAAGCAGCCTGATGACAAGACTGAGCCGTATAATCTTATTGCGGATTATCAGATCTGCCCTAACTGCGGCGAGAAATTGAAGTATAATTACCTCAGATATCATCACATCGGTGATGTGGTATGTCCAAAGTGTGGACTTCACTCCCCAGACAAGAAATATCTGGCAACCGATATAGACAGAGAGAAGATGACAATTACTATACAGGAGGGAGACAAGAAGACAGTTTATCCACTGATTCACACAGCTCTCTTCAATATATATAACGAGGTTACGGTTATCTCAGCACTGCGTGAGATCGGTCTCTCAGCTGAGAGGGTAAAGGAACTCATGGGCCAGATCCACATTCCTGACTCCCGTCACAATGAGACCACAGTGAATGGCGTCACAGTTATTCAGGCACTCTCAAAGGGTCAGAGTGCAGTTTCCTCATCCAGAACATTTGAATATGTGGCAAATGAGGAGGGCAAAAAGGCTATCCTTCTTGCGATGGATGATCTCGAGGACAGACAGAAGAGCATAGAGTTCTCAGGCTGGATATATGATCTGGAGTACGAGCAGTTCAACCGTGATGATGTTGTACAGGTCATCTGTACCGGACCTAGATGCTACGACCACAAGGTGAGATGCCTGCTGGCAGGTATCCCGGAGGAGAAGATACTCACAAATCTCAGCGAGGTTGCTGCGGCAGACGATGTGACTATAGATGGCGTCGACAGAATATACATCCTGTATGACTGCGAGAACTACGGAATGTCATGCGAGATGAAGAAGAAGATAATCAAGAGACTGGAGGGTGACAAATAATGAAGATCGAGATTTTATATCCGGAAATATGCACACTCTACGGTGACAAGGGAAATACAATGTATCTGCAGAAGTGTCTGCCGGATGCAGAATTTGTGACAACAGGACTTAACGAGAAGCCTCTTTTTCTGAGAGAGAATATCGACATGGTATATATGTGCTCCATGAGTGAGAAGAGTCAGGAGCTCGTGCTTGACAGACTGATGCAGTACAAGGACGAGATCGCAGCATGCATGAAGGATGGAAAGGCGCTTTTCCTTCTGGTTGGCAATTCTATGGAACTCCTCGGAGATTACATCAAGAGAGAGGACGGAACCAGAGTTACAGGACTTGGCGTTGTTCCAGGCATGTACTCAGTTCGTCAGGCTCCAAATCGTTTCAACACGCTCATCAAGGCAAAGTTCAACGATATGACACTCATCGGTTACACCAGCCGATTCGCCCATACCTACGGCATACCGGAGGATATGACGTTCTGCAAGGTGGAGATCGGACAGGGAAGCAATCCAGATACCATGAATGAGGGAATCTGCAAGAACAGAGTCATTGCGACATACATTCACGGACCACTGCTCATTCAGAATCCTGATTTTGTACATTATCTGCTTGAGAAACTGGACGCTCCTATGAAGGAGATACCATTTGAGGCAGCTATGCGCAAGGCATACGATGTGAAGCTTGCTGAGTATGGCAAGCCGGATCTGGAGCTGTCATAATAGCAAGATCAATAACGATAAGTAGAACCCTGGTGGCTGTTCGCTGCCAGGGTTTTTCTTTGCGTGAATATGTACAAAACTATCCTATTCGTATAGTTATGTAAACCTGTTGAAAAAGAAAGAGATAATATGTCACAATAAAAATGTTGCCACCCCTAGACAGGCTAGGAAAGGGGGGATCGCAGTGGCAGAACGGAGATAAGTAAGTGGTAATCAGCCTTAAGGAGTACGTCGCCTTTAAAAGACGGAGAAAACCCCAGTAGCGCCAACTACTGGGGTTTTCGTTATGCTTTTGGGAAAGCATATGTCAGAATTTCTTGTTTCATTGTTGCTGACATTATATCATATGATTCTTATCTTCGCAACATTCATTTCCTCTGTGATAATAAGAAATAAATTCAAAAATAAGACAAGCACAAAACTATCCTATTCGTATAGTTATGTAAACCTGTTGAAAAGAAAGAGATAATATGTCACAATACAGATGTTGCCACCCCTAGACAGGCTAGGAAAGGGGGCGTATGTCTTGTTGAGTTTATTAGTATCTTTTGGAATTTCTGTTGTGGCTAGTATAGTAGCATACTATATCTGCAAGTGGTTGGACAGAGACAGGTAGCTGGCAATCAGCCCAAGGAGTACGTCGCCTTTGAAAGACGGAGAAAACCCCAGTAGTAGGCGCTACTGGGGTTTTTGTTGTACTATGGGTTAGTACATCTTGAAAATATTAGTATCTTTGTCTGTCGACATTATAGCATATGAGTTTTAACTCTGCAATATGCTTTCCCTCACACATCTTAATGTTTTTTCAGATGTATCAACCCCAAAGAAAGTAGTATAATGATATCGTAAGAAGAAAAAACAAGCGACGCGAAGCGGCATTTGTTTTTTCTTGCGATATCAACGAGAACCCGTTCGGCGGAGCCGAACATAGAGCGCGGCAGTGCGAGGGTTCGAGTCTGCCAAAAGCAAGAAGAAAAAAGCGCGACGCGAAGCGGCATTTGTTTTTTTCTTGCGATATCAACGAGAACCCGTTCGGCGGAGCCGAACATGGAGCGCGACAGCGCGAGGGTACGAGTCTGCAAAAAGCAAGAAGAAAAAGCGCGACGCGAAGCGGCATTTGTTTTTTTCTTGCGATATCAACGAGAACCCGTTCGGCGGAGCCGAACATGGAGCGCGACAGCGCGAGGGTACGAGTCTGCAAAAAGCAAGAAGAAAAAGCGCGACGCGAAGCGGCATTTGTTTCTGTAAATTGGGGCATATTATTCATGAAAACAAATGAAGAGACAATGTGAAAGGAGCAGTGGGTTACATGTTAAAGGACTGGAATAAGCCTGAGCGTCCATCGGATGAAGAGATAGACGCAAGGTTAAAGATCGCCAGAGAGAATCTGACGCGCAATCAGATCAAGGTTAAGGAAGGCAAGATACCTGTATTTGTAATATTTGAGGGCTGGGGAGCCGCAGGTAAGGGAAGTCTTGTCGGAAGGATCATCAAGAATATGGATCCTAGATTTTTTCAGGTGGAGTCGGTAAAGTATTCCACTGACGAGGAAAAACGCAGACCATTCCTGTACAAGTATTTTACAAGAATACCAGAGCAGGGGGAGTTTGTATTTCTGGATGGTGGCTGGATGAGGGACATAGTAGGTGGCAAGATGTCCGGGGAACTGTCAGATAAGGAATACAGGAAGAGAGTTGACAGTACCAAGAGATTCGAGAGAACCTTGGCGGACAACGGATATCTGGTCATGAAATTCTTCTTCCAGATAGACAAGCACGAACAGAAGAAGCGGCTTGCTGCGCTTCTTGAAGATGAAACTACGAAGTGGAGAGTGTCTAAGCATGATCTGAAGCAGAACAAAAAGTACGACGAGTATCTTGAGGCGTTCGACAGCTTTATGTATGACACCAATCTGTCAAATGCTCCGTGGTACATGATAGATGCAAAGGAGAGAAAATGGGCAGAACTTCAGATACTTGACATCATAAATCAGGGCGTGGAGACTGCGCTGCTCAATCAGGGGCATGCTGTACCTATACTGCAGAATACATTTGCGCTCAAGAAGATTCCGAAACTTTCCGAGGTGTCTCTCGATAGGAAACTGACGGATGAGGAGTACAAGGAAGAACTCGGCAAGCTGCAGAAGAAGCTCGGCAGACTGCACAATGAACTTTATCAGAAGAAGATACCGGTCATCATCGGATACGAGGGCTGGGATGCGGCAGGCAAAGGTGGAAATATCAAAAGGATAGCGGAGGCACTTGATGCCCGTGGTTATGTGGTAAATCCTATAGCAAGTCCGGAGCCGCATGAGAAGGCAAGGCATTTTCTGTGGAGATTTTGGACAAGACTTCCAAAGTCCGGGCATGTGGCTATATTTGACAGAACCTGGTATGGAAGAGTCATGGTTGAGAGACTTGAGGGATTCTGCTCGGAGAATGATTGGCAGCGTGCATACAACGAGATAAATGAGTTCGAGAAGGAGCTGCACGACTGGGGTGCCATCGTCATCAAGTTCTGGGTCCAGATAGACAAAAACACGCAGCTTGAGAGATTCACACTCAGGCAGAACACGCCTGAGAAACGCTGGAAGATCACTGATGAGGATTGGCGTAACCGTGACAAATGGGATAGCTACGAGGTGGCGGTGGATGAGATGCTGGAAAAGACTAACACAAGCTTTGCACCTTGGCACATATTGGAGTCAAATGATAAAAAGTATGCAAGAATAAAAGCCCTCAAGATCGTGATTAAGGCAATAGAGGATAAGCTGGAACAGCTCGACAATTAATGATGGGCGCCGGATGCGATCACTCGATACCCAGAATGATATAACACATTTGTGACAGATATAAGTAAAGGTACAAAAAACACGAGGCGGTGATACACAATATTAAGGTATCACCGCCTTTTAAAAAGGTTTTAAGGTATATGTTCCACCTGGCGTGTCTGACCGCAAAGGATATAATATCAAGGGAGGGAGATACGGTCCAAGCATCAGGCAGACTGCAAAATATAAAAACTATATTTCCTGTATGGGTAAGACAGGAAGATAAGTCATTACTATGATTATATTAATTGTTTTTCTTTGATGATGGCGACTCCGAGCGGGGTTAACTCAAGCTCTCCATCAACTACATTCTGAGTCTGAATATTGGTTCCATGAACATCGGATATGGACTGAGGTTCATCGGTATTATTTAGGTAGAAACCAAATGAGGTTCCGTCATCTGCGTATCTGCGGTGATACTGAACTCCGTCAGGCAGACATTTGGTTGCTATTCCGGTATCTGCCAGCATCCGCTCCATGATCTCACCAAGTTTGCTGTAATCTATTCTTGCAGCTACGTAGTAGGCCTTGCCTTTGCCGTAGCTGTTCACTGTCACTGCTGCATTTCCTGCATAGAAATCAGAATCGTATGTTCCCAGCACTTCCGCTGTTCCAACTCTCAGGATCTCCGCATAGTCCCGGAGTCCACATGAACTTCCATCTGTGAATGTCACGCTGTTTCTGTCAGATGGGTACAGAGTATCGATCTCCTCACTGATGACTCCGAATACATCTGCAAGCCCATTTCCCGGGAATCCCCCAAGGATGCAGAGCTGATTCTTGTCCACGTAACCGGTGAAGTATGTAGCCAGGAGCTGCCCGCCTCTCTTTACAAATGCAGCGAGAGATTCTGCAGCACCGTCCCTGAGCATATAGAGCATAGGAGCCACGATCACATCATAGTCGTCAAGCGGATCATCGGATGCGATCACATCTACGTCGACACCAAGCTTTGTCAGTTCCTTGTATACAGACATGCAGGTCTCAGGATATTTTTTTGATTCCTGACCTAATGCCTTGACATCATCTATAGCCCACATATTGTCCCAGTCGAATAGCAGTGCCACTTTTGATCTGATGAGCGTTCCGGTTATCTCGGAGAGTCCGGCAAGTTCGTTGCCGAGAGCGGCAACCTCCTTAAATATCCTGGTGTCATTTGTTCCAAGATGGTCGACGACAGCTCCGTGATACTGTTCAAATGAGCCTCTGCCCTTTCGCCACTGGAAGTACTGAACAGTGTCAGAACCGCAGGCTATAGCGTTGTATGAGAACAGCTTGTGGATGCCCGGTCTTTTTAGTTTGTTATATGGATGCCAGTTTACAAGCCCCGGAGCACTCTCCATAAGCATGAAAGGCTTATCCTTCTTCATGGATCTCATGACTGCGTGGTCAAATGTGTTCTGTCCCATGACATCCGCAAGGCTTTCATAGTCGTTGTGGAATCTAGGGTATGAATCCCAGGAGATTACGTCAAGTTCCTTTGCCATTGGTCTGTAGTCAAGACCTTCGTAGAGCTGCATAAAGTTGGTCGTTATAGGTATGTCAGGGGTGAGCTCCCGGAGAAGCTTTATCTCTGACTTCATGTAATCGTTCATGTTCCATGTGGTAAATCTCTTCCATTCGAGGTTCAGCCCCATGATACTGAAATCACCATTTTTGTATGGTGGCTCAATCTGTGAGAAACTGTTGTATGAGTGACTCCAGAAGGTGGTCCACCATGCTTTGTTCAGCTTGTTTATGTCGTGGTCGAACTTCTCTGCGAGGTAATTCTGAAATCTTTTCACACAGAGACGGCAGTAGCACTCGCCGCCAAGCTCATTTGACACATGCCACATGATGAGTCCCGGATGGTTTCCCACATGGGCATGGAGCTGACGGATGATATTGTAGACCTTTTCTCTGTAAATAGGTGAGCTCATGCAGTGGTTTTCACGTACACCCTGGTGTTCCCGTACATCATAGGAATCCACACGTCTGATCTCGGGATATTTCTGCGCCATCCATGCCGGTTTGCCACCAGATGGCGTTGCGAGAACTGTGTAAATCCCAGCATTATAAAGATTATCCATAACGTCTTTCAGCCAGTCAAAATGATATTCGCCCTCAATAGGTTCGTAAGCTGACCAGGAGAAAACGCCAAGAGTGGCGGAAGTCATTCCTGCCTCCTTCATCATCTCGATATCCTTTGCCAGAATATCAGGGCGGTCAAGCCACTGTTCAGCATTGTAATCACCGCCGTGTAGTATTCCGTTTATCTGTGGAAAAAGCTTGTTTTTGTTCATTTATCTGTCATCTCCTATAAATAAAGGTAATGTGCTCTATGTTATATGTTTTTAGTGTAAAACATATGCGCAAGCGGTTGCACAGCTTACTATCTAAAGGTAGCACAAATAGACAAATAATTCAATTGTAATTTGATAATACATTTTAATTTGTGCAAAATACACAAAATATACACACTGCCATTCATTAGGACAATATTGTATATAATTAAGAAAAACGGCTTGAAATAAGAGATATAATTGCTTGTGATTAAGATATAATGAATTGCTCGAAGTTGCGCAATTTGTCAATTCCTACAAGATGTACAAAAGTGAGGTAAAAAGCTATCGAACAGTGTCAAAAATCTATATAATAAAAGTATTGAGGGATGAACGGAAATATAAGGAAGAAACGTATCGTTTAAGGAGGAGTTTTATGAGAAAAAAGAGGAAATCATATATAGCGGTGACAGGCAGTATAAAGCCTGAGTGGTTAAGGGGACTGAGCAGAAAAATCTGTATCGGTGCCTTGGCATTTTCGGCGGCGGTTGTGCTATTGACAGGCGGTAAAGTGGGAGCATATGCATCTGATCAGACACGGGTAAGTTCAGATGAGAGTCAGGTTACGGTAGGGTATGATGATCTGGACGACACTTTGCAGAAAGGCGGACTTGGCGTTGCCGTTGAGCAGCAGGATGGTGCGGCTTCACTGGCATCTACATATGATGCAACAGCACTTGAGAAGCGTATTGTTGAAGGAATCAAGGCGTGGCAGACGAGTATAGATGTATCGGAACTTGGCCTTACGAGAGACGATATTGATAACGGGGCAGTAAAATCTATTATCAATTCTCATCCCGAGTTTATCAGTCTGTCGGGAGGCTATACATATTGGACTTCTGGCTCTTCAATCACCAAAATACAATTTACATATTTGACAAATGCAAAGGAGGAGCAGCAGGAGCTTGATGCTGCACTTCAGGAAGTCAAGAGTAAGATAGATACCAGTGGAATGAGCGATGAAGAGATAGTACTTGCATATCATGAGTATCTCACATCCACAGTTGCATATGCATATGAGGATTATTTCAATGGAACGATCGCTGCAAATCACGGGTACGATATGTATGGAGCTTTGGTTAAACATAGTTGTGTGTGTCAGGGATATGCAGAGACTATGTTTTATCTGCTAAGAGAGGCTGGTCTTTCATGTGCAATCGCATCAAGTGGAAATATCAATCACGCATGGAACATAGTTAAGATACATGGAAAATGGTATCACATAGATGCAACTTGGGACGATCCGGTGTGGGATATGCCTGGAAGATCATATCATGATTATTTCCTTGTCAGCTTTGATACAATGAATAAGAATACACTCATCAACCATACTAAGGACAGAACGGATATGGTTGTCAGTGCACAGTGGGGAGATACATATACGACAGCGGTGGACACCACTTATGAGAGTGGTAAGTTCTGGAATGGTATTGAGAAAGCTATTTTTTATAAAGACGGTTATTGGTACAGCATAAGTGAGGGCAGTTCGAAAACATCATTTAACATAAATAAGTACCAGTATTCGACTAACATAAACAAGGTTTTGTATTCGGGCACTGCAAAATGGACAACTCCGAGTGGTGGGTATTATCATGGTGTTTATAGTTCAATATATCTCCGAGGTGATAATTTATATTTTACGACTCCGGATAGCTTGAACAAGATAGATATAACATCGACAAATGTAAATCCTACAGAGCTTATAAATATACGAACTCAGTATAATAGTTCAACAGGAAATAATTTATATGCGTTTGGAGAACAGTATGGTAAGCTGGTGTATTTTATTACAGATTCTCCTAATATAAAGAAAACTAAGGATTCAAGCAATTCAAGCAAGTATAACAAGGAGTATGCCGAGTATACATTCGAGATGTGCATAAGCCACAAGTGGGATGCTGGAGTGGTGACAAAGGAGCCAACCTACACAAGTACAGGAACCAAGAAGTACACCTGTACAAACTGTGGTGAGACCAAGACCGAGACGATAGCCAAGCTGGTATGTACAAATCATGCGTGGGATAGCGGAGTAGTGACGAAGGCGCCAACATATACAAGTACAGGAACCAAGAAGTACACCTGTACAAACTGCGGTGAGACCAAGACAGAAACGATAGCCAAACTTGTATGTACGAGCCACGTGTGGGATAGCGGCAAGGTTGTGACAGCGCCGACATACAAGACAGAGGGAACCAAGAAGTACACGTGTAAGAATTGCGGAACAACCAAGACAGAAACGATAGCCAAGCTGGTGTGTACAAGCCATGCATGGAATAGTGGAGTAGTGATAAAAGAACCAACTTACACAGCCACGGGAGAGAAGAAATATACCTGTACAAACTGCGGTGAGACGAAGACCGAAACGATAGCCAAGCTGGTGTGTACAAATCACGCGTGGGATGCTGGCGAGGTTGTGACAGCACCGACATACAAGGCAGAGGGAACCAAGAAGTACACCTGTAAAAACTGCGGAACAACCAAGACAGAAACGATAGCCAAACTTGTATGTACAAGCCACGCATGGAATAGCGGAGTGGTGACAAAAGAGCCAACTTATACAAGCACAGGAACAAAGAAATACACCTGTAAAAACTGCGGAACAACCAAGACAGAAACGATAGCCAAGCTGGTATGTACAAATCATGCGTGGGATGCCGGAGTAGTGACGAAGAAGCCAACATATACAAGTACTGGTGAGAAGAAATATACCTGTACAAACTGCGGAACAACCAAGACAGAAACGATAGCCAAACTGGTATGTACGAGCCACGTATGGGATGCCGGAGTAGTGACAAAGAAGCCAACATATACAAGTACAGGAACCAAGAAGTACACCTGTACAAATTGCGGTGAGACCAAGACCGAGACGATAGCCAAACTGGTATGTACGAGCCACGTATGGGATAGCGGAGTAGTGACGAAGGCGCCAACCTACACAAGCGCGGGTACAAAGGAATACACATGTGTCAATTGTGGAACCACAAAGACGAGCTCGATCGCCATGTTGAAGCTGAGCAAGGTTACAGTAAAAACAGCCGTATCCTCCACGGGAATAAAGATCTCATGGACATCAGAGAAAAATGCATCCGGATACTATATATACAGAAAGTCCGGAAAGGGACAGTATGCGCTGTTGAAGAAGGTTACCGGGGCGAACACTCTTGCTTTTAATGACACGAAGGTTACAAGTGGAGTGATATATACATACAAGGTTCAGGCATACAAAGGAACCGTGATAGGTGCCGGAACGGAAGAGGGCAGATGCTTCGTTGGAACGGCAAAGGCAAAAACAGCAAATGAATCCACAGGTATAAAGCTTTCATGGAACAAAGTGGGAGGCGCAAGGTCTTATAAGATATATAAAAGGATCGGAACTGGAAAGTACACCTGTATCAAGACTGCGTCATCCACTACATTCACATATCTTGATAAGGCGGTGAAAGCGGGAACAATATACACATATGCTGTAAAGCCTTACATTGGAAGGACAGCGGGCACGTACGTCGCATCGAAATATGTGCGTCTTAGACCTGTCACAGCCAAAGTGAGTGCAGCCAGAAACGGTGTTACAGTTAGGTGGACGAAAACGGCAGGTGCTACATCCTACCGTGTATACAGAAAGACGGCCGGCGGCAAATATGCTTTGGTGAAAAAAATCGGCGGCGCAAATGCTCTCAGCTGGACAGACACGAATACCGCTAAGGGAAAGACATATTATTACTATGTGAGAGCATTTAAGGGAAATTATTACAGTGCCGCCTCTAAAGCAGTAAATGTAAAGCGTTAAGGATTGATAAATATACGGTCATAACAGTATAATACCGGGGAAGGAATGTGCGGAAGAAAGGAGTTTTGATGGAAAAGGAAGAGAGAGTAGAACAAAAGCTATATGAGAGCAGATGCGCCAGACATTATCGCGTGGGCAGGGTGGTGCTGTGCAGGTTTTTGTGTATGTGTGCGTTCGTATGCATAGTGGCAGGCTCGGCACTTACGGCTGGTGCTGTGACAGTATTTGCTGCTGAGGATTCGACAGAAGAATGTGCTGCGGATGGCGGCGAACAGCAGGGAATTGTGGAGGAGTCAGACTCGCCAGCAAAGGGGTGCACTGGGGATATAGACCTTGCGGATATATACGAAATCGGCGGCTATGCCGAAGTAGCGGAAGAGGGAGATGTCGCTTCAATAGCCTCATCCGGCAATTTCAAATATCATAACAGGGTGGCGAACTCGATAAAGTCATTCAAGAAGAATATAGACGTGCACGGAATGGGTGTCACAACCAGTAATGTTAAGTCGATATTTGTCAACATTCTGGCACTGCATCCGGAGATTGTATATGTAGCAAATGCATCGTATGTATACAATAGATACAACGGATCGGTCTCAACTCTGGTTATCAGCTATATACCGAATGCAAAGAAGGTGAGAGAATCTCTTGTAGCGGCGGTAAAAGAGGTAAACAAGCAGGTGGACACAAAGAATATGAAACCTGCTGAGATAGTTCTTGCATACCACGAGTATCTGACGTCCACGGTGGAATATGATGCCAGTGGAATAAAGGACTACAGTACAGTGTATGGCAGGGATCACAAATATGACATGTATGGCACCCTCGTTGATAAGAAAGCCGTGTGTCAGGGATATGCAGAAACCATGAATTATCTTCTGAAACAATCGGGAGTTCCATGTGCTCTTGCAACAAGCCAATATATAAATCATGCGTGGAATGTTGTCAGGATAAATGGGAAATGGTATCACGTTGATGCCACATGGGATGATCCTGTCACAGATCTGCCAGGACAGTCTAGACATGACTATTTCCTTATAAGCACGGACACTTTGAACAGACGAACAAAGAATGCAAGTTCATCATATTCGCTTGGACGGTATGATACGAAGATTAGCGCAGCGTGGACCGGCAGCTACAACGGAGCCACAGACAAGAAATACGAGAGTGGTCAGATGTGGAGCGGCGTTGAGAAGGTCATGTATTACCGAAAGGGATACTGGTACTGTATCAAACAGGGATCAAGCTGGATGGATTTCCAGATTATAAAGAACAGATTTTCGACAGGTGGAAAGAAAGTCATACTGTCAGGAACATCAGTTTGGTATAAAACGGATGGAAGTTATTATACAAAGCAATACGGCTCGATATTCCTTGCGCAGGAATCCTTGTATTTCCATACAGCCAGATATATAGGCAGGATAGATCTAGATTCCCCGAAAAACGAGTATACACTTCTATATGATATAAGAAGTAAGTATTCGGACGGTGTAAATATATATGCCATGGGCTGGCACAATAAGCAGATAGTGGTGTGGGTGTCAAATACTCCGCTCTGCAATCCGAGGGATGCATATCTGCTGGCTCCGTGTCTGAAACATAGCTGGAACAGTGGAAAGGTCACGAAGAAAGCTACATATACATCAACAGGAACAAAACTCTACACATGTAAGAAGTGCAGTTATAAGAAGAGTGTGGCAACACCGAAGCTTCAGCTAGGCAAGCCGGTTGTGAAGACCGCTGCGACAGTTAAGGGTATAAGGCTTTCGTGGAACAAGGTGTCCGGAGCGACAGCGTATAAAGTGTACAAGAAGACTAAGAGCGGTAAATATCAGCTGCTTAAGAAGGCCAACACATTATCCATTGTGGATGGAAGAATATCCAGTGGCAAGACATATGGATACAAGATCGTGGCGTGCAATGCATATACGACAAGCAAGGTAACAACTGTGTCGAGACTGTATCTTGGAAATGTCAAGGCGAGAGCGAAAAACACGAACAAGGGCGTGAAGATCGCATGGAACAAGGTGGCTGGTGCTGATTCATACAGGATGTACAGAAAATCAGGAAATTCCGCATACAAGCTGATGAAGATCGCAGGATCAGGCGCAGCTTCATGGGTGGACAGCAAGTCGGTGGCAGGTAAGAAATATACATATGCAGTAGTGCCATACAAAAAGCAGACTGGTGGCGCATATACGCCTGTAACTGTTTCATGTAAGAGATAGTATATAAAGTGATATATCTTCGTAAAATATAAAATAAGAGCGCCGTCCGGTGATGCGATGCCGGGTGGCGCTCTTTTCTGTTAAATGCTAGTTTTTCTTGTCTGTAATATTGCGGTGTGAGTTGTCAAACAGGTCAGTATCGGCTACATCAGAGGAGTCGTTTCGGGAGAGCGTTTCTGACAGCCTGTCTTTTGTCTCCGCACTGACCGTTTTGATACCTTCACTTATAACAGCGCTCTTTTCCTTGATGCCTTCGCTGATGCCCTCACTTTTTTCTTTGATGGCTTCGGTAAGCTGTTCTGCTTTTTCCTTAATTTTTTTGGTTATTGAAAAGTTCTCGGGATGATCTTCAAATGCACGCTTGACGGAGGCAGTATCGTGAAGTATGAGGAGGAAGCTTGGCTTCTCCTTGCGCTTTTCCCTGTCCAGTGCGATTTTCGATTTGAGTTCCTCCACTCGTACTATGAGGTCGTTCTCCTTTGCAAATTTCTTGACCTTGTTCATGAGATTGAACGATACAACACAGTCGATAACGAACACTCCGTAGAAGAATCCGATGAAGAAGGAAAATGTCAGGTGGTCGGCAAGCCAGTACACAGCATTTAATATATGCGGATGTAGGAAGAAATAGTAAAGTGCGGCGATGAGTCCCCAGAAGAAAGAAAACAGAGGACATATGATACCTTGAATGTTTCCCCATTCATCCGAATAGTCCCAAAGCTTGATGTTCATACCTATTATAAATATACGGCCGGCGATGTACTCCACAACGGTCATTGCTATTGTCATTATCAGTATGATCAGAACTTTCTGTAAAACAGGATGCGAATCGACGGCATCGATGTGAATGAGTGATAACAGATACAGAACGACAAGACCTGAACCGTAGAGAGGCAGGTATGGTCCGATCAGAAATCCCGGATTTATCCATTTGTGGCTCGGGTTGCTCTTGGAAAAGAATTTTCTGAAAATGACCTCTATGCACCAGCCCATGATACAGCCGATAAAAAATAAAAACAGTATCACAAGGATGCTCTTGATATTAAAATTATCCATTATGTTTAACTCCTTTGTATAGTTGAAAATTACAGATATAAATCTCGTATTAATAATAAAACAATACTATTAAGATAGTATACAGTTTGAAAAAAAGCAACCTTACAGAATCGTATAAATGTAAATAAAGCTATTCCTTATTGAAACTTATTGAGAAAAAAAGTTGCCGAAAAAGTGGCTGTTATATTGGACTGACGGGAGGTACAGTGCTATACTGACAGAAAATAAAATTACGTATCAGGTGCAGACTTTTTGTGGTGATGATTACGAAGAGAATGCATTTTTTACGTTAAGAGGAGTTCGACAGGTCGAACAAAGATTAGACAAATATATTTTTAAGGAGGACATAGTTATGATGAAAGCATTAAAGAAGGTAAACTGGAAGAAACTTGGAATATTTGCAGGCGGCGTATTATTCGGAACAGCTGGTATCAAGGTTCTCTCAAGCAAGGACGCAAAGAACGTATATACACATTGTACAGCCGGTGTTCTCAGAGCAAAGGACTGCGTTATGAAGACAGCGAATACTATTCAGGAAAATTGTGGTGATATATATGCAGGCGCAAAGGATATCAATGAGGCAAGAGCGCAGAAGGCAGCAGAGGCTGATTTTGAGGATGCTGAGAGCACTGAGACTGCAGAGGAAGAGGTGGGCGCAGAGGAGTAATCCCGGAAAACCTATTGCAAAAACACAGTAAATTATTTGTAGAAAGAGGCGAAGATCTTGAAGTTTTCAATTTTGAATGAGACAAAGAATCGTCTGCGTATACACATGACACAGAGCCGTATGACTATGGCACAGGCTGACATATTACAGTATTATCTTGAGAACTGTGACGGCGTTGTCGATGTCAAAGTGCATGACAGAACCTGTGATGCGGTTATTATCTATGAGGGCGACAGGGCAGGTATCATAGATGCACTCAGACAGTTTGGTTATGATAGAGTAGAGATTCCTGCGGATCTTACGGAGACATCCGGAAGAACTATGAACAGACAGTATGAGGACAAGCTGTTCTGGAAGACTGCATGGTATATGACCAAGAAGTGGATCGTGCCGATGCCGCTCAGATATTGCCTTACATCGGTGAAGGCGCTCAAGTATATAGGCAAGGGCCTTAAGTGTCTCGCAGACAGGAAACTTGAGGTACCAGTTCTAGATGCCACAGCCATCACAGCATCCATACTCACAAATGATTTTGCAACTGCCGGCTCGGTCATGTTCCTACTTGAGATTGGTGAGATCCTTGAGGAGTGGACACACAAGAAGTCTGTTGGAGGGCTTGCCAGAAGTATGTCACTCAACATCAACAAGGTATGGGTAAGAGTAGACGACTGTGATGTGCTTATGGACAGCGCGAAGATCGCAAAGGATGATCTTGTGGTAGTTCATATGAGCAACGTGATCCCATTTGACGGAATTGTGGCAGAGTGTGAGGGTATGGTCAACCAGTCATCCCTTACAGGAGAGTCTGTTCCTGTTCACAAGGGAGCTGGCGATGTTGTGTATGCAGGTACAGTTGTTGAGGAAGGCGAGCTTGTGGTCAGAGTCACAAATACCGGCAGGACAAGCAGATATGATAAAGTAGTGGCTATGATCGAGGAGTCTGAGAAGCTCAAGTCAGGACTTGAGAGCAAGGCAGAGCATCTTGCAGACGGTCTGGTTCCATGGACTCTCGGCGGAACTATCCTCACATACCTGCTCACGAGAAATATAACAAAGATGCTTGCTGTTCTCATGGTCGACTATTCATGTGCGCTCAAGATGTCTATGCCTATAGCTGTTCTGTCGGCTATCCAGGAGGCAAATAAGCATCATCTCACAGTTAAGGGGGGCAAATTCCTTGAGGCTGTGGCGGAGGCGGACACCATAGTATTTGACAAGACAGGAACACTCACAAAGGCATCGCCGACACTCGTGCGTGTAGTGCCATTTGACGGAAGAGATCCAGATGAACTGCTCAAGATAGCGGCATGTTTGGAGGAACATTTCCCTCATTCGATGGCGAGAGCTGTTGTGGCCGGAGCGGCGGCTAAGGGAATAGAGCACGAGGAGATGCATTCCAAGGTTGAGTATGTTGTTGCCCATGGAATCTCATCAAGTATAGATGGCAAGAAGGTCATCATAGGAAGTTATCACTTTGTATTTGAGGATGAAGGCTGCGTGATACCGGAGGATAAGATAGAACTTTACGAATCACTTTCAAAGTCTCACTCACATCTGTTCATGGGAATAGATGGCAAGCTTGCAGCGGTAATATCTATCAAGGATCCTGTGAGACCTGAATCTGCGGAGGTCGTGAGAAAACTCAAGGAGCTCGGCATCGGCAAGGTAGTCATGATGACCGGGGACAGTGAGAGAACTGCCCAGGCTATAGCTGAACAGGTGGGCGTGGACGAGTATTACTCAGAGGTACTACCGGAGGATAAGGCAAGGTTTGTGGAGTCCGAAAAGGCGGCGGGACGCAAGGTTATCATGGTCGGTGATGGAATCAACGATTCTCCGGCATTGTCAGCATCGGATGCAGGCATAGCAGTCAGTGATGGCGCTGAGATAGCCAGAGAGATCGCGGATATAACGGTCAGCGCAGACAATCTGTATGAACTTGTCACTCTTAAGGAACTTAGCAATAAGCTGATGAGCAGGATCAATAGAAATTACCGCAAGATAGTTACATTTAACACAGGGCTTATCATACTCGGTGTTATGGGCGTGATCCAGCCGACGACATCGGCACTGCTCCATAATTCATCGACTCTGCTTATAAGCATGGATAGTATGAAGAGACTGCTTGATTAATTTTTATAAGATTAGTTTTTATCATTAAAATGTATTGACCTTATGCACCCAAATATGACATTATATGATTAAAAGACAGGTTAACTAAATCACATAAAATTTACAGATATACAGATAATATTGTCAGGAGGGATACATTATGGTAAAGAAAGTAGTTGGAGATAATTTTGATGAGATAAAATCGAGCAAGATCGCCGTAGCTGATTTCTCGGCGACATGGTGCGGACCCTGCAAGATGATGGCTCCGGTATTTCACACTGTTGCAGAGGACATGAAGGATGCGATCAGCTTTTTCAATGTTGATGTTGATGAGAATCCAGGACTTGCCGCATCAAACAAAGTGTTCAGCGTACCTACGCTGATTTTGTACAAGGATGGCGTGGAAGTATCCAGAAGCGTTGGTGCGATATCCAAGTATGATCTGATTGATTTTATAAACAAAAACAAGTAAGATCAGTAAATGTCAAACATTTACCGTCAAATATTTAAGGAAAACTTAAAAGAGAAGACATCTGAAAAATTTTTTTTAATATTTGAAAACAAATAAAACTCCCGCTCTTTGAGAGGTACATATACAATGTATGTACATACTTGAAGAGTGGGAGTTTTTATTTGCCTGAACTATCTGGCATCTCTGTCTACATAGTCTCTATGTGTCACAAGACTCTTGTATGCCGGTCTGATGATCTTGTCTGTGGTTACAAGCTCCTCAATTCTGTGGGCGCTCCAGCCAACGATACGTGCAACCGCAAAGAGAGGTGTGTAAAGTTCTCTAGGAATGCCGAGCATCTCGTATACAAATCCACTATAGAAATCCACATTTGGACTTACGCCCTTGTATATCTTGCGCTCTTTTGCGATGAGCTTAGGCGCGATCTTTTCGATGTTGTTGTACAGAGCCATGTCCTCATCTCTGCCTTTGGCTGCTGCGAGCTGTTCTACAAATGCCTTGAACACCTTTTCTCTTGGATCGGATAGGGAGTATACCGCATGTCCCATGCCGTATATAAGTCCTTTGTGGTCATACGCCTGCTTGTTCAGCAGCTTGTCAAGGTAGGCTTCGATGGCCTCCTCATCGTGGTAATCATTGATATGTTCCTTTATATCGTCCATCATATTCATAACCTGAAGATTTGCACCGCCGTGTTTCCTTCCTTTAAGGGATGAGAGGGCAGCGGCAATCGCTGAATAGGTGTCGGACCCTGAGGATGTTACAACCCTTGTTGTAAATGTTGAGTTGTTACCGCCACCGTGCTCCATGTGAAGCAGGAGAGCGATGTCCAGAACCCTCGCCTCAAGCTCAGTGTACTTCATGTCTGGCCTGAGCATCCTGAGCAGGTTCTCTGCCACTGATGCATCTTTGTCAGGACGATGTATGTACATACTTCCGTCATTCTCATAGTGGTTGTATGCGTGGTAGCCGTAGACCGCCATCATAGGAAATGTGCCGATGAGTCCGATGCACTGTCTCAGCACATTGTCGATGTCAAGGTTTGTTGCCTGATTGTCATAGGATGCCAGCGTCAGGACACTCCTCGTCATCGAATTCATGATATCAACACTTGGTGCCTTCATGATGACATCTCGTGTGAAGTTTGTTGGCAGATTCATAGATTCAGATATAACTCCGCTGAATTCTGTGAGCTGTGCCTTGGTAGGAAGTTCACCAAAAAGCAGCAGATAAGCAGCCTCCTCAAATATATGGCGTTTTCCCTTGCCACCCTTTACCAGATCCTGCACATCGTAGCCGCGATATAGCAGCTCTCCATCACATGGGACTTTCTGGCCGTCCACATCCTTAAATGCTATGATCTGGGAAATGTTTGTAAGTCCGGTCAATACTCCCTGACCATTCTCGTCACGAAGACCACGCTTTACACCATATTTTCTGTACAGTTCTTTGTCGATGTTATCGTGCTGCTGACAAAGATGTGATTGTTTTTCAACGTAGCCTGTAAGATTTTCCATATACTCCATATAGTTCCTCCTTATGAAATTTATAAGATCTTTTTGCATATGTCATTTAGACAACATGCATCGCAATGCGGTTTTGTCCTGGCTGAGCACACGGCTCTCCCGTGATCCACAAGCCTGTGACAGAAGTCATTGCTCTCCTCTGGAGGTACAAGTTTCCACAGTTCCATCTCAACTTTTTTCGGGTCTTTGATCCCGTCAACCAATCCCATACGGTTGACAAGCCGGATACAATGGGTGTCAGTCACAATGGCTGGCTTGCCATATATGTCACCCATGATGAGGTTGGCACTTTTCCTGCCAACGCCAGGGAGCTTTAGCAGCTCGTCCAAGCTGTCAGGAACCTGACAGTTGTAGGAATCAACAAGCATGTTCATACATGCGCTAATATCTCTTGCCTTGCTTTTCCCCAGTCCGCAAGGTTTGACAATGGCCTCAATGTCACTGACATCTGCAGCGGCCAGTTCTTTTACTCCCGGATATTTTGCGAAAAGATCCTGCACCACAACATTCACCCTTGCATCAGTGCACTGCGCCGCCAGGCGGACACTGACAAGTAACTGCCATGCGTGTGATGTGTCGAGAGTGCATACCGTATCAGGGTATTCCTTCTTCAGCCTCTCGATAATGTCCAACGTTCTCTGTTTTTTGGTATATCTCTTCTGCGATTCCATAAAAGACCTCCGGTTTTGAACATCAGCTTATGAAAAACTCTCTTTTGAGAGGACTGATGCTTCTTGTCAGATTTTCCTGGAAAAACTGATACATTCTTCTATATGATAACATGAAAGCCACGCAAATGGACATCGAAAAGCAATTCTTAATAAAAATGTTAGAAGTGTGAAAATTTGATTGGGAATTGCTTGCGAAAAGTTATACAGCGTGAAAAGGATAATTGACAAAAACTGCCCCGCAGCCATGACATCTTGCCATCGTGGATGGTAGATTTGTCATATATGCGTGGCAGTCTTTCTTAGAAATTCTTTACAACAAATATCTTTATAACGAAATCCAGGCCGTTAAATTCTTACTGCAAATCCTTGCTGATTTTACTTCGTACCAAATATTCTGTCGCCGGCATCGCCGAGTCCCGGGCAGATGTATGCGTTCTCATTCAGCTCGCGGTCAACATGTCCAACGTAGAGCTGTATGTCCGGATGAGCCTTGAGAAGTCTCTCGATACCCTGTGGTGCAGCGATGATGGACATGAACTTGATGTTCTTGCCGCCGTGCTGCTTGATGAAGTCCACGGCTGCAACTGCTGATCCGCCTGTTGCCAGCATAGGGTCTGTAACAACGATGAGTCTCTCATCGATAGGATCAGGGAGCTTGCAGTAGTATTCATGAGGCTCATGTGTCTCCTCATCTCTGTACAGTCCGATGTGTCCAATCTTGGCTGTAGGAACAAGAGCCTGAAGTCCGCTGACCATTCCGAGACCTGCGCGGAGAATAGGAACTATCGCAAGGTTTCTTCCTGCGATGACCGGTGTCATGCACTCCTCAATAGGAGTCTCAATGCATACTTCCTCAGTAGGAAGATCCTTTAAAGCCTCATATCCCATAAGCATTGCAATCTCTTCAACGAGTGCACGGAACTCAGCGGTTCCGGTGTTCTTGTCTCTGAGCTTTGATATCTTGTGCTGAATAAGTGGGTGTGTCATTACTGTGTAATCTGTCATATTGTGTAACCTCCTAAATAATACAGATAATGTAATGCGGAGCGATCTGCGTGTTATAAAAACCACACAGATCGGAAACAACCGCGAATGTTATGATTATGATTCTATATCAGAATTCTGTGGATTCATTCCAAGTCCGCGGCTTACGTCGCCCTTGGTGTTCTCGCCAAATGTATAGTCGTTGCCAGGTAGAATTGCATTCAGAAGAATACCAAATATAGCTGCAAGGGCAAGACCTGTGAGGGTGATGGTTGTTCCGCCGATTGTAAATGTGAGACCGTTTGTGAATCCGAGACCGCACACCATGATAACGGCTGCGATGATCAGGTTTCTTGACTTTGTGAAGTCAACGTGGTTCTCGACCACATTTCTTACACCGATGGCAGAAATCATTCCGTAGAGGATGAAACTTATGCCGCCGATGATTGCAAGAGGCATTGAGCTGATAATCGCTGAAACCTTAGGTATGAATCCGAGGATGACTGCAAATAAAGCAGCAAGTCTGATGACCCTTGGATCGTGTACACGGCTGAGCTCGAGAACTCCTGTGTTCTCTCCGTAGGTTGTGTTTGCAGGACCGCCGAAGAGGGCTGACAGTGAGGTTGCAAGACCGTCACCGATAAGCGTTCTGTGAAGTCCCGGATCCTCTAGGAAATTCTGGTCAACTGTTGCTGATATAGCACAGATGTCACCGATGTGCTCCATCATGGATGCTATGGCGATAGGAGCCATTACGAGGATGGCTGTTATGTCAAACTTGCAGATCTGGAAAGGTGGCAGTCCGAGAAACTTTGCATCGGAAACTGTCGAAAAGTCCAAAATAGCTGTTCCACCAGGGTTTGTCACACCACAGAGGTGAAGGATAAGTGCCACACCGTATGAGATGAGCACGCCCATGAGGATAGGGATGATCTTGAACATTCCTTTGCCCCATATGTTGAACACGATTACGACAGCCAGTGCGATAAATGCAAGCAGCCAGTTGTTTGATGCGTTTGATATGGCTGACGGTGCAAGGCTCAGACCGATACAGATGATTATAGGTCCGGTAACCACAGGTGGAAGGAATCTCATGACTCGCTTAACACCTACAAGTTTGACGATGAGAGCCAGAATCAGATAAAGGAGACCGGCAACCACGATACCGCCGCAGGCGTACGGAAGTTTTTCGCCCATTGTCATGTCTTTGAAAATTCCTGTTTTCAGACCTGCCACTGTGGAGAAGCCTCCGAGAAAAGCGAATGATGAACCGAGAAATGCAGGTACTTTGAGCTTGGTGCATAAGTGGAAGAAGAGTGTTCCAAGACCAGCACATATGAGAGTTACCTGAATTGAGAGTCCCTCGCCTTCAAAGTAGCCGTTTACGAGAAGTGGAACTAGAATTGTTGCGCCAAACATGGCGAACATGTGCTGGAATCCGAGCAAAAGCATCTTGGGAATTCCGAGCTGACGTGCGTCACGGATGGCATCTTTTTGATTATCCATAAGTAATAATCCTCCCTGTTGTTTTTCTTCTAATTATAGGTTTTTTTAGGGACAAGGTCAATTTTATTAGTGGACTTTTGTAAAAAATATGTCAAAATTCTGATTTAGTTTGTATTTTAAAAATTCATAAATTTAAGATTGCCTTATAATAAAAAATTAATATTCTGGTGATTTAATCTTATTATGTTCATAAGACGTATGAAGATACTAGAAACACCGCATAAATACAGTGTTTTTGCCATGTGACTGGATAATGTTGGAAGATCATTTGGTGGGAATGATACATATTTTGGACAAATATGTAAGATATGGTAACACTTGACATATTGTTACAGAATTGTTACAATTTCGTTGATTATTGAATGAGGGAAAATAATATAATTTCATTCAGGGAGACGTAAGATGATAGAATTGGAGAACGTGAGCATGACATACCCTGGTGGTATAGAGGCT
>ERZ772876.1217-NODE-1217-length-27801-cov-11.148346_pt1 | contig 27801 bp, 23 predicted proteins | sample MGYA00580584_ERZ772876 | MGnify/ENA primary metagenome ERZ772876 (study PRJEB29015, sample SAMEA2737728) | human gut metagenome | biome: human gut; feature: human-associated habitat; material: faeces | place: China | collected 2012 ... | reverse complement strand
TAATTAATTATATTTTTATTTTTTTAAATTGCCTTATTTTTGATTTTCATTGATTTAAAAATTTTATTTTTCTAATTTTTTTATATTTTTTTCTTTTTTTATCTTTTTTTTTCTAATTTATCTTTTTATATTTTTCGGTATGGTTTTCCACAAAATATAAAATAATGTGGAAAACTATTTTATATTTTTGATTTTATAAAGAAAAAAGTAAGAAAATTTCTTACTTTTAATCTTCTTTTAATCTAATTGGTAAAATCATATAAACGTAGTCTTTATTTTCAACTGATTTTATTAAACATGGTGATATACTTGTACCAAATTCAACATATACTTCTTCATCATCTATTGATTTCAAACTATCAAGAAAATATTTTGGGTTAAATCCTGCTTCTAAATTTTTCCCTTCAGTTGAAACAAACAATTCTTCTTTAGCTTCTCCTGTTTGATTTGTACATGAAATTGTTACTTTACCTATATCAACTTTTACTTTTACTGGATATTTTTTTTCTTTTTCTACACTTGATGAAGATATTAAGCTTATTCTTTCAAATGAATTTTGTAAATTATTTTTATTTACTTTTATTCTAGTTTCCCAGTTTTCTGGAATAACATTTTTATAATTTAAAAATTCTCCATCTAAAATTCTTGTTACAATTTTACAATTGTCCATTTCAAATAATGCTTGATTTTTTGAAACTCCAATTTTTATAGGTTCAAAAGAATCTTGTAAAATTTTATTTACTTCATTTAGTGTTTTTCCAGGTATTACTGCACTAAAATCGTTAGTTTGTTTATTTAAGAATATACTTCTTAATGCTAATCTAAAACCATCTACAGCAACTATATTTAATTTATTATTTTGTATTTCAAATAAACATCCTGTAAATATTGGTCTATTTTCTTCTGTACTTACGGCGAATATTGTTTTTCTTATCATATTTTTTAAATTATTTTGTTCTATTTCTATCGAATTTTCAACTTCTATTTTTGGTAGTTCTGGAAATTCTTCAGGATTCATTGTTGCTAATTTATATAATGAACCTTCACATTCTATTTCTAATAGATTTTTATCATTTAGTGTTATATATATTTCTGTATCAGGTAATTTTCTTATTATTTCACTAAACATTATTGCATTTACTACTGTGCTTCCTTGTTCTTTTACATCACATTCCATTATATATTCAATACCTATTTCTAGGTCATAAGTAGTTAATTTTATTTCATTATCATTTGTTTGAATTAATATACCTTCTAATATTGGCATTGTGGTCTTAGAAGCTACACCTTTTACTACGGAATTAATAGCTTTTAAGATTTTGTCTTTGTAACAAACTATTTTCATTTTGCTCCTCCTTTATAAATAATATAATATTTTTAGTAGTATTAGTATTAGGTCATGTGGAAACTGTGGAAAACTATGTTGAAAGTTTATATCCCTAAAAAAACTCTTGTGCATAACTTGGTGGATAAAGTCGAATTTTTTCCACATTGTTATTTCTTGTTTGTGTAAAATTGTGTTATACACAATTTTTTAACACCTTATTAACAGGTACCATGTGGATATCTTATGCTTTACTTCCGTAAGAAGATTTAGACTTACTTTTTTCCAAACATAGATTTTTCCAAACATAAATTTAAAAATAAGAGTCAAATATTTGATATAATTATTTTTTTTCACTTGTAATTATGTTTTTCACACTTTCCACAATTAGTTTAGTACTATTTTTTTCTTTCATTTCTTTTGCAATTTTATTGTATCCATGCATTACTGTTGAGTGATCTCTATTTCCAAAAGCAGCACCTATTTGAGGAAAAGACATATTTGCAACTTCTCTACATAGATACATTGCAATTTGTCTTGGAAATGCTATATCATTAGATCTTTTACTCCCTGCTAGATCATCTTTGTCAATGCTAAAATATTTTGCGACAGTTTCTTTAATAAAATCATGAGAAATAACTTTTTCACTTTCATATTTGAATTCATTAATAATGTTTTCAGCTAATTCTATTGTAATTGGGCTATGTGTTAATGAAGCTCTTGCAACTATTTTATTAAAAACTCCTTCTAATTCTCTTATGTTAGAATCTATTTTAGTAGCTATATCTGATAGTATTGAGTCATCTATTATAATGTTTTCATCTTGAGCTTTTTTTCTTAAGATAGCTAAACGAGTTTCATAATCAGGGCAAGAAATATCGGCAAGTAATCCCCATTCAAATCTTGATTTTAATCTATCTTCTAAGAATTCTATATCTCTTGGTGGTTTATCACTTGAGATTATAATTTGTTTTCCATCTTCTCTTAAAGTATTAAAAGTATGGAAAAATTCTTCCTGAACTCTGTCTTTTCCTGCTATGAATTGAATGTCATCAATTAATAAAGCGTCAATATTTCTGTATTTGTTTCTAAACATTTCTGTTTTATTATCCTTAATGGCATTAATTAGTTGATTTGTGAATTTTTCTGATGTAACATATAAAACATTAGATTTTGTGTTATTTTCTAATATTCTATTCCCAATTGCATGCATTAAGTGAGTTTTTCCTAATCCAACACCACCGTAAATGAATAATGGATTATAAGAATTTCCTGGTGCATTTCCTACTGCTAATGCTGCTGCGTGTGCAAATCTATTGTTATTTCCTACTACAAATGTTTCAAAAGTATATTTTGGATTTAATGTTGAGTGATTACTTTCTAATTCAGCATCAGAAACATCTGACTTTTTATCCGAAATGACATTGTTATCATCATCGTTTTCTGAAGACAAATCAATTACTGAAAAAGTCCAATCCTTGTTTGTTATGTACCTTAAAGTGTTAAATACTAGACTGTTAAATTTATTTTCAATAAAATCTTTTTGATATTCAGAAACAGCTGTAAAAGTGATATGGTCATTTTCTATACTTTTTATTCCTAATGGTAGTATCCAAGTTTCATATGATATTTTTGAAACTTCTGATTGTAACAATTCTTTGAATTTGCTTAAAAGTTCATCTTTATCAATAGTCATTCTTCTCTTCCTTTCCAACAAAACTTATCCACACAATTATCCACAACTGTTGATAAGTTTGTAAAAATTTTGTAAAAAAAATAAAAAAATTGCGAACAGATTTTTACTTAATATTTCAACAAAAATTATTATTTTTTTTGTAATTCATATAATAGCAAATTTTTTCTAAAGAAGTCAATAGGATTGTGGAAAAAAATTTCTGAAATGTGGATAAATTTGTAAAAATGTGTGGATAAATAAGTTTTATTACAAATTTATTACAAAAGATTTGATTTTATATGTTTACATAAGCTTAAAAAATACTTTTTTAAAAAAATACTTGACAAGATAAACTACTTTACTGTATAATCGATATACTTATTAGTTTGTGTAAATTTTCCAATAAGGAATTTAATAAAGAATGAGCAGTAGGAGGTGCTATAATGAAAAGAACATTTCAACCAAAAAATAGACAAGAAAAAAGAGAACATGGATTTATGAAAAGAATGAAAACTAGAGCTGGCAGAAACGTTTTAAAAGCTAGAAGAGCTAAAGGTAGAAAAAAATTAAGTGCTTAGTATTTATATATTCATGCCTAGTTTTATGAAGTGATTTATAAGAGAAGATGGCAAGAGATTTTTATTTTCTTGCCATTTTCTGTCATTTATACTAGAAAATTATTTATTTTTTTCTTTTGATTCTGCTTAGAAGGGAAGAAAAATTAATGAAAAAAACAAAAATGTTAAAGAAAAATTATGAATTTAAAAATGTTTTAACAAAGGGAAAATATTATTCAGGAAGGTATATAGAGGCTTTTATTAGAGATAATAACAAAAATTATAATTTGTTAGGGTTAGCAATTAGCACAAAAGTAGGAAAAGCTTTTAAAAGAAATTATATAAAAAGATTATTAAGAGAATCTTATAAAATTAATGAAGATGTATTAAAATCTGGAAAAAGTATGGTTTTTTTGTGGAAAAAGAATGTTGATACACGTTATGCTAATTTTGGTAATATACAAACTGACATGAATTTGATATTTGATAAAGCAGATTTGAAAATTAATAATGTTGATTAAAATATAAGCATGTGTTGATAGAAAGGAATGTCAAAAAGTGAAAAAATTATTTATTAATGTCATTAATTTTTATCAAAAACATATATCTGTGTGGTTGCAGAGTAAAAATATAAATTGTAAATTTTATCCAACTTGTTCAGAATATGCAAAACAAGCAATAGAAAAGTATGGGGTAATAAAAGGTACAATTTTAGGAATTTATAGAATTTTAAGATGTAATCCTTTCTCAAAAGGAGGATATGATCCGCTAAAATGAGCTAGGAGGAATGTAAATGTTTCAATTTTTTGCAAATATTTTTGGATATTTGTTAGATTTTATAAATAATTTAGTTGGAAATTATGGATTGGCAATAATTTTGTTTACTGTAGTTATAAAACTATTAATGTTGCCTCTGTCAATAAAGCAACAAAAAACTATGAAAAAGACGGCTAAGATTCAGGAACAACTTAAAATTATTCAGTTTAAGTATAAAAATGATCCTGAAAAACTTAATAGAGAGACAATGGAATTATACAAAAAAGAAAATATGAGTCCATTTAGTGGATGCTTAAGTGTAATAATGCAGTTTATATTATTAATTTCAATTTTTTATATGGTTCGTTATCCATTAACATATATGGAAAGAGTTGATAAAGATCAAATTAATACATATATACAACAAATGAAAGATGATGGAAAGACTGTTAGTGAAGCTTATTCAGAAATTGATGTAGTCAGAGAAATAGAATATTTAAGAGACAAATTTCCTGAAGATGAAAAGCTAAAAGAAATTAATTTAAATATGAATTTCTTTGGTTTAGATTTAAGTAAAATACCACAACAAAATTTAAGTGATTGGACAGTTTATATTATTCCAATTTTATATATTATATCTACTTTTATTTCTATGAGAATTACAACATCAATGCAGAAGAAATCTAAGGAAAATAAAGATGTAATTGATATAACTGAAGAAAAACAGGAGGAAAAGAGTGAGATGGAAGATGCAATGGAACAATCAAACAAAATGATGTCTTGGATGATGCCAATTATGTCTGTTTCAATATCACTTGTTGCTCCTTTGGGACTTGCTTTATATTGGTTAGTAAATAATGTTTTAATGATTGCAGAAAGATTAGTTTTGGATAAAATTGTTAAAGAATAAAGGCTTTACATAGAATTAATAAAACGAAAGGGATGTAATTATGGAAAAAAGTATTATAGCAGAAGGGAAAACTACTAATGAGGCTATAGAAAATGGACTAAAACAATTAAATGTATCAAAAAACATGGTTGATATAAAGGTTTTAGAAAATGAGGAAAAAAGAAGTTTTTTTAGTATATTAGCACCAAGAATAGTTAAAGTTCAAATTACTCTTAAAGAAAAAGAGGGTTTTTCTGAGAAAAAGGTAAGAAAAGAAATTGAATTAGCTGAAGAAGAATTAAAAAAAGCTGAACAAAATTTGACAAAATTTTTAGATGATTTTATAGAAAAAATAGATTCAAATATACAGTATACTATTGAAAAATCAAGCTTTGGGTTAAATGTAAACATAAAAAATGGAGAATCAGGATTTTTAATAGGATATAGAGGAGAAACATTATATGCTTTTCAGAATATTTTATCTTCAGTTGCTGGAAAAGGTATAGAGAATAGGGTTCGTATTATATTAGATGTTGAAGGATATAAAGAAAAAAGAGAAAAAACACTAGAAGAATTAGCAGAAAAAATTGCTAAAACAGTAATAAAAACTAAAAAATCTATTACTTTAGAGCCAATGCAAGCTTATGAAAGAAAAATAATTCATTCTAAATTACAAAATAATGAATTTGTTGAAACGAGAAGCATTGGTGAAGAGCCTAGAAGAAAAGTAGTTGTTTCTTTAAAAAGAAAATAATTTAATAGAAATTTGAGGTCAAAGGTCAGATTTTTACTTATTTATAAGTAATTTTCTATCTTTGATTTTTTTTTATTTAAAAAATTGTAAAAAAATCTTTTAAAAAGTTACATAATGTGGTAAAATGTTATAGATATTTAAAATTATAAGGAGAAAAAATATGAGTGTTATAGCTTCTATTTCTACGGCTCCACGGAATTGGTGGAATTGGAATAGTTAGAATGAGTGGAACAAAATGCTTTGAAGTGTTAGATAAAATTTTTAAACCTAAAAAGCAGGAAAAAATAGAAAATATTAAGGGATATACTTTGAAATATGGTCATATTGTTGAAAATACTGAAATAGTGGATGAAGTTTTAGTTTCTTATTTTAAGGCTCCAAAAAGTTATACAGCTGAGAATATGTGCGAAATTAATACACATGGAGGAAATGTTATAGTCAGAAAAATATTAGATTTATGTTTAAAAAATGGAGCAGAACTTGCGGAACCAGGGGAATTTACTAAAAGAGCATTTTTAAATGGAAGAATAGATTTGTCACAGGCTGAATCCGTAATAGATGTAATAGATGCGAAATCAGAGAAAGAAGCAAAAACTGGAATAAAACAATTAGAAGGAGCATTATCTAAAAAAATTAATGAGATAAAGCAAGAAATAATGGATGTTATGATTAATATAGATGTTAGTATTGATTATCCTGAATATGATGTAGATGATGTAACTAATAGTCAAATATTAGATATGCTAGATAGTGTTTGTATAAAATTAGAAAAATTAGAGAAGAGTTTTGATAACGGAAAAATTGTCAAAGAAGGTATAAAAACAGCAATTATTGGTAAACCAAATGCAGGAAAATCATCACTATTGAATGCAATTTTAAAAGAAGATAGAGCAATTGTAACTGAATATGCAGGAACAACAAGAGATACAATAGAAGAGTTTGCGACTGTAGAAGGTATTCCTTTAAAATTAATAGATACAGCTGGAATAAGAAATGCAAATGATGAAGTTGAAAAAATAGGGATAGCTAAATCTAGGGAAATAGCAAAAGAAGCAGATTTAATTATTGCAATATTTGATTCATCTTGTGAATTAACAGAAGAAGATATGGAAATTTTAGATATAATAAAAGGAAAAAAAGCAATAGTTGTGCTTAATAAAATGGATTTAAGTAGCAAAATAAACGAAAAGATAGAGTGTTTTAAAGAATTTTCAGAAAATATTGTAAAAATATCAGCTTTAAATCAAGACGGATTAGAAAATTTATATGAGTTAATTTCTAAAATGTTTAATTTAAATCAAATAAACTTTGATAATGATATTATAATTACAAATTTAAGACATAAAAATCTGATAACAAAGGCATTAGAAAATGTTAAAAAAGCAAAAGAAAATACTTTAAATAATATGCCTATAGATATTATAGCTATTTTTATAAAAGATATTTTAGAAGATTTAGGAAGCATAACAGGTGAATTTGTAACTGATGATATCATAAATGAAATTTTTGCCAAATTCTGTTTAGGAAAATAATATATAAATAATGGATGAAAATCAAAAATAAGACATTTTTATGTAATAAATGATTAATTTTATATATATAATAATAAAATACTTTAAAAATTAAAATAAAGACAATTAAAAAATTGAATTATAATAAAAAATATGTAAGAAATTAAGGAACAAAAAAACGGTAAAATAATAAGGTAAACAAATACTTAATAATAAAAATATAATTAACCAAATATTAAATAAATATATAAAATAACAAATAATATTGAGTAAAGTCTTGAAAAACAATAATTTTAATAGCGAACATGTATATCAAGATTACATAATATTAAACGACAAAAATCGACATATTTACATTTACGTAAATATGTACGAAAACTTTAAAAGTATTGATACTTTAACTTAAAATAGATTATTTAAATGTATAATGTAAAAAAATACTTTTACTAAAATGTAAAAATCTAAAAAAGAGTAAATAAAACGACGTTTTTTGTTTCCTAAGGAAAGGAAAAAAAGATGAGTTATTATGCAGGTGATTATGATATAGCTGTTATAGGAGCAGGACATGCAGGGTGTGAAGCTGGACTTGCTGCAGCAAGATTAGGAATGAGAACATTAGTATTCTCTATAAGCTTAGATGCAGTTGCAAATATGCCTTGTAATCCACATATAGGAGGAAGTTCAAAAGGACATCTAGTAAGAGAGATTGATGCGCTTGGTGGTGAAATGGGGAAAAACATAGACAAAACTATGATACAAATTAAAATGTTAAATACTTCTAAAGGACCGGCAGTTCATTCTTTAAGGGCTCAAGCAGATAGAAAAAGATATCATATGGAAATGAAACATACTTTAGAAAAACAAGAAAACTTGTATTTAAAGCAGGGAGAAATTGTGGATATTAAAGTAGAAAACGGCAAAGTTACGGCGGTTAAAACTAGTGTTGGGGCAATTTATGGTGTAAAAGCTGTTATTGTTGCCACAGGAACATATCTAAAAGGAAAAATATTTATGGGTGAATTTTCTCAAGAAAGTGGTCCAGATGGTGTTGCTGCTGCAAATCAATTGTCAGATGCTTTAAAAAGAATAGGAGTTAATCTTGTTAGATTTAAAACAGGGACTCCAGCGAGAATAAATAGAAGAAGTATTGACTTTTCTAAAATGGAAGTACAAAAAGGAGACGAAGAAGTTGTACCTTTTTCTTTTGAAGATGAAATAAAAGATTTAAAACAAGTAGACTGTTATTTGACTTATACAAATGAAGAAACACATAAAATTATAAGAGAAAACTTACATCGTTCTCCATTATATGCTGGAAAAATAGAAGGAACAGGTCCTAGATATTGTCCATCAATAGAGGATAAAGTTGTCAGATTTAGTGATAAACCAAGACATCAAGCTTTTGTTGAACCTGTAGGATTAGATACAGACGAAATGTATATACAGGGATTAAGTTCTTCTTTACCAGAAGATGTACAAATTGCGTTATATCATACAATCCCAGGGCTAGAAAATGCGGAATTTACAAGATCTGCATATGCTATAGAATATGATTGTATAGATCCATCTAATTTGAAACTTTCTTTGGAATATAAGGGAATTGATGGCTTGTTTATGGCAGGGCAAACAAATGGCACTTCTGGATATGAAGAAGCTGCATGCCAAGGATTAATTGCAGGAATAAATGCAACAAGAAAAATTAAAGCATTAGAACCTATCATTCTTGATAGAACCCAGGGATATATTGGAGTACTTATTGATGATATTGTTACTAAAGGAACAAATGAACCTTATAGAATGATGACATCAAGAGCTGAATATAGACTACTTTTAAGACAAGATAATGCAGATTTAAGATTAACAGATATAGGACATGAGGTTGGTTTGATTTCTAATGAAAGATATGAAAAATTTAAAAAGAAAAGAGAAAATATAGAAAAAGAAATTGAAAGATTAAAAAAAGAAATTGTTAAACCAACAGATGAAGTGAATAAATTGTTGATAAAATGTGGAACAGCACCATTAACAACAGGTACAAAAATGGCAGAGCTTTTAAAAAGAACAGAGTTAGATTATGAAAAACTTAAACCAATTGATGAAAATAGGCCTGAATTATCATTACAAGAAAAAGAAGAAGTTGAAATTCAAGTAAAATATGAAGGTTATATAAAAATGCAAGAGGCACAGGTTGAAAAATTCAAAAAGTTAGAAACAAAATTATTGCCAGAAGAACTTGACTATGAGACAATACAAGGTTTAAGTTTAGAAGCAAGACAAAAATTAAATAAATTTAAACCACATTCAATAGGACAAGCTTCAAGAATATCAGGGGTTTCTCCTGCTGATATTTCAGTATTACTAATTTATTTACAAGTAAACAAAAAGAATGTGTAGGAATTAATATTTGAATGGAGAAGAAAAATAAATGAAATTAGAAGAATTTTCAAAATATTTAAGTGATTACGGTGAAAAAATAGATCTTAAGTTTTCCAAGAAACAAGAAGAACAATTTTTTAAATATATGAATTTATTAATAGAATGGAATGAAAAAATAAATTTAACAGCAATTGTGGAGCCAAAAGAAATAATATTAAAGCATTTTATAGATTCATTAACTATTAATAAATATATAGAAAAAGCTTCTTCTATTGTAGACGTTGGAACTGGTGCTGGCTTTCCCGGAATACCACTATTAATATATAGAGATGATATAAAAGTTACATTGGTGGATTCTTTGAATAAAAGACTGATATTTTTACAAGAGGTTATAAATCAATTAGATTTAAAAAACGTAAAAGTAATACATAGTAGAGTGGAAGATTTTGGAAAAAATAAAAATTATAGAGAAAAATTTGACATAGCTACAGCAAGAGCAGTTGCAAATTTAGCTGTACTTTCTGAATATTTGGTTCCATTAGTTAAAATTGGTGGAAAATGTATTTGCATGAAGGGAAGCATAATTGAAGATGAAATAAAACAATCTGAAAATGCTTTTAAAATTTTAGGAACTAAAAAGAAGTTAATAGAAAAATTTGAATTACCAAATTCAGATATGGAAAGAAATATTATTATATTAGATAAGATAAAAAATACACCTTCTAAATATCCTAGAAAGGCTGGAATACCAACAAAAGAACCAATAATATAATTTTAATAAAAGAAATAAGAATAAAAATCTTGTTTCTTTTTTTTATAAAAATATAGTAAATTTTATTGACTTTTTCGATTAAATTATATAAGATAAATATAGAAATAAAACAAACTAAAATGTAAATATTTACAAAATAAGGGGGCTTTTTTGTGGGAAAAGTAATATCAGTAGCAAATCAAAAAGGTGGAGTAGGAAAAACAACTACAACAATAAATTTAAGTACATTATTAGCAAAAAAAGGGAAAAAGGTTCTCTTAATAGATGCTGACCCTCAAGGAAATGCAACTAGTGGTGTTGGAGCTGAAAAAGATATAGAATTATCAACATATGATGTATTAGTTGGAGAAACAGAAATAGAAGAAACTTTAGAAGATACAATGATTGAAGGATTAAAAGTATGTCCATCTAATATAAACTTAGCAGGTGCAGAAGTTGAATTAGTATCTATGATGTCTAGAGAGCAGAGATTAAAAGAAAAATTAGAAAGCGTAAAAGAAGAGTTTGATTATATCTTAATAGATTGTCCACCATCATTAGGATTAATAACTTTAAATGCATTTACGGCATCAGATAGTGTTTTAATACCAGTACAATGTGAATATTATGCATTAGAAGGATTAGGACAACTTATAAATACAATAAACTTAGTCAAAAAGCATTTAAATAAAGGAATTGAAGTAGAAGGTGCATTGCTAACAATGTATGATGCAAGAACAAACTTATCTAATCAAGTGGTAAAAGAAGTTAAAAAATATTTTAATGATAAAGTTTATAAAACAGTAATTCCTAGAAATGTAAGATTAAGTGAAGCTCCAAGTTACGGAATGCCAATTACAGAATATGACCCAAGGTCAAAAGGTGCAAGAAGTTATGAAAAATTTACAAGAGAATTTCTTAAAATAAATGAAACAGAAAGAAAAGCTAAACATATGATGTAAAAATAAAAGAGAGGAAAGTGGTAAATATGCCTAAGAAAACAGGGTTAGGAAAAGGATTAGACGCATTATTTGGACCAGCTCCAGAAGAAGAACAATTACAAGAAAATGATGTGTTAAAAAATTTGAAAATAACAGAAGTTGAACCAAATAGAGATCAACCAAGAAAAAATTTTAATCAAGAAGCATTAGAAGAACTTGCAGAATCAATAAAAGAATATGGATTAATTCAACCTATAGTTGTTACAAAAAAAGATGGATATTATTCAATAATTGCAGGAGAAAGAAGATGGAGAGCTTGTAAACTAGCAGGGTTGCAAGAAATTTCTGCAATAGTAAGAGAAGATGATGAAAAGAAAAATACAGAAATATCATTAATAGAAAATATTCAAAGAGAAGACTTAAATCCTTTTGAAAAAGCATTAGGAATTAGAAATTTAATAGATACATATGGGCTAACACAAGAAGAAGTAGCAAAAAAATTAGGAAAAAGTAGAAGTACTATAGCAAATACAGTTCGTGTTTTAAATTTGGAACCAAGAGTACTAGAATTTGTAAAAGAAGGTAAACTAACAGAAGGACATTGTAAAGCACTATTATCTATTACAGATCCAGAAAAACAGTATGTTGTGGCTGTTGACATGATTGAAAGAGGAGCTACTGTAAAAGAATTAGAACAAAGAAATAAAAAAATAAATAAAAAAGAAGTTTCAAAAGAAGAATTAAAGAGGACAAGTGTATTATATAAGGATATAGAAAATACATTTCAAGGTTTTTTTGGAACAAAAGTAAAATTGAATCCAGGTAAGAAAAAAGGAAAAATAATTATAGAATATGCTTCAAATGACGACTTAGAGAGAATATTAAATTTAATGAAATAAAATATATCATTAAAATATTAACAAAATGGAGGTTTGTATGCAAGAATTAATTAATTTTTTAAAATTAGATTATATATTTTTAGTATTAAATCTAGTAAATATTTTTACTTTTATTGGATTTGTTTATTTATTAATATCAAATATAAAATTAAAAAATAAATATAAATTATTCATAAAAAAGCTGGGAAAAGGAAAAGATATAGAAGAAGACTTAGAAAATTATATGTATAGAGTAGAAAGAGTTGAAAAACAAAATGCAGAAATCTTATCATTTTGTAGTAATTTAGATAATGACATATCAAATTGCATTCAAAAGGTTGGAATTGTAAGATATAGTGCTTTTAAAGATACTGGCAGTGATTTAAGTTTTGCTGTTGCAATGTTAGATGAAAATAATACTGGAGTAGTATTTAATGGAATATATTCAAGAGAAATGTCTAATATTTATGCAAAACCGGTTGAAAATGGAAGTTCAAAATATACATTATCAAGTGAAGAAAAAGAAGCAATTGATAAGGCTATAAATACAAATAATTTGATTAAAATAAGGAATTAAATTATTAAATTCTTAGATTTATAAAAAAAAATAGAAAATCGTATTGACAAATGTCTGTAATAATGCTAATATAAATACTGTCGCTGGACATTTGTCTCGACATATGGAGAGGTGGTCGAGTTGGTTTATGGCACCAGTCTTGAAAATTGGCGTAGGTTAATAGCCTACCGTGGGTTCGAATCCCACCCTCTCCGCCAAACTATTATATAGATATAAGACCATAAATTTATAACTTTATAGATTTAAGTTTTTATATCTTTTTTTATATATTTGGAGATGTACCCAAGTGGTGAAGGGGACTGTTTGCTAAACAGTTAGGTCCCGAAAGGGGCGCGGAGGTTCGAACCCTCTCATCTCCGCCAAAATACTAGTTTTATAACTAGTATTTTTTAAAATTTAAAAGATAATTAAAATTTTTTATAATAAATAAGTATTAATAAGTAAATGATTAAGGCAAACTTTTATAGATATTTAATTTATTTATGGCTTATTTTAGTTAAAATTGTATAAAAAAATATAAAAAAAGCAAAAAAAAGTTGAAAAATATAAAAATATACGATATAATTAAAGTATCACGTAAGAAAGTTGGTGATTACATGAAGAAAAAAATAAATATATTTACATTTTTAATAGTATTTTTTATATCTGTAAATGTATTTAATATTCAAACAACTTTTGCAAGACACAGTGAATTAGATAAATATAAACCGAATGTATTAACTACAGAAGATGCACAGTTAGTGACAGATAAAGTTGGAATTGTATTAGGAGCTATTAGGAATATTAGTGTAGTTGTTTCTGTAATAGCATTAATGATAATAGGTCTTAAATATATTTTTGGTAGTGTAGAAGAAAAGGCAAATTATAAAGCTACATTAGTGCCATATGTTATTGGGTTTGTGTTAGCTATAGCCGGGACTACATTAGTAGATTTTATTTATAAAATGGTTCATTAATCTTTAATCGTACATAAAGTAGGTGAAAATAATGAAAAAAATAATTAAAAACCTAATTATAATTTTAATGGTAGTAGCATTAAATATTACTTTTTGCAATATTAATAAAGTACAAGCAGCAGGAATTTCTGATTTTATCACAGGGGGAGATAATTTTATTAATGCTGGCAAAACGGGTAATGTAACTGTTGATGAAAATAAATTAGCAGATACTTCTAGTTATATATATAATATTCTTTTGTTTGCTGGAATGGCAGCAGCTGTTATTATAGCTGGAATTTTAGGAATTAAATTTATGATAGGTTCAGCAGAAGAAAAAGCTCAAATAAAAGATGCATTAATTCCTTTTGTAATAGGTTGTATCGTTATATTTGGAGCATTTGGAATATGGAAAATATTTGTTACAATGGGGAAAAATTTATAAAATTTGTTATTAAAGTTTACTTAGATAGCTAGGTAATTAATATAAAAAATAAAAAAGGGAGGAAATAAAAATGAAAAAAACAGTTAAAATACTTACTATATTATTATTAGCAGTAATGTTAGTTTCTTTTGCGACAAATGTTTTTGCAGCAACAGGTACAGCTGTAACACCAGGAGCTTTAAATGAAAAAATAGATTATGGTTCTGATAGTGATACAAATTCTATTATGACACAAGCTGGAAAAATAATGGGAATGATAAGAAATATTGCCATAATAGCTTCTGTTATAATTATAATGGTATTAGGTATTAAATATATGCTAGGAAGTGTAGAAGAAAAAGCTGAATATAAAAAATCTTTTATGCCATTAATTATAGGTATTATATTAGTAGTAGCAGCATCTTCAATAGCAACATTTATTATTGGAATAATAGACTAATTACTAAATAAGGTAATCCGTAAGGATTATCTTTTTTTTTTGCTGAAAAACTGTTATTACAATAATATTACAAATCTATTAAATTTCCACTTTTTTTGATAAAAACTATACAATTATCCACAATTTATGATATAATATAAATGTATAATTATAATATGTAGAATACGGAGGAAAAAATATGCGAACTTATGAAATACCAAGAAATTATAAGGGTGAGGGAAGAATTTTATATATTTTTTCAACAAAGGCTTTGATATATACATGTGTTGGGGCTGGAATTGGATTAATATTTTATGTTATGTTTAAGATATTAGGACTTTCAATGATCGGATTAATTATTACTGTTATCTTTGGAGCTATAGGTTTTGGAATAGCTACGTTAAAAGTTCCAGAAACAAGTGCATTTAAGATTACGAAAATGACAGGTGGAGAAAATATAGATGATGTAATTTTAAGATGGATTAAGTTCAAGAAAAATGGAAATAAGATCTACATGTATAAAGAAGAGGAGGATACAAAAGATGAATAATGATCAATTAATACAATTGTTTAGTGCTGTTTTAATTTTTATGGTTTGTATATTAGTTGTTTTGTGTATTATTTTTGTTTGTTTAAAATTAAAAAAAGACAATCCGAACAAAAATAAAAAGAAAAAATTAGATTCTAATACAAATAACCAATCAACAGCTAATAAATCAAATGTTCAAAAAAGTTATAATAAACAATCTATATTTAAATTTATGGATTTTGATAAAATTCAAGATAATATGATTGTACAAAAAGATGGAAAAAGATTTTTAATGGTTATTGAATGTCAAGGTATTAATTATGATTTGATGTCAGGATTAGAAAAAAACAGTGTTGAACAGGGATTTTTACAATTTTTAAATACATTAAGATATCCAATTCAAATATATGTACAAACAAGAACTGTTAATTTAAGTAATAGTATTCATGCGTATAAAGATAAAGTTAGTGAAATATCAAAAGATTTAGTTAATAAACAAATGGAATACAATCAAAAGGTTCGTTCAGGACAATATGATGCTAAAGAATTACAAAAAGAAAAATATGAAATTGTTAGACAAAAAAATTTATATGAATATGGTGTAGATATAGTAAATAATACAGAAAGAATGAGTTTAAATAAAAATATTTTAAGTAAACATTACTATGTAATAATTCCATATTATAGTGAAGAATTAGGAACAAATGATTATGATAAAGAAGAAATTTCTAATATAGCATTTTCAGAATTATATACAAAAGCTCAAACTATAATTAATTCATTAGCAGTTTGCGGAATAAATAGTAAAGTTTTAAATTCAATGGAATTAACAGAATTATTGTATGTTGCTTATAATAGAGATGAATCTGAAACACTTAATTTACAAAGAACATTAAATGCTGGATATGAAGATTTATATTCAACAGCACCAGATGTATTAGATAAAAGAATGAAAGAATTAGATTTAAAAGTTGAAGAAGATGCTATAAAAAGAGCAAATGAAGCTGTTTTTGACATAATAGAAGAGAATGAAAAAGAAAAGGCAGTAAAACGTAAAGAAAAAGAATTAGAAGATTTAATAGATCAAATGGCTATGGCAATAATTGATGACAATAAAAGCTCTGTAGGATCAGATGTTGCAGATAGGGCTATTGAAAAAATAGCAGTAGAAAGAGGAAAGAGAAAGACAAAAGAAAAGGAGGAAAAAGATGATGAGCAAAAAACAAAAAAAACAACAAGAAGAAAATCTACAAAGTCAATATAATGATTATCGTGAAGAAGATGTAAGAATATTAAAAAAGAAAAATATCAAAGAATTAATTGCACCTTCAGGAATAGATGCTTCTAATATTGATCATTTAGAGATTATATCAAATACTACTAGATATGCAAGAAGCTTTTTTGTATCTTCACTTCCTAGAATGTGTACTTTTCCAGAATTATTTAGAGATATGTATATGTTTGGAGATATAAATACTTCAATTTATATAAACCCAATAAAAGAAGATAAATCTCAAAATGATTTAAATAGAGTTATAAATGAAATAGAAACAGAAAGAATTATGGCTTCAGACAAAGGAAATATAAATAGAGAAAGTACTTTAACACAAAAAAGATTAGAAGCTGAACAATTAAGAGATGAAATAGCAGCAGGTTTTAATAAGTTATTTGAAGCATCAATTATTTCTACTATTTTTGCATATAGTATGGAAGATTTGGAACGTAATACTAAATTATTATCTTCAGAAATGTCAAAAACATTGGTAGGAATAAAAAATGCTTGGGGAATGCAAGAAGAGGCATTTAAATCAAATTTACCATTTATGAATGACCAAGTAAGAAAGACACATACATTTGATAGAAATTCAATGGGAACAGTATTTCCATTTACAACCTCAGAAGTTGGACATCCTACAGGAGTTCCATTAGGATTTAATAAACAGACAGGTACACCAATTTTGTTTGATAATTTTCATCCATCACTTACAAATTATAACATGGTTATATTTGCTAAGTCTGGTGCTGGTAAATCTGTTACAATGAAAACTTTAATTTCAAGATCATCAGTATTGATGGGAATTGAAAGTTTGGCATTAGATGCAGAAGGAGAATATACAATTGTTGCAGAGAGTTTAGGAGGAATAAATGTTGTTATAAGCCCTAATTCAAAGACAGTTATAAATTTATTTGATATAGAACCAGAAATTATAAAAGATGAAATTACAGGAAAAGAAAGAGTAACTTTGAATATAGAAAATAAAGTAGAAGATGTTACTCAAGCTTTACTTACAATGGCAAGAGGAAGTACAAGAAGTGATGAAGTAAATGAATTAACGAAACAAATTATTGCAGAGTCTGTTGCAGAAGAATATGCAGCTTTGGGAATTAATAGCAATCCGGATAGTTTGTATAAAGCTTCAAGTGATAATGTAATACGTGGAAATATCTTTAGTAAAGAAAAGAAGGATATGCCAACTATTGGTTCTTGGTACAAAAGAATAATGTTTAAAGCTAAGGAAAATACAAATACAGATTATCAATATCATTATAGTTATTTATTAAAAGTTATGAAACAATACATAAGAGAATATGATGGTCAAATGGCTTATTTTGATGGTCAATCTACATTTGATTTATTAGAAGGAGCTCCATTGATTAACTTAGATATTTCTCAGTTAGAGGAAAGATTTGCAAGACCACTTGCACAACAAATTTTACTTTCTTGGATTTGGGAAAAATTTGTTAAGAAAAATAGTGAAGACCGTAAAAAAGCAACACAAAAGAGAGTGTTAGTTGATGAGGCTTGGATGTTATTACCTTATCCAGAAGCTGTAGATTTCTTAAATAAAATGGCTAGACGTGCCAGAAAGAGAAATGTTTCTTTGGCAATTATTTCTCAAAGATTCCAGGATTTTTATGAGAAGCCAGAAGCACAGGCAGTTTTAACATCTTCTGATACAAAATTATTTTTAGCACAAGATAAATCTGAAATTCAATACTTAAAAGAAGTATTTAAACTTTCAGAAGGGGAAGCTAATTTCTTAGTAACTTGTCAAAAAGGAGAAGGGTTACTAAAGGTTGGTGCAGATACTGCAATCTTAAAGATTATGCCAACGAGAAAAGAATTTGAGTTTGTTGAGACAAACTTGAATGAAATAGCTAAGAGAAATAATGCATAAAGTAGTCAGGAGGTTTAAACTTTATGAAAATTTATGAAAATAAAAAATTGTTTAAGAAAGTAATATGGTTTCTTTTAATTTTAATTATAGTGAGTTTTTGTTTTACAGGAGAAGTAAATGCAAAAGACGATAGTGTAGGTGGAAAATTATTAAAACCAATTTCTGATTTTATTGTTTTTGTTGGAGATTCATTTATGAATATTATTCATGGTGTTATTTATCAACAATGGGATACTACAATTACAACAGATTTAACTACTAATGTTGTAGATCATATTGTAGCAATTGCAGCCGGAATAGTTGCAGCAGTTGCTGTTGCAGCATTAATAGTAGTTACGGCAGGAGCTATTTTAGCAGCACTTCCGGCGGCTATAGCAACTGCGAGTGTTGGAACAGTTATAACTATTACTGTAACAGCAGCAACAGGAGTTGGAATATTAACGGGAGTAGCTGTATTTAATAGTGATTTACTTCCAGATGTTCTAGAATTACCAGTTTATCAGATATCTCCAGAAGAAATTTTTTCTAATAAAATTCTTTTATTAGATGTGAACTTTTTTAATCCAAAAGAAGACAAGCCTTTAACTGGAAAGAATGGACAGGAAATTAAAGATGATGATGGAAATACAATTTATCAAGAATCAACTGCAAGACAATTAAGAGAAGTTATATCAAATTGGTATACTGTTTTGAGAGATATTGCTGTAGTAGCATTACTTTCTATTCTAGTCTATATTGGTATACATATATTAATTTCTTCTACAGCTAATGATAAGGCAAAATATAAACAATTACTAGTGGACTGGGTTGTAGCATTATGTTTGCTGTTTGTAATGCAATATATAATGTCTTTTGCAAACTTATTTGTAGATAAAATTACAGATTTGTTAGATTCTTCAATAGATAGTAATGCTTATGTAGCATTATTGCCAGATAAAAAAGATAAAATTTATGATAGATTAGTTGATATAGGACAAGATGTAAGTGGTTTACGATCAGAATATGATGGTGTACATTATATAAGTTGGCAGACAAATTTAGTTGGGATTGCTAGATTAAATGCACAATATGCTATGAAAGAAAGTCCATCATATGTTGGATATGGAATAATATTTTTTGTTTTAGTATTATTTACTGTATATTTTCTTTTTACATATTTAAAAAGGGTATTATATATGGCATTTTTAACGATTATTGCTCCATTAGTAGCTATGACATATCCAATTGATAAAATAACTGATGGAAAAGCTCAAGCTTTTAATATGTGGTTAAAAGAGTATATATTTAATTTGTTGATACAACCAATGCATTTAATTTTATATACTGTATTAGTAACATCAGCATTTAAATTAGCATCAGAAAATATTATATATAGTTTAGTTGCAATAGGATTTATGGTACCAGCAGAAAAACTATTACGTAAATTCTTTGGATTTGAAAAAGCTCAAACACCGGGATTACTTGCTGGACCAGCAGGCGCTGCTATTACTATGGAAGCTATGAAGCATTTGTTTGGAAAACCACCAAAAGGAATGGATAATAAAGCAAATTCAAAATCAGATGGTGAATCTTCAAGTGATGATGCAAAGCAAATAAAACAAAAAAATGATTTTAATACTGATGATGAATTTTTTGGTACTGATGAGGCGAATAGTAATCAAAATGGTAGTAATGATTCATCATATGATGATAGTCAAGATAGCAGTTTACCAGGACCTAATGGTGGTTTACCTGGGCCAACAGAGGATGATGATAATATAATTGATTTATCAGAAGATGAATATCATTTAGGTGATGCAGGCGATAATTCAGTACAAGAAAATAATGATAGAAACGATATGGGAGATGATGATGGAGATAATAGTAGAAATAATAGCCAAAATGATAATATAAATAACTCTGTAAAAGATGATAAGAAAGATAAAAGAAAAATAAAGAAAAGATCATATGCAAGTGCAATAGGAACAGGGTTGAAATATTATGGAAAAGGTATGGCAAAAAATGTGGCTAATGCTGCTAAAAATAAAGTAAAAAATGCTCATCCATTAAGATTTGCGGCTGGTATGACAGCAGGTGCTACCTTTGGAATGATGGGATTAGCTGCAGGGATTGCGTCTGGAGATTTATCAAAAGCAGCTCAATATACTACTGCTGCCGCAACAGGGGGATATAAATTTGGAAGAAGTACTGCTGAGGCAATGGGTTCTTTTGCTCCAAAGAATGTTAAGGATATTGCAGAAAGATCAATGTATGCAACCGATGATGAGTATATTGAAGTAAAGCAACAACAATATATAAGAGATTTCCAAAAGAATGACAAGAATAAATTTGAACTAGAAAGAAAATATGGAAAAGAAGAGTCAAAGAGAATAATGAAAGAGGATGTACCAATATTAATGCAAAATGGTATAACAAACATGGATGATATTAAAGCTGTTGAGGATTTAGTAAAAGATAAAGATGCAGAAAAAATTACAACAATAGAGAAAGCAATTGCTACTAAGAACATGGCAGATAGAGTTGGAAATACTGAGAAGATGAAGGATGATGATGTAGAAAAATGGAGAAAAACTCTTAAAAAAGATTATGATAATAGTGAAAAATGGAAAGATAGAGATACTGAAGAGATGTCAACAGAGGCTATGAAAGCAATAAGAGCGTATAATAGAATAAGATTCAAGTAGAAAAAGGAGACTATAATTATGTATAAATTAATAAGATTTTATAACCAAAATAAAAAACAAATAATAAAGATTATACTAATTATAGTCTTTGTTATTGGAATTATACAATTATTAAATTATTTAGTAGGTAAGAAAAATAGTGTGGATAACGTTCAAATTAACACAAGTTATGTTAATAATCAAACATCAGAAATTGTATCAGATAAGTCTCTTGTGTCTGGACAGACTATATCGAGAGAAACAATAAAAAAAGATAGTGAAATAATAAAACAATTCGTAGAATTGTGTAATCAAGCTAATATTGAACAGGCATATGAGTTATTAACAGATGAGTGTAAAGAAAACATGTTTCCAACAGTAGAAGACTTCAACCGTATATATTGTTCAGAAATTTTTAATTCATATAAAACATATACATTAGAAAATTGGACAAGCAATACTTATCAAATAAGATATACAGGAGATATATTAGGAACTGGAAATTTGAACAATAACGAGACAAGGCAAGATTATATAACTGTTGTAAATAAAAATGGAGAAAAAAAATTAAATATTAATAATTATATTGGAAGAAATAGTTTAAATAGAACAACAAATTATGAAGATATAAAAATTGTAGTAACAAGTGTAGATATATATATGGATTATGAAATTTACAATTTAGCTATTCAAAATAACTCTAATAAAGATATATTATTAGATACAAGCAATGATACAAAATCTATTTATTTATTAGATGGTAAAGAAATGAAATATTATTTTTATAATAATGAAATAATAGAAAATAAATTGCTAATTAAAAGTGATTTTACAAATTCTTTAAAAATAAAATTTGCAAGTACTTATAGTTCAAATAAAAAAATTAAGAAAATAGTATTTTCAAAAGTTGTTTTAGATTATGAAAAATATGAAAATTTAGAAAATAAAGAAGAATATAAATTTTATCAAATTAATGCAAATGTAAATTAGTATTAGATATGGAATAATGAAAGGAGGAGATAATATTGAATAAAATAACAAGTTTTTTTAGTAGATACTGGAAAATTTTAATTCCTATTATGGCAGTGATTCTTATAGTTATAATATTATCTTCTGCTGTTATGCTTATTACATTGGATGATGGAACATATAAAGAAGGAGATATGGGTAATGTCCCATATGCTGCATCTACATATGTTAAAAGTATAAAATTTACAGAAGATGGGATAAAATTTATTTATACACATACAGATGAAACAACAGGAGAAGAAATTTCAGAAGAAAAAACTTCATCTGAAATGGCACAAATTACATGGGATGAAATGAAAAAGAATGGTTCAACTGTTGAAAATTATTTAGATTCTGTTGATGAACTAGAAAAATTAATGAATGCAGAAATAATAACACAATATCCTAAACTAGATAATGTTACAGGCTTAAATGGAACAATAGAATTTGAAAGACGAAAATCAGATGGCACAACAGTAAAACTTCAATTTATAAATTTAGAGACTTTTAATAGTTATATAGAAGAGAAAAGAACAGATGTTATAAATTATTATACATTAGATGATAGTGGAAATGTTTTAATAGGAGTAGTAGATGAAACAACTGAGACATTAAATTCTAATGATGAAGAAATGGAACTAAATGAATATTCAGATAGTTTATCTGACGCTAATAAAAAGAGTGAAGGAAATTATTTAAAAACAGAATATAATGTATATTCTAAATCTATTAATTATAAAAGTGCAGTTGATAAATATACAATGCCTTTTCAATATTTATGGTCTATTATCGTTATTGGAGACGATAAAGGTGTAGGACTAGAGTTAGCAGATTTAGTAGAAAATAGTCAAATAGTAATTTCTATATTTGATAATATTATAACAACAGTAAATGAAAGTACATATACATATCATAAAGAAAAAAAAGTGGATGTTTCAGCAACAGCAACAGCAAATACTAATTATGGTACATATACTAAAAGTGATAGCTGGAAGAAGGCTGACGAATGGAAAACGGATATAGATTATGAAATAAAACATGTAATTACATATAAGAATAATACTCCAATTGTAGATTTGACAAAAGCGGATGTATGGGTTGTAGATTATAGTAAAGAATATGATTATGAGTCATCAACTCAGACATCACAAGAAAATAATGAAAGAAATTTAGATGATACTGAATATGTAGAAGATAGTGATAGTCCAAAGAGTTCATCTTCTGGAGATGGTTCTGACTTAGATAGGTATGATAAATTCAAAGGAAAATTAAGTGATTTAACAACAGAATTAGAAAAAGATGTAAAAAAGAATGTTACTTTAGTAACTGAGAATGTAATTGTTGGGTATGAGGGTTATATTTCAAAGCCTATTATTGAAAAAAGAATTAAAGAACTTACAATGTCAACAGGTATAACATCATGCAAAGGAAAATATTATACTCACCAAGTTGATAAAAAAGAAGTGGATGTATCTACAACATATTCACAAAAATATGTTGCAAAGACACCAATAAATAATCCTAAGGTAGAGAAAAAGACAGAAGAAGAAATAAAAAACGGAACAGGACAAAATAATTTTGTTACAATTTTAAGTGATTCAAATCATACAAATGCAAGAAGAAAAATAACAGAAGAAGTAACAAGTTGGTTTTTTGAATTATTGGAAGAAAATCCTGATACAGTTAATATGGTGGATTTGACAAGTTATTTGTTATATAAAGTTACAGGTGATGAAAATAGATTTAATAATTCTTATGATTTTTCAATCTATGCAAATAATGCATTTTCATTTGCTGGTGGAGGTATATATAATGGAACAATACAAGAAAAAGTTTGGTTTGCATTGAAAGATTTAGGATATAGTGATATAGCTGCAGCAGGTGCTATGGGAAATATTCATTATGAATCTGGTTCTTTTGATCCTAACAGAGTAGAAGGTGGATACACAGAAGAAACAGGAGGTATTGGTATTTGTCAATGGACAAATAATAAGCGTGGAAGTACAGGAAGAAACACAAATTTAAGAAATTATGCTGCATCAAAAGGAACAACATGGCAAGATGAAAATATACAGGTTACATTTCTTATAGGAGAGCTTACTAAAGGTGGTGGTGCTGATGGATATGCATCATATCAATTAATGACTACTACTAAGTATTATGGTTCATCTTTGGCTACAGCGACTGCTTGGGAAAATGCTGAAAGTGTAGAAGATGCTACAAAAGCTTTTTGCTATACTTTTGAAAGACCAGGAGTTAATTATGCAGCAAGTTCTATGGCTACAAGAATTTCTTATGCACAAATGTATTATAGTCAATATCAAGGAATGACAGCACCAGAAGAAATAGATACAATATTGACAGGAGATAATAAACAAAAGATGGAATTGATGATTGCAGAAGCTAAGAGAATTGCAAATGACGATAGATATCAATATAGTCAAAGTAATAGAAATGCTCAATTTTATTATGATTGTTCAAGCTTTGTATCAAGATTATATCAACAATATTTTGGAATTTCGAGATTAGATTACGGTGCTGCAGGACGTGGAACTGATAATATAAAAGTAAATTGTCAAACGAATACAGTGGCAATGACAAATTTACAACCAGGAGATATATTGTGGAAGAATGGGCACGTAGCATTATATATTGGAAATAATCAATTAGCTGAAGCAATGAATACACAAAGAGGAATTGTAATATCTACATTTTCTATGAGTAGATTTACATATGCATTTAGAATTATAAGATAAAGTTTATATGATATGTGAAAAATTAAAGTGTTGGTTTATGGGTGATACCAATAAAAAACCTAAATATATTACAAGGAAAAGTTTTTATATGAATAAAAAACATATAATAATATTAATTATTATTTCTATTATTATAATATTATTAACAGGAAGTATATTGTTTTTATTAAAAAAAAGTAATAATAATGATTCTATTCCTGAAATAAGTGATGTTGGAGAAGATATCGATTATTCTTCAACTAATGAAAAAATTGTAACTGATAAAATAGAATATTATACTGTTAGAAATTGTATTAATAATTATTTAAATGCTTTAAATAAAGAGAGTTCAATTTATTATTTTGGAAATGAATATAATAAAGATGCTCAAATTGAAAATGTATATAGTTTGTTAAGTTCAAAATTTATAAGCCAACAAAATATAACACAAAGTAATTTATTTAGTATAATTAAAACAATTGATGAAGAAGAAATTTTTATACCTTTAGAAATGAAAGTATTAGAAAAAGAAAATATAAATCAATATGTAGTTTATGGGGAAATACAGACTTTAAATAATAAGTTTATTAGTAAAAGTTTTATTATAGTTAATTTAGATATGAAAAATAAAACTTATTCTATAGAACCAGTAATAGATAATTATAATAGTATAGACGATATAACTTTAAATAATGAAAATATAGCAATAAATAAAAATGATTATAATATGTATAAAAATCAAAATATAACTAATGAATATGTGACAAATGAGTATTTTGTTTTATTAAAAAGATTAATGTTATCTGATCCAGATATGGCATATACTTTAATGAAAGAAGAGTATAAGAATAGTAGATTTGGCAATATAAATGAATTTAGAAATTATATAAATAACAATAGACAAGAAATTTTAAAAATTGATATGAAACAATATCTTGTGAATAATTATGAAAATTATATAGAATATGTTGCTAAAGATCAGTTTGGAAATTTATATATTTTTGATGAGAATGAAGATAAGAGTATAGATATAAAATTTGATACTTATACTTTGAAATCAGAGGTATTTACTAATAAATATATAAAATCAACTGATGAAGAAAAAGTTCAAATGAATATAGATAAATTTATTCAAATGATTAATAGACATGATTATAGAACTTCTTATAATTGTATAGCAGATAGTTTTAAAAATAATTATTTTAAAACACAGGAAGAATTTCAAAATTATATAGAAAACAATTTTTATAGTTATAATAAATTTGAATTTAAAAGTTGTGAAAAGAAAGCGGCAGATATTTATGTTTGCAAAGTACAATTAACAGATTATATGAACGAAAATTCAGAAATTAAAGAAATAAATGTAATAATGCAGTTAGGTGATAATTTAGATTTTAAAATGTCATTTGGTATGTAATAAAGGGGTTGCAAAGCGACCTCTTTTGTTTTATAATCCAATAGAGGAGAGTGAGATTACATGATTGAACTTAAAAATATATCTAGAGAATATAAAAAAGGAAAAAAAGTTATAGATAATTTAAATATGATAGTAAATGATGGAGAAATATTTGGTTTTTTAGGGCCAAATGGAGCTGGAAAAACAACAACAATTAAAATGATGGCAGGAATATTAGATATTGATAATGGTGATATTATAATAGATGGTAAGAGTATAAAAACAAATCCAATAGAAGCAAAGATGTCAATGGGTTTAGTTCCAGATAGTCCAGATGCATTTTTAAAATTAAAAGGAATTGAATATTTAAATTTTATGGCAGATGTATATGAGGTTTCAAGTGATGATAGAAAGAATAGAATTAATGAATTATCTGAAAAATTTGAAATTTCTAATGTTTTAAATAATAAGATTGAGAGTTATTCTCATGGTATGAGACAAAAAATAGTTATTATTGGTGCATTATTGCATAATCCAAAAAATTGGATATTAGATGAACCAATGACAGGATTAGATCCAAAATCATCTTTTGAATTAAAAAGGTTAATGAGGGAACATGTAAATAAAGGAAATATGGTATTTTTTTCAACACATATTTTAGATGTTGCAGAAAGATTGTGTGATAAAATAGGGATTATTGATAAAGGAAAATTAGTATTTGTTGGAACTTATGAGGAAATGAAAAAGGAGCTAAAGGAAAATAAATCTTTAGAAGAATTATTTATGGAGATAATAAAAAATGATTAAAAAAATAAAAAATATATTTAATTTAACAAAAATATTTTTTAAAAGTTCTTTTCAAAATCCTTATATTATTGATAAAAATACAAATAAATTAAATAAAAAATCGCCGTTTGTGTGGTTAATGATAATTGTTATGATAGCAATATCTTATTTAAGTTTTGAGGTTGTAAAATTTTTAGTTAAAATAAATCAACCAACTATATTTTTAAATACATTTTTTATGATTTTAAATATAATAATAATTTTTCAAATAATTTTAGCGAGTTTTAATGTTTACTTTTTTTCGAAAGATTTGGAATTGATTTTACCGTTACCAATAAAATCAGAAGATTTATTAATTTCAAAATTTAATACTATTTTAATTAATATATATTTTTCGGAATTAATTTTTGCTCTGATTCCATTATTAATTTATGGAATATTAACTAATTCGGGAATTTTATATTATTTATTTTTAATAATTATTTTAATAATATTTCCTATTTTAGCAAATCTTATTGTAAGCATTATTACTATGATATTTATGAAATTTTCAAAATTTATAAAAAATAAAGATATTTTTCAAATAATTATTACATTATTTTTTATTGGAAGTCTAATTTTATTAGAATTTTTTATAATAAATAATATTACAAGTAATTTAAGTGATAATACAACAATAAATAGTGAAAATATAATTAATGGAATTAATACTTTTAAT
>ERZ772876.1210-NODE-1210-length-27912-cov-3.659619_pt1 | contig 27912 bp, 30 predicted proteins | sample MGYA00580584_ERZ772876 | MGnify/ENA primary metagenome ERZ772876 (study PRJEB29015, sample SAMEA2737728) | human gut metagenome | biome: human gut; feature: human-associated habitat; material: faeces | place: China | collected 2012 ... | reverse complement strand
GGACATCCTACACCGCAAAGGGGGTCGGAAGCCGTCCGGGGTGGCTGTGAGCCGTCCGGCATTTTGGAAAAGAAAAAAGCGGGGGCAAAGCGCCCCCGCCGTAAATGCGGATTATTTGACATATTTTTCCAAAAGCTCAGCGGGAAAACGTTCCGACGCCTTGCGTTTAATCTCCGTGCAAGCGCCCTTGACGGCGTTTTCGGATATGCCTAGATACGTTGCAATCGCTTTGTTACCGTATCCGGATTGTTTCAGCGACAGGATTTTCGCTTGCTTTGCGGTCAATCGGAGACTTGCGACCAGACCATCATACCGGTCGACGGTCTCCCGGTCAACGCTGTACAGTGTGCAAGCGCCGTTAAAATCAACGGCGTATCCGCCCATGTCGGCATATTTCGGGAGTCGCTTGTAAATGGTTGTTTCGTCTCCCGTCATGGGGTCGGTGGTTGTTTCGTCAATGTAGCTATAACCGTTTCGGGGGTCGGTCGCGGCGGCGCGGGACTGCATGACATAGCGGCGTACAGCTTTGTAAATCTCCCGAATGGGGGTCGTTTCGACATTCTCCCATCCATCCACGGAATTTTCGATTTTAATCCAAACTTTGCGGGACAGGCGGCGCACCGTATAGGGGCGGGTCAGGTCTACCGCCGCCCCCGGTTCACGTTCAATTTGCTTTGCCGTTTCGTCCAGAATGGCAACGACCGCCACGTTCACAAAGTCCACACCATCACCCAACTGAACACTTGAAAGACGGTTCAGGGCGGCAACCGCCCCCGTGTCCAGCGTGACCCGCTTATAGTCTCCGTTGTCGTTCAGGGTTGCGCCGTATGCGGTCATACTTGCATTGTGTAGTGTGTCCAGCTCGTGCAAGTCCCGCCCCAACTCCCGACGGATTTGTTCAAGTGTGGAATTGTATCCCGTATTCAAGCATTTTTTAATTACAGAATAAGCGACCATCTTTGCAAGGGGTATCGGGTCTCCCGTCCGGCTGTACTCTGCAATCACTGCGTCCCATGCGTTCGGGGTCTTTTGTGTTTTGTTCTCCATGTTATTGTCTCCATGACTTTTCCGGGGTAAAGTCTAACCGCCGATATCACCCGCCTATATAGGCCGGTCGTGATTATTATATGCTTTGCACTTTCAAATGTCAAGTACAAATTTCAGATACACCGCAAAGGGGGTCGGAGTTATTGTGTTGTGTATGGTATGTCCTGTCAGGCTGTCAGCGCCTCTGTAAGCGGTTTTTATTTTGGTGGTATGATTTTACGTCCGGTGTTTGTTCGTGGTTTTGGGATTGTGTGACAGTGTACACGAATAAGTGTTGAATAATGTATGATATGGTGTGTATCTGGTAACTTTTTACATTGATTGTGATTATACGCAAACGGTTGTTTGTGTATAATCGTTTGGAAATGTTTGGTTTTTGTCCCTAAACAAAGAATGTACATTTGTTTGTCTATGGTGCAAGGTCGTTTTTGTTGTCGTGGTGTGTGTTCATTGTATATTATTTATTGTTGATGAATGTTTATGAATTTTGGTGGAATGGTGTGTGAAATGTCATTCAATAGTTTAATTTTGAACTGTTGTTGTCTATCCGTCAATGTGGCGGGCGGTGGTTGGCTGTGTGCGGTGGTGGTTCGTGGTATGTCCGTGGTGGTGGTGTGCGCTATCCGTCTATGTCCCCTTGTGTGAAAAGTGGACATTCAAACATGGGGGGTGGTTGTGGGATTTTCAGGGGGTCGGCTATTTTTGTATATGTAAAGTCGCTTCATCTCCCACATACCATTCCAGAATCCACTTCGACCGCCTCCGCTGCTTCTTCCCTGCCTGCTCTCTTGAATAGCCCATATTGGTTTCTCGATAACGACCGTAGAAGTTTTTCCAAAGTCAAATATATGCATAAACATGCAATGCCACAAAACACGATAACGACCGTTCTGGACACCGTATTTTTGTACATAGTTTATTTACATATAAAAAGCTTGACTTTTATGCTTCTCGCCCTTATACTATATTCAAGTTGATTATATGCGCTGCGCAAACAACATTTTCTTTTGCTCTGTCACGATTATTATTTAATTTACTTGTCTCTGTTTTTTTCTTCTTTGTTTCCGTCGTGTCGGTCGTTCCAGATAACTCACGTCCCAACCTATGAGCATGTGTCTGCTTCTTCTTGGAAAAAATTGCTCATGTGCCGTTCGTTATCTTCCACTTCATACGGTAGTATGAAAAACAAAGAAGGTGTTTCATCGTTGTGATTTTTATCTCTTGTCTTATAGTTTTTAAGGAGACGTTCGTTTTGCCATCCCAGTGTGGCCAAATCGTTTTGGTTTATAACTTTTAAGTTCTAAAATACATTTTCAGGAGGAATAAAATGATACAGGTCTGTGACGCAATCATGGGCACCGGTAAGTCCAGTGCGGCAATCAATTATATGAACGAACACCCCGAGAAGAAGTTCATTTATGTTACGCCGTATTTGGATGAAGCTGAGCGAATCAAGAACGGTTGTCCGCAAATGCATTTTGTGGAGCCTAGTGATAGGCTAAAGCGATACCACTTCAAGAAGTGTGAGCACACGGCATCGCTTATCAAACAAGGCCGTAACATCACCACAACACATCAAGCGTTCAAAAGGTATACATCCGAGATGCTTGACGACATTCGTTCAAACGGGTATAGCTTACTAATCGACGAAAACATTGATATTCTTGAACGATACGACATCGACTCTGGAGACGTTCAGGTTTTGATGGACTCCGGACATCTCCAAATGAGCGATGGTGTATTTCATCCAACCGACAAGGCATATACCGGCTCGTTGTTTAGTGAGCTGTTCCGTTTTCTGGAAGTGAGAGATCTGATTCAGCTTGATAGTGATGACAAAACCCAGCTATATTACTGGGCGCTTCCGCCGGAGCTTCTAACCTCTTTTGAGAACGTAATTATTATGACATATCTTTTTAGAGGTCAGAGCCTACGGTACATGTTGGATATGTACCAGATGGAATATAAGTATATTGGCATCCAAAAGACTGGCGAACGTGATTATCACTTTGGAGAGTATCCCGGTTATACCCCGGACTACGTGTCCCACATCAAGGACATGATACATATTTTGGAAAATAAGCGAATGAACGCAATTGGTGATGGTATACACGCGCTCTCCATGAACTGGTTTGAAAAAGATTCGTCCGATCTGGAACAGCTGCGGAACAACATGAATAACTGCATCAATAACATTTGGGCCGGTACTCCCGCCGATAAAAAGCTATGGGGTTCTTATAACGGGAAGTACAACGCAATCAAGGGCAAGGGGTATACGAAGTCGTTTCTTACATTCAATGCCCGCGCGACCAACGCCTACAAGGACAGAACATGCCTCGTGTACATTGCAAATCTTTTCATGAATGTAAACGAAAAGAGCTTCTACAAAAAGTACGGCATCGAGGTAGACGAGGAAATGTATGCGCTGTCCATCATGCTCCAATGGATCTGGCGATCCGCCATCCGTGAGGGGCAAGAGATAAACATTTACATTCCAAGCAGCCGTATGAGAACTCTCCTGCTTGATTGGATGGATAAGGTGAGTAAGGAGGGAAATAGTTTTGGAAAATAATTGCAGTAATTGTCTGTTCTTTGATAAGTGCGGGGGGAACTACACTTGCGATAACTTTTTCTTTGCTGATGAAGATTCGGCATGTGTAGAAATGGCCTTCAAATTACATAATGAATATTTTAATGATTTTCAAAGTTATTTGAAAGAATTCTATAAATAATTTCTTTTTATTGTATCAAGTTTATTATTTAATTTACAAGTTGAGAGGTGTTTTCTATAAGCAAGCAACTAACCTGCCAGAAGTACATCTATAAGATTCACAGCAGCAGACTACGCAAGGCGAAGTGGAAGCTGACACTGCCGATGAGTGAGGCACGCCGAAACGACGAGGTGATCTCCATAGCAGACAGTCAGGTGCTCCGCTGGATAGACGAGCTGAACGGCTTGACGGACGCAGATGCTCGTGCCAGACAAATCAAAGAGGAAATCAGGCGTGTGCGAAAAGAGGAGCGGAACCAAACAGCCAACAGGCGGATTCGTGAACTGTACTCAGCGCTGGACTCTGTTCAGTACAAGCCTGATTATATGTGCCTAATCATTGATAAGGAGAAAGATTATTATAGAGCTTGCAAGGGCTTCTCTATCAACAACGTGACATACAAGCGATTGCTTGGAACGAACGGCGGTATCAAGAGCAGCACAATTGTTTTTGTCAGCGAACGTCTATGGCCAGAACTCAGGCGGCGAATTGAAAATGACCGCGACCCAAATATTCCGCTTGTGACCGCTAAGCTCGAAGCATACAAAGCGCTGAGCTGCAGCGCTTCTATTCCAGTATCGCTTCCTCGTGGTGTAATCGTTGTGAACGATTGCAACACCAAATTCAAATCCGACATCATCTATCTGACAGATGAACATGACGGTGAGCCGGAACTGGAGCGCAAGGAACAGTACGACATTGATCTGGACGCTTCCGATGGATACGGCATCATGCTCCCTTCTTTGGCAGAAAGGTGGAGTCAGGAGCTTGGACTCGATTATACTATCAGCGGATGCAACACACGCTTCTGCTGGGAAAAAGGAATGGTATTCACATTCGACTTCGTTGACTTTGCGAAAGAAGTTGCCGGAGGGCAATACATAATTAAGGACGCATGGGGAAATGAGCAGGACGTGCGGAATGCCGAGCTGATTCTTACAACCTCTATGGTAAAGCTGTGGGATAGCTATGACAGCTGTGAGGACTATTTGCAGAAAACACTCAGCAATAAATACACATTTGGAGTCGCCAAGACGTGCCCGAAGGGACTGGAATCAGAGCGGTGTCTAAATTATCAGTTTATTCAGTCCTATGACTTGAGCGACGAAGACATTCGAGAGTTGATTGCTCCAACAATGAATGAGATCAAGGATGTACTTAACGGCGACTGGCGAAAAACAATTTTGTTTCTAAAGGGCATCGGGCTGTCGGAGAACAATGTCGCTTATTTGGAGAACGATATTTCTAAAGCCATTATGATCGATCCGCGCATGGCACAAGACCCCTACATTCAAAACGCAGTTTACCAGTTGATTCGGAATCGTATCAATGAGGCAAAGGTGGGTGTCCTGAGCATTCACGGGAACTACTCTATTGTATCTGGAGACCCATACGCATTATGCCAGAGTATTTTTGGTTTAGAGGTGACCGGATTACTCAAATCAGGCGAAATCTACAATCAGTATTGGGCGGACGAAGGCGCAGATAATCTTGCTTGTTTCCGTGCGCCTATGACATGCCACAACAATATCGTGCTGGTTCATCCAGTCAGGCGAGACGACGTGAGGTACTGGTATCAGCACATAAAAACCTGCACAATTTTGAATGCGTGGGATACGACAACCGCGGCATTAAACGGCTGCGACTTCGATGGAGACATCGTAATGCTGACCGATAACCGGATTCTTGTCGAGCGCCATAAAGAAACGCCAACACTGATGTGCGCACAGCGGCGTGCCTCAAAATGCATTCCAAGCGAGGATGATTTTATCCATTCCAATATCAATAGCTTTGGTAACGATATTGGGCAGACAACAAACTGGATCACGTCGATGTTCGAGATACAGTCTCACTTCTCCCCCGGCTCAAAAGAATACGACACGTTAGCATACAGAATCATGTGCGGCCAGCTTTACCAGCAAAACGCCATTGATAAGGCCAAGGGGATTGAATGCAAGCCTATGCCGAAGGCATGGCATGACCGCCACGCGATTGCTGCCATCGAAGATGAATCCGAAAAAGAGTTTTACCGGAGCATCGTTGCAGATAAGAAGCCATATTTTATGAGATACATATACCCCCAGCTTATGCGGCAATACAATACATATATCAGCAACACGAATAAGAATTCTCTGCGTCGGTTCCAGATGACAGTCGATGAAATGATGGCATTGCCCGCAGGTGAGCTTACAGAAGAGCAGCTTACATTCTTAAGCTACTTTCATAGCAGGCTACCTGTCGGTACGGGCAACTGTGTAATGAACCGCATTTGCAGGGCTTTTGAAAAAGAGTTTGACGGTTACGTTGGAAAGGCCAGTTCTTCATCAAAATTCAACTACGGAATTATGCGCAGCAACTCAGAATACCTGCCGCACCAGTTGCGCCAAATTAAAAAAATCTACGAGGATTTCAATAAGCGCCTGAAAAGCTACATGGTCTTCTCTGATTATGAACGGGTCGACGAAATAAATGCAGCTGCGGAGATGTCCGCTATGTGCGATGAGTTCCGCAGGGAATGCGACAGCGTTTGTCCGAACCGTGACTCACTGAGCAATATCATATTGGATATTTGCTACACGAAAAGCTCTACCAAAAAGTTCGCATGGAAGATGTGTAGCGAGGATATTATTGATAATCTGCTCGCCAATAACGACTATGTGATTTCTTTCCCTGTAAGAGATTCATCTGGTGATATCCACTACGCCGGAGAACGGTTCCGTATGATTTCAAAAAGAATTGAGGTAAATGAAGATTGAGTATTGTTTTAAGAGAGAATGATTGGGCTGCTATGATGGTAAAGAGCTGCGCTCTCGGGAAGAAGCCTTCCGAAACATTGAGGCGTGTCGCAAGGTACTATATGGATACTTGCGGTACTAGCCCGGAGGCAACACGGAAGAAACTTGATTTGTTTCTTCTTCAATGTGATCCGACCGCTTCCCTTCCGAAGTGGTCAGCGGCATTGGATTATGCTGTAAGCCGCGCAAGCAAGTACCCGGCGATCTGCATTGACTCCATTCCTATCACGGACGCAGAAATGAAGAAAATCGACTCACTCAAAATAAAGCAGCATCGCCGATTGGCTTTTACACTTCTATGCTTATCCAAATACTGGGGAATGGTTACAGGGAAAAACGACGGATGGGTAAACACAAAGGACAATGAAATAATGTCAATGGCGAACATCAGAACTTCTATTAAGCGTCAGAGTGCAATGTACGGAACCTTATGCGAGCTTGGTTTCATTCAGTTCTCCCGTAGGGTTGACAATACCAATGTGCGGGTTTGTTTTGCAGAAGATGGCAAGGAAGTAATGCGGATAACAGACTTAAGAAATCTCGGATATCAATATCTCATGTACCACGGCGAGCCATACTTCACTTGTCCAAACTGCGGAATAACAACGAAAATCACAAACGAAGGAAATAGACGCCATCAGAAATACTGCCAAGAATGCGCCTCGATTATCAGAATGAAACAGAATATTGAGTCAGTAATGAGGTGCCGAATCAAGTCCTCATAAAATGTTGGACATTTAGACTGCACGTTTTGCCATCCCAGTGTGGCCAAATCGTGCTGCTTGATACGGTGCTTATAATGAAGAGAAGTATACGGATTTTGCTTCTCAAAAATTTTGAAAAGAAGGATGTAAATGATTTTAATCACTAAGGAAGAAAAAGATGCCATCAGCAAGCTGTATCCTGATGCTCACATTGTTCGCACAATGCGTCAGAAATCAAAGCGCCATAGGTATTATTGTGAGGAATCCCCCGGCGTAATGAGATATCTGACACAGGCACGCGCTGTTTATGGCACATCTAGCCAGAAGGATGGTGCGGGTATTGGACATTTCAAAAAGAGATAATGAGTCTGACTTAGATTATCACAAGCGGATTATCTACGGAAAGCTTGCCGATAAGACACTTGGAGATATTGACTACGCCGAGTTGTCTGAGGCTGCGTATGGGCAGCAATATTCAAGCGACGTCGCTAGGAGAATGTTCTACGGAAGTAAGAGAACTCTTGATCTGATTGAATCAATACAGCTACGCTCTGCCGATAGAAGTATGCTTAGCGAACTCGAGGAGAAAAGAATTGAGCTTCAAAAAGAGCGTCAAAGACTATCTGATCAGCGGCGAGAGTCAAACAAACAAGTAGCTTTCGATGCACGCTGGGAAAATCTCCAAGATGCGTTGAAGCGTTCTATCGATAGCTTGAGAGATCTTGACTCTGTGGTCTCTTGTGATATCAATCGCGTATCCGATTTTTCTGACAGCGAAGCCGTTGTCGTTTTTAGCGACTGGCATTACGGAATGAAAACCGATAATGTATTCAATACATACAACACCGAAATTTGCGAGCAGCGCGTAAACCAGATCGTCTCTGACGCCGCCAAGCGAATTCTGCTGAACAAATGTAGGAAACTTCACATTGTTGTACTGGGAGATTTAATTCACGGTAACTGTCATGTGTCCGCGAGGGTCTCCGCAGAAGAACTGGCTGCAGATCAGTTGATGCACGCTTCTGAGATTTTGTCTCAGGCGATTTACTGTCTGAGTAAATGCGCAGAGGAAACCTACGTATATACCACGTATGGCAATCATGCCAGATCTGTTCAGAATAAAGCGGACAGCATTCACCGCGACAACATGGAGCGCATCGTCCCGTGGTGGCTTGAATGGCGGCTCAAGGAATACGAGAATATTTTTATCGTACCGGAGGAGAAAGATGAATTCATCTTTGTGAATGCCTGTGGCCATGACATTTGCGCAGTGCATGGGGATCTTGATTCTGTAAAGAACTCTCCAAAGCTATTAACCATGCTGTTCAATAAACGGTATGGAAAAGATATCGAGTACATTCTCTTGGGCGACAAACACCATAGAGAAAGCTTTGAAGAACTTGGTGTCACCGCTACCATCTGTGGATCTTTGTGCGGCGCGGACGATTATGCCAGTGAGCGTCGTCTCTATTCTCAGCCTTCACAGCAGCTGCTCATTGTCACGCCAGAAAATGGTGTGGACGCTGAGTATAGACTTAAATGTAACTAGCACCCGGCCAATCTATGGCCGGGATTTTTCATTGCAAAGGAGGGCAGCCGCATGGCGCGGAAAACAAAAATGAACAAGATTACGAGCGCAGAAAAGACTGCTCTCATTAACAAGAACAATCTGCAACTTAAAAATGAGTTCTTATCCTACCTCCGTTCTGTAGGACGGAGCCAAGGAACAATCAACGGGTATGACAACGACCTTCTGATTGTATTCACCTATGTGCTGGAGAATCTAAATAATAAGGACTTCTCGAAATTGACAAAGCGTGATCTGATCAGTCTGCAAGGTTGGTTAGTATCAAATGGAAACTCAAGCGCAAGGATTCGGAGAATCAAGTCCTCTATTAGTTCTCTATCTAATTATTGTGAGAACATTCTCGCGGGAGACGATCCAGAGTTTGACGATTATCATTCCATTGTAAGGAAGATAGAGAATCCGCCACTTGCCGCCACAAGAGAAAAGACAGTATGGGAAACGGATGAATTGGAATGCTTGCTACAGTGCTTGGTTGATAAAAAGAAATTTGAACAAGCCTGCTTTGTGGCGCTTGGTATGTATGGTGGCCGAAGGAAATCGGAAATTTGTCGATTTAAGGTGAGCGACTTTGACGACAACCATCTTGTCTTTGGCGGCGCTATGTATAAGAGTAGCCCAATCCTGACAAAAGGCAATAAATATCTGGAGTGTTACACACTCGCCAAGCGGTTCAAACCGTATCTCAATATGTGGATGGATTACAGAACTGAAAAAGGTATCGTCAGTGAATGGTTATTCCCAGCAAAGAATGATCCAAAAGAACATATTCAAATTACAACACTCAACAGTTGGGCTAAAACATTTTCAAGTATTACAAACAACGACTTCTACTTTCATAGCTTGCGCCACTATTTTGTGTCAGATCTTTCCAAGGCTGGTATCCCGGACAGCGCAGTTGTAACCATTATTGGGTGGAGTAGTGCGGATATGTTCAATATCTACAATGACAACTCCAAGGACGATCAGCTGGCTCAGTTCTTCAAGGATGGCGATATATTCATTCGTGAAAAAACTAGCTTTGCGGATATTTAACAGTAACGGAAATGATAGGTGAATAATTATGAACAGAAGGGATCTAACAAGGAACGCTGCCGAGGTTCTGAGAAAAAACAGCGCACGGAAGACGGTTACCATTCCAAAACAGGTGCTGCACATTTCGGACGATAACGGTACGCAAAGGAATTTCGTTGTTAAACGAGCTGATAAGGAAGTTCTCTATACGATTGACGACGTCGGAATTATTTTGGACTCCCTAATTTGTGTTATTAAAGAAGCTCTGAAATCTGGCGAGTCGGTTTCTATCCAAGGGTTCGGAACCTTCGGACTTAAATATCGCAAGCCAAGGCAAACAAAACAGGTTAATACGGATGACACAATTATTATCGACGGCAGGTTTGTTCCAAAGTTTTCTGCCGGAAACGATTTGCGCCTGTGCGCCAAGATATACGAAATGTCGTTTGAGGACAGGATGAAAGAACCAGATCCTGTCTTTGACGATATTGGCAACGAAGACGGAATAGAAGGAGAAGCAAATGGAGATTGAAGTAAATAATGATGGTGTGTATTGTCACCGATGTGGTACAAAATACAGCAGACGAAAAGGATTCTTCCCTGTAAGCTATTCCATTCTATACAAGGGTGTTGGTTATCTCCCAATTTGTCGAGACTGCGTTGATACTATCTATAATACATATTTTGAAGTATGCCACGACCAGGAAGCCGCAGTGCGACAGGTTTGTAGAAAGCTGGATTTATATTGGAGCAAGCCACTTTATGAGCAGGTCACGCGAAAGAGCACACCGCGTTCTATCATGACACAATATCTTGCCAAGCTTGCAGGTATAAGCCACTCCGGGAAAAGCTATGATGACACGCTGCTGGAAGAAGGCTCTATGTGGACATTCCCTGGAATGGACGTCCAAGATGTGTTTGTTCCTATTGCGGATACAGATGACGATGATGCAAAACGTATCTCTGACGAAGTGATTGCATTCTGGGGGTCTGGGTACACACCAAGCATGTACATGGAACTTGAGCGTCGAAAGAAGTATTACCTTGCCCGACTCAATAACTCCGGAGAACTCGATATGGGCACAGAGATTCTGATTCGGCAAATTTGCAATCTTGAAGTCAGTATTGCCAGAGACAGCGCTGCCGGCAAATCCATTGAAAAGAGCGTAAACGCTCTGAATAGTCTGCTCGGAAGTCTGAACATCAAGCCGGCGCAGCGCAAGGACGATGAACTGGAAGCGGAATTGTCCTCCACCCCGCTTGGCGTCTGGATTTACAGATTCGAGAATAAGAGACCGCTCCCGGAAATTGACGAGCAGCTGAAGGATGTCAACCATTTGAAGAAATACATATTCACATGGATGGGGCATCTTTGCAAAATGCTTGGTGTGAAAAATGGTTACACCAAACTGTACGACGAAGAAATTGATCGACTTCGAGTAGAGAAGCCTGAGTATGACGGCGATGATGATGAGGCGCTTTTGAGCCACGCATATTCAGAGGAAGGCTAACCCGGTGTGTCCATGGATAGGTATCAATCAATTCTGAATGGCGCCGCACTCTGGGGAGCCTACTACCGTTTCAATCCCGAAAAATTTGCAGAGGATTATCTCCATCTTCGTCTGAAAATCTTCCAAAAGATTTTGCTCGTGATGATGTTCTGGAGTACGACATTCGTTTTGATTGCTTGCCGCGGACTTGGCAAAACATTTATCAGTGCTGTGTATTGCTGCATCCGGTGTATTCTCTATCCGGGTACAAAGATCTGTATCGCATCGGGGACGAGGGGACAGGCCTGTGCTGTGCTCGAAAAGATATTGTTGGAGCTGAAGCCAATCTCTCCTGAGCTTCGGGCAGAGATTGACGAAAAGCAAAGCAAGATGAATGGAACCAATGCTCAGATTGTCTTCAGCAACACCAGTGTTATTAAAGTTGTGACCGCTTCCGATACGAGCAGAGGCAATCGCTGCAACGTATTGTTGCTGGACGAGTACCGGCTGATATCAAAGGATACCATCGATACGGTTCTACGGAAGTTCTTGACGCTTCGCAGAATGCCGAGATATGACGAGCTACCCGATGAAGAAAAGAAAGCGGAGTACGCAAAGGAAAAGAATCTGACATTGTATCTTAGCTCTGCTTATTTCAAAGACCATTGGTCTTACACCAAATGCGTCGATACATTCAAGGCAATGACATATGGCAGCAAACGACAGTTCGTATGCGGCTTCCCATATCAGCTATCTATATCGGAAGGACTTCTTGACGCCGAGGCAGTTCAAGACGAAATGGGCGAAAGTGATTTTAGTGAAATAAAATGGTCTATGGAAATGTGCGCAGAATTCTATGGCTCTGAGGACGGCGCATTCTTCGATTTTGCGTCCATCTCAAAGAACCGGAAAATAAAATATCCGATGCTGCCACACAATGTTTCTTCCCTACTTAGTTCAACCAGCATCAACATTCAGCCAAAGCAAGATGGTGAACTGCGTATCCTATCTGCGGATATTGCTTTGATGGCGAGCAAAAAGACAAACAACGACGCAACTGCCATATTTATCAATCAGCTGCTGCCGACAAAGTCAGGACGGTATATCAGTAACATCATCTACACGGATGCATATGAGGGGTTACGTACTGACGATCAAGCTCTTATCATTCGGAAACGAGTTCTCCTGCGATTACATTGTTCTTGATACGGCTGGTGTCGGTCTCGGTGTATACGACTGTCTGACAAAAGAACTCATGGACTCAGAAGCTGGAGAATCCTACCCTGCACTCTCCTGCTGCAACGACAAGGTTATGGCGGAAAGATGTACGGCGCAGGGCGCGGAAAAGGTTATATGGTCTGTGAAGGCGAACGCGCAGTTCAATTCAGACTGTGCTTATTTACTGCGCGAAGCATTTAAGAGTGGACGCATCCGTCTATTGGAGACTGAGTATACCGCTGAGAACGACCTTGCGGAATTGCGTGGATACTCTTCGCTAAGCCTTGAAGAGCGGATGAAGATTCAGCTTCCGTATATCCACACAACTTTGCTGATTGACGAGCTGACAAAGCTTCAACACGAAGAGTCCGGTGGCAAAGTAAGACTATTTGAGCGAACTGGTATGCGGAAAGACCGCTACTCCAGCCTTGCTTATAACTATTATGTAGCAACGCAACTTGAAACAAAAATGAGCCGAAGGATGCAGAACGACGTTTCTTCTGTAAATATGTTTGTTATCAAGCCGCCGAGCTATGGAGGAAAGGCGGTGAATTTATTTGCCAGAAATGAACGAAACAGAGGCGCGTACTAATAGCACACCAGATGTACCGGCTGGCTATATCGGAGTATCTGAAAAGTTTGCATTGTTAAACCATTTGATTACGCGGGATCTGAACAACGATACATCGAAGCCGACATTCTCCCTGTACTCAAAATCCGATATTCAGAAATATCTCTCAAATCCATATACATATGAGAAGCAGCTCCGAAAAGCTGTCACCTACATATACGGTGCAAGCTCTCACTTCCGCCGGTTGATTCAGTATTTTGCGGGGTTGAATGACTGTTCCTATGTCGTTGCGCCGTATCGTGTTGACCCGAAGAAAGCAAACGTGAAAACGATGAATAACAACTACCGCAAGGTTCTCAACATGCTTTCTTCCATGAATATGAAAACGCAGCTGCCTAAAATTCTTACGGTATGTCTGCGCGAAGATGTGTTCTACGGAACACTATGGGTGACAAGTGACAACATCACAATCCAGCAGCTTCCAAGTGACTATTGCTCTATCTCGGCGGTCGAGGGAAACGTCCTGAATGTTTCTTTCGATTTTTCCTATTTCGATTCACATCAGGAATTCTTGAACTTCTACCCTGATGAATTCTCTGCGAAATATGAGGCCTATCGGAAGAACAGAACGATGCGGTGGATAGAACTTGACAGTCCGACGTCGTTTGCTATTAAGTGCAACTCGGATATCCTCGCGTACCCCATTCCCCCGTTTGCTGGAATCCTTCGGGAAATCTACGACATAGAGGACTATAAGCAATTAAAAGTCAGTAGGACTGCCCTTGAAAATTACGCAATGCTGGTCATGAGTCTTCCGATGGACGACGAAGGACGATGGCTCCTGGATTTCGATAAGGCGAAGGATTTTTGGAGAAATCTGGATGCAGTGCTTCCGCCGGAGATCGGCTCCATTCTCTCCCCCATGCCAATCAATAAGATAGGTTTTGAGAAGGCGAATACGAAGGACACTGATACAATCGCCGAAGCTGAACAGCATCTGTTCACTGCTTCAGGTGTGCAGTCGTCGCTTTTCAATAACGACAAAGCTTCCGCAAATGCACTGTTACTTTCCATTAAGGCAGATCAGGCAATCACATATGGGATTGTCAAGAGCGTCGAAGATGCCGTTAATCGGTTTATTCAGTCTCAGAGCTATGGTAAGAATTTCAGAGTAAACTTTCTGGATGTCTCCCCGTTCAACCGAAAGGAAACGGGAGACGCCTATCTAAAGGCGGCAACCTATGGCTTCCCAACGCTATCCTATTACTGCGCATCACAGGGTCTTGGGCAGGCAGAACTGGACGCTATGAGTTTTCTTGAGACAAAGGTTCTTGGTCTTCAGGATATGTTCAAGCCGGTACAAAGCTCTTCTCAGATGTCGTCCAGCGATAGCGATGGCGCGACTGACGATGGCGGCGCTCCTACGAAGGATATTGGAGAAGTGTCCGATAAACGGGAGGAAAATCAAGAAAATGAATAATCCAGAAAACAAAAAGTTCATTTACGTATTTAGTAAAAAGGACTATGAAGCTATGTTATCACTTGGTTATACGGTTCTACGAGAAGACTTTACCCACAACACATTCGTCTTCCTGTATGCCAATGATAAACGTCAAGACTTTTCTCTAGAACCGGATATGACGTACTGTCTTTCCGATACGTTGATGTTCTAATAACCAGTGCCGCTCAGTATCTGAGCGGCTTTTCTATTGGAGGTTAGCATGGAAAACACACTGCATATGTCGTTTGCATCATCGCTAACCGATTTGTGTGAACTCAATTCATCGTTCGACTCTGGTGTTCTGCGTATTTGCTATACCGGCAAAAACCGGAATCAATCTTTCTTCTCAAAAGAAGATATTGAGCGGAACTTGAAAACGATTTACAACTGCCCAATCGTTGTGAATTACGACATCGAATCCGGCTCTTTCGGTGGACACGATATGAAAGTCGTACACGATTCCAACGGCGACGTGCGAATTATCAATACCACAGAACCGGTTGGTGTTATCCCGGAATCAAGCAGAGTCTGGTTTGACTGGGCCGATGATGAAAATGGCGTGTCACATGAATACCTATACGCCGATGTCCTGCTCTGGAAAAGACAGGCAGCTTACGAAAAAATTAAGCGTGATGGAGTCGTCAAGCATTCTATGGAGGTATCCGTTAAGAATGGGGAAATCATCGACGGCGTCTATCACATTCATGATTTTGAGTTTACGGCATTCGCCTTGCTGGGAGACGACGTTGAGCCATGCTTTGAGTCATCTGCGCTTGAAGTATTCTCCGCGAGCAGGTTTAAGCGAAGTATGTCAGAGATGATGCAGGATCTAAAGGATACATATCACAGTATCGACGCCCATGATAGGGCTGAAGATAAAACTAAAAACGATACGGAAGGAGGAGAGGAAGTATTGGACGAGAAGATTGAACTAGCAAAGAAGTATGGAGTTGACATCGATACTCTCGATTTTGATCTGAATACGCTTTCCATCGAAGAGCTGACTCAGAAGTTTGAAGATATGAGGCAGGAATTACCCGCCGTCCCGGCAGGTGAAGGAAATTATGCGCTGACTGGTAATATTGTCGATGAAATATTACGTGTGCTCAGTGAACAGAAAATTATGCGTGAATGGGGCGAATGTGAGCGGTACTGCTATATCGACTGCGACTTCGAGGCTCATGAAGTCTATTGCTGGGACCGTGAGGACTGGCTGATGTATGGCTTCAAGTACGAGATGAATGGTGACGCAATCACAATTGACTTCTCTCAGAAGCAGCGTAAGAAATACGTAATTGCTGATTTTGAAGACGGTGATTCTCAGGCTTCTCCATTTGAGTCCGAGTACGCACTGATCATGGACGCCTACAAGAAGATCGTCGAGAGCAGGGATACATACGAGTCAATGTTCAACGAGAAGGACAGGAGCTATACGCAACTGGAAAGTGAAGTCATTGATCTGCGGAAATACAAATCCGATATTGAGTCTGCTCAGGAGCAGGCGGCAAGAGATTCTATCTTCAAGAAGTTTGAGAAGCTCAATGGCATTGAGGCTTTTGAAAACTTAAAAGCAAATTGCGAGGGACTTACCATCGAGCAGATTGAGGAAAAGTGCTTTGCAATCAAGGGGCGTATGGATGTAAGCATCGATCAGGATGCGAAATTCTCAATGACACCTGCTGCCCCAAAGATTCCAGTGGATAAAGTCACCCACGCTGGTGACGAGGCCGAGCCGTATGACGGATTGTTCCCCAAGTACGGTTTCTAATTTTTTATAGGAGGTAAATGCTATGGCTATTCATGCTGTTGTTCGCACCGATCTGATGAGCGGTACGGATGTTCGTTCCGATCTTGTGTCCATCAAGTACATGGGCGCAGACGGCCAGACCCCTACCGATATTGATAACGGTTGTGTTCTGAAGGTTGGCTCTCTGATGGAGGGCGAGCGTGAGATTTTTGTTGGCGGTGACGTGGCCGCGACTACCAATCTGCACGATGTGGTGCTGGTTGCTTCTCCCGAGGTTATGTACGACGAGCGGCTGCGCAATCTGTCCGGCTTCTACAATGTTGCCGGTAAGGCTGCCCGGGGCTACCGTCTGCGTCACGGCAATATGTTCGGCGTAACTGCTGAGGCTCTGGATCTGGGTGAGATCACCGCCGCCACTGCAAAGGGCAAGATCGTGGAGCTGAAGGCTGGCCACAAGCTGGCTGTTGTCGCTTCTCTGACCTCCGGCTCCACTCAGGTTGGTACCGTTGAGGCTGTCGAGACTGCCGGTCTTTACACCTATTTCGTGGTTAAGATTCTGTAAGTCGCGTCCAAAAAATATAGAAGGAGGAATTAGCAATGAATGAAATTGTAAAGCTTGCTATCGATGCCTATCATGGCCGAGTTGAAAAGTATAGTGTTGCTCAGTCTCAGGACGTTCTGCGTCAGGCTCTGATCGAAAAGAACAACGGCAAGACCTATCTGGACTACAAGGATATTCGTGACGGCAAGTGCCAGGGTCTGTTCACCCTGATTGAAACCATTCTGTCTAAGACTGTTGTTGAGGGTCTACAGGGCGACGAATATTTCAACGCTCTGGCTGAGATGCGGAATGTTGCCGAGGGTGACTCCCCTGTCTTCGTTGTTGAGGACAATAGCGTGTTCGTTGTATCCGAGGCTGCTGATGGTACTCAGGGTATCCGGCGTCAGCGTCTGGGTGGTTCTACCGAGACCACTATCCCCACCAGTCTGAAAACTGTACGCATCTATGAGGAGATGAACCGCGTCCTTTCCGGCCGGGTTGACTTCAACCAGTTCATTACGAAAGTAGCGGAGTCCTTTAAGCAGAAGCTGCTGAACGACATGTATACTCTGTGGTCTGGTGCTACCGCCGACCAGATGGGTGGCACTGTCTACTTCCCTGTCGCTGGTAACTACGACGAGGATACTCTGCTGGATCTGATTGCGCATGTCGAAGCCTCTGCCGGTGGGCAGAAGGCTACTATTGTCGGCACCAAGAAGGCGCTGCGTCCTCTGAAGGAGTCCATCCTGTCTGATGGTGCCAAGGAGGAGTGGCATAAGCTGGGCTATGTCGGCACCTTCTTTGGTACTCCCGTCGTTGCGGCTCCGCAGCGTCATAAGGTCAACAGCACCGAGTTCGTTCTGGACGACGATGTGCTGACCATCATCGCGGGTAACGAGAAGCCCATTAAGGTTGTTTACGAAGGCAACCCCATTGTTCTAATGGGCGATCCTCTTACCAACGCCGATTTCACCCAGGAGTACCTGTATGGTGAAAAGTACGGTATGGGTATTGTTCTGGCCGGTAAGTCCGCTGGCGTTGGCCGTTACGAATTTACCTAATATAAGACAGCTACATAGCCGGAGAGGTTTAACTCTCCGGCTATACGAACGAAAGGAGAAATTATGAGTACAGAAACGAGCACGGAAACTGCAGAAAAGAATACCAAAAAGAAGGCCAATAAGTTGCAGAGCGCACCAAAGGAAAGTGCTACGGCATCCTATACCGCAAAGGATGTCGACATGAATCAGTATATCACTGTTCGTAACGGGTATCCCGGACAACTTGTGTATACGAGCAAGCGCACCGGCGAGAAATTCTTCTGGGAACATTACGGTGACGAGCAGGACATTCAGTTAATGGAACTGCGTAATGCACGCAATACATCCAAGAAGTTCTTCGACCACAACTGGTTTGTATTTGACGAAGAGTATGACTGGGTTATCGACTTTCTTGGTGTCAGGGCGTTTTACAACAACATTATCAATCTGGAAGGTATTGACGCACTGCTTAAGAAAACTCCGAAGAAGATTGAAAAAGAACTTGCCACACTCACAAATGGTCAAAAGCGTACCGTTGCATACCGTGCTATGGAAATGATTCGGAATAAAGAGATTGATTCTTTGTCCGTAATTGAGGTGCTCGAAAAAGGACTTGGTATTGCATTGGTTGAAAGATAAGGTGAACCCTTTTGAGTATTTCATATGACATGTTTACCAGTGCCTTCTTATCGAAAATTACAGAATACGAATTTCTAAGTATCCCAGAAGAAAACCGTTCTGCAATTATCGATGGGTATATGAAGCGCGCTATCACTTCATTTAATAAAACGTGTGTCTATGACCTAATTGGTTCTGCGTCTGACGAGCAGCGGGAATTTGGTTTGGACATTCCGAGCGGAGATATCGACGAGATTCTTGATATCGTCTCCGAAGGTATGGTTGTTCAATGGCTCAAACCGTATCTATACAAGCAGGAGCTGCTGGAGTCGGTTTTGAACACACGGGATTTTACTACATATTCTCCTTCTGAAATGCTTGCGCGCGTCGGGAGCGCGTATCAAAATGCGCAGAGGGATTACACGCAGATGATTAGAGAGTACAGCTTTAATCACAACGATTTAACGGAGCTGCATCTATGAGCTACACCAAAGACGACCAGCTTCCGAATGGGCTTGTCCGCAATTATTTTCATTCTCTCGTAAATTGCTATTTCAAAATACTCCCGATTCGAGAAGATGGAGAAAAGACAATCGGCGTATACCTGGAAAGTCTTAAAGCGGAAATGCTTGGGTGCGGCAGCCTGCTGAATGATATTAAAAACGATCCTTCTTATATGACGCTGCTTTCCATCTTGCAATACTTCATCGATCATCCGGATTGTGATATTGCCGACGTTCGTAGGGAGGTCTTTCGTGCTATCCGAATTTGCAACAAGATAGCAGAGAAGTACTCCTCAGAGGTGTAACTATGGCAGTAAGCACATGGGACGTATATCAGGATCGAATTGAAGCACATGGCATTAGTATGCGCGAAGCAGCAAAGAAGCGAGAGATACGACTTCTTAATTCAAAAACCGTCCGTAATCTGTCATACTTTAACGCCGTCATCAACGGCAGTGAACAACAGGTATCTATTTTAAGTTCGGATAACTTGAACGAAAAAACGATCATCTCTATGCCGGGCGAGACGATTGCGTGTGGGGCCATGATTGACTGGGCGGACAGCCATTGGATCGTTACGGAAAAGGATGCCGCTACTGAGTTGTATACAAAGTGCAAGATGAAGCAATGCAATCATCTGCTCAAATGGGTCGATAAGAATGCTGTGATCCATGAGCAGTGGTGCATCATTGACGACGGAACGAAATATATGACCGGCGACCTTGAAGACAGAGACTTTATCACCACACGCGGTGACGCTCGTATCTCCATGACAATCTCAAAGAATGCAGACACCGTAAAGTTCGGACGCGAGTCCAGATTCTTGATTGATGATTATGACTCGGAGGAAAAACTTTCCTACTCACTATCTAAGCCGCTTCGCGTTGGATGGCACTATAACAACGAAGGTATTTATGTTTTTGTTTTGAAGGAAGCAAACTCGACAGACGACGACAATATTGAGCTGGGTATTGCGGACTATTACAAGTATTTTCCGAAAAGCGGCGAGTCCGTCCCTGGAGGTAGTGGAAGCCAAACAGATAAAAAGAGGTGGTTGTAATGCAGTTGGAAGAGTTCTACGACTATAAGAATCAGCTGATGAAGGATCTCCTCACTACAGAACCGATCGTCCGGCTGATTGATGAAACTGTTGATCTTGAACACGCATCTGAACTTGCCTACAAAAATGTCTTCCCTTATGAACTCATCCCGGAAACCGTGGAGCATGGACACACCTTTGTTTGTTTTGAAGTCGATATTCAGAAAGCAGCAAACAAGACCTTCTATCTCCCGACGTTGTATATCTGGGTGTTTACACACAAAAGTAAAATGCGTCTGGAAGAAGGCAGGGGTGTTCGGACGGACAGACTCTGTTCCGAAATCTGCAAAAAAATAAACGGAAGCAGAGAGTATGGACTTGGCGAACTGGATTTGTACTCTGTAAAAAGGTTTTCACCCATGACAGCATATAACGGAAAACTGCTCACGTTTACTGCAACGGATTTCAACCGGCAGTATGACGGAACCAAGCGAGTTCCCACAAATAGGAAGGTAGGATAATGGCAACCGAGAACTTACTGTATCGGCACGATTATCCGATAAATGATTCTATCAGTGTTGTAATACCAACCGTCGGGCAAATCCTTGATAACGAAGATTCGTACAACAGCGTTGTATCTGCATTCACATCTATGCCGATTGATTTCATGGTTCCGCTTGACGATGCCGGTATTGACTTTACGTCCATCAATGAATTCGATCTGTTTATTATGCTGTCCGGAGAGTTGAAGAAGGTTGATACAAGCCTTGTACTTAAAGACATAGACCTAAGTGGATTTGAGCTGTGCGTAAATAACCAGACGAAGAAACTGGTTCTTTACGATCAGGAGTCGGGGATTGAGATTGGCCGGAGAGAACATAGTCAGATCGCGTCTGTTCTCAGAAGGATCAATCAGCTGGAAAAGAATCGTAAAAAGCCAGCAAACGATGACGCGAAAAAATACATGCTTGAGCGTATGCGTGCAAAAATGAAGCGTCACCCGAGGGCAGAGTCATCTCAGCTAGAGCAGCTCATTATCGCGATGGTAAATACAGAGCAGTTCAAATATGATTTTGAATCTGCCCGCAGTTTAACAATCTACCAGTTCAACGAGTGTGTTCGGCAGATTGTCAACAAAGTCAATTACGATAACAGGATGTTCGGAGTTTATTCCGGCACCGTAAACGTAAAAGAACTAAGCCAAGATGAATTAACCTGGCTTGTTCACAAATAATCATAGGAGGAATGTGTTATGAATATTAACGATCTCACTATCACCAGCCTTGAGACCATTACTGCATTCGCCCTGGGCACTGGTGCATATCTGTTTACTCTGGATGAGCTGCAGAATGCGACTATCGCAAATACGCAGGAGACTTCCGATATTACCGGTAAGCAGGGACGTAAGCTGTCCAAACTGAAACGGAATAAGGCCGTAACTATCAGCGGCACCAACGGTATGCTGTCCGGTGGTCTGCTGGAGATGCAGACTGGTAGCACCTTCACCAATGGTGCAACAGAGGTACTGCATACTGACTACCTGACCGTCGCTGGTAACGAGGCTACTACCAACTTTAAGGCTATCGGCACTGCTGGCGCAGAGATCACCAACCTGTTTATCCGGAATGCTGATGGCACCCGCGGGGATGTTCTGACTCAGGATGCGGCTACTTCCAGTGGCAAGTTTGCTTACGATCCAGCCACTAAGAAGCTGACCTTTACTGACTTGGACGACAGTACCGAAATCGTCGTACACTACACCCGTAAGATTACCGCCGACGTGCTTTCCAATGAAAGCGATGTGTACTCCAGCAAGTGTACATTGTACGTTGATGCCATGGCGGAGGATAAATGTGCTAACGTGTATCACGTCCAGTTCTTTATCCCCAAGGCAGATTTCAGTGGCGAGTTCTCTCTGGAGATGGGCGACAACCAGACCGTCCACGCATTCGAGGCCGAAGCTCTGGCTGGTGCCTGTGGCGCTGGTGGCAAGCTGTGGACTTATACCGTCTACGGCGCAAACGCTAAAGACGCAGCTTAATTGAAGGTGGTTTGAGTGGCTACCGGAATAAAAGTCTGTAAGATTTGCGGTAAGGAATACGAATGCTGCAAAACGGTGCGTCACGTAGATGGCGTGTTCCGTTGGCAGGATGTTGCCTGCTGCGTCGAACATGGACAGGAGTACCTGAACCTTGTCTTAAAAGCAAGAGCAGGTACTCCCGGTACCAACTCTAAAAACGACGCGGCTACCGCAGAGGAGATTGTTACTCCTCAGAAGAAAGTAACTCGGCGAAAGAAAAAAGCTGAAGAGTAAGATTAGGCTGCGCCCTCTGTTGAGGCGCAGCCTTTTTGTCAGAACGGAGGAATCGTGGAAACAATCCTGATAACTATCGACAACTCTGTTCTTGAAAGATACAACATGTTTTATTTTACTGAGCACCCGAAGGCTCATAAAAGGCCAATACCACATCCGTATCACGAGAGCATTAACGCATGGATGATTATGAAGCGTCCAATGATGAATGCTCTGAAACAGAAGTGGAAGGACTTCATTAAGTGGTATGTCGGTGAACAAGGTTATGCTAACCTGCGCATCGGAAAATGCGAAATAGAACAAACAGTTTACTACCCAAACCATAGGCGACACGACGCAGACAATAGTGTTCCTAAGTTTATTTTGGACGGCTTTGTTGATAGCGGAATGATTGTCGATGACGACAGCGAGCATATAACCAAGCTCACGCTCTCATGCTTGGTAGATACTGTTAATCCAAGAACAGAATTGAAAATTATTTACGACGGCTGCAAGGCATCAGAAGAATGAGGAGGATTTTATGGATCAGAAAATTATTATTATTACAAGCGGTGATGTTAACCGTGTTCTGGATAATTGCGAGACGAGAAACGCTTTGGGTGAAATTGGCATCGACATTACATGGTGCGGTTATAACGTTGCGATTAAGCGCTTCATTTCATTTACAGACATGTTGAGCTTCGTAGATGGTGTCGTGTCTGGTTGCTTCGCAAAGTCTGATAACAGGTATCTGCCAGAGGTTCGGGATCTCTTTTTCAGGTGTTCCCTTGTGGAGTTCTATACGAATATTGCTCTCCCTGAATCTGTCGAAGAGAAGAACCAGATTGTTTATGGCACAGACATCATTGATCTGATTCTGCAGAATATTGACAGAGGCCAGTTCCGTGCCATCATGGATGGAATTGAAAAGAGAGTTACGTATCTTGTCAACACCGACATGAAGAGAATCGAAGACGATGCCGAACTCATTGTCAAGCAAATTACCGAACAGTTTGAAATGCTGAATGATGTGTTTGCGGGAATTAACGGCGATGAGATGGCCGCGTTCATCAAGGCCGTAACAAAAATGAACTTTGATGAAAAGGCTCTTATCGAAGCCGCAGCTGCGATTGGGCGGCAAAATAAGCAGCAGTCTACAGCTGCCGATCTGAAGGTTGTAAAGTAATTATGCCTGTCCTTATCAACATGAAGTCCATTCAGGATGCCGCCAAAAAAGTTATTAACGGCCGCGAGTTCAAAAAAGAGCAGCAAGAGTGTGTTCAAGAAGCATTGCTCGGACATATATCACTCGATATTGCAAAGGGATCACTCCATACTGCTTCCGAGGCTGCAGAAAAATTTATTGATGTTCTAAAAAATCATATAAGCACCTCTGGTCTAAGCTCTAATGCCGCTGGCGCAATCAGCGACTTCAGTTGTGGAACTCCTGTGTGTGCCGGAGACAAATGCACGATCAAAGTTTCTTTTGCTGGAAACATGCACCGTGAGTCTTTAGCTCCGAGCATATATCCAGGCGGGATCGACCACCTTGAGGAATTGCTCGACCAAGGCGTCAGTCATACAATGCGTCCGGTCTATGGTGAATGGAACGGGCGGACGATCCGCAGCAAAACAACAATCAATGGCGCATATTTCATAGATGCCGCTAAGAGGGATTTTATGGCGAGCTACGGAAGTGAATACAACGTCGTTGATATTAACGTTGAATACGAACACTAAATAAAACCTGTTAAGGATTGGTATCTCGCCAATCCTTTTCTTTATAAAGGACGGTGAGATACAGATTGGCAAATATGACCCTGGTTCTGGATGTTGTAAGTAATGTAGACTACTCTAAGATTGAAGCCGAGGTTCAGAAAATTCGAGATAACCTTGCAAAGATTCCAGACAAAGTCAAAATAAACATTCAGGTTGGTATTGATCAAAACGCCACGCAGCAAATCCAAAACTTGCAGCGTGATATTGAAAGAGCCGTCAACGCAAATGGCGCTTCTTCCTCTGTTAAAGGAATTGCGAACAACGTCAAGGCGGTGTCGCAAAGCATTTCCAGCATGGGATCAAGCTCTTCTCATGCATTACGCGACCAGATAGACGCACTTACCGGAGTAAGTACAGTAACTAAGTCTGCGAAGGACAGTGCGGATGCAATGCGTATGGCTTGGGCAATGGCAGCGCAGGAAGCAAAGGCAACTTCTGACGCTGAGAAAGTTCTTGCGGAATCCGGTGCCCAGCAGGCAGAAGCCGCCAGCAAAACGACTTATGCATTACGCGACCAGATAGACGCACTTACCGGAGTAAGCAGGGCAGCTAAGTCTGCGAAAGACAGCGCGAAAAATATCCGAGAAGAGTGGGCACTTCAAGCAAATCAAGTCAAGCAATATACTTCCAGCATCAATACGCTTTCAAGTGCAGAGCAGAATTTGAGAAACTGGTCGAAGATGAAATACAGCGCCGATAGCGAGATCGTTGATCAGTATAGATCATTCGAAGCAGCTGTCATTGGATTGAAGCAGGCAGCTGCGGCGTACAACGGAACAACGGAAAGTGCATTGCGACTTAACACTGCAGCAGAAGATGTTGCTCGAACGATGCAGAAAACGCAGTCCGTCGGTTACGGTGCTGGTCTATTAGAGAAAAGTTTTAAGACACAAGTAGGCGATATTGTACGTTACTATTCGGCTATGTTGTCTGGTATACGGGGCTTTCAGCTTGCTATTAGAGCCACAAAGAAGCTTGCCAATGAGGCTATTGCTATTGATGATTCTATGACGCAGCTTCGTATTGTTACCAACGAATCGGACGAAGTGTTCAAGCAATACGGGGATGACGTTGCAAAAACCGCACAAAGAATCGGGTCTTCCATTACAGACGTAGTCGATGCCACCACGGTATTCGCGCGACTCGGCTACTCCCTGGAAGATTCTTCGGTGCTTGCTGAACTTACCGCAATGTTGCAGCGCGTCGGTGACATCGGAGCAAGTGACGCGCAGGCCGCTTTGACGTCCATAATCAAGGCCTTTGATATCGACGTATCGGACATGGAGTCTGTAATGGACAAACTCGTTACCGTTGGTAATGGCTTCCCAATCTCTGTATCCGAAATTGCAACCGGTATGATGAACGCTTCCTCGGCGTTGGCTGCCGCAGGAAACAGCTTCGACAAATCCGTCGCTCTGCTCGCTGCTGCAAACACAACGTTGCAGGATGCAAACAAGGCCTCTACCGGTCTACGGACAATCACTGCGAGAATCAGGAAGACTGACAGCGAGCTTAATGACCTTGGCGAAGCCATGACAGAATCCGCATACGAAGAACTTGTTGGCGCTCTTACCAAGTACAACGTCGCATTGCGTGATGCGAATGGCGAGTACAGAGACACTTACGATATCATGAACGATATCGCCGCTGTCTGGAATAACATGAGTTCATCTGAACAAGCGGCATTGGCAGAGCTTGCAGCCGGTAATAGACAGCAGACTGTATTCTATTCCATCATTAAGAATTTTGATGATGTAGCAGCCGCGTCACTTGAGGCCATGAGCGATGCCCCTGGCGCAATGAAAGACGCTTACACAGAATGGATGGACAGCGTTACCGCTCATATCGAAACATTCAAAGCAGCGTTTGAAGGTCTGGCGAGTGATGTCATGTCCAGTGACTTGATGAAGGGATTCGTCGACATCGGCACATGGATCATTAACGCAGCAGATGCCGTCGTGAGGTTGAATGACAACCTTGGAACAACGGCAGTTACAGTTGGATCTATTATCGCAGTCATCAAATCCATCAAGAGCATATCTTAACCCGATACGGGGTTACGCTTTTTGCGGAGGATAGCGCAGGTAAGGACATACCAAAATGGCGGTATGAACAAGCCTGTGAGCAAGATGCTCTATAAACAATCTTGACGAGTATATGCTGGGAAACTGGTTAAACCAATAGCGCTACAACGCAGCCGGAGACGGCAGACGTGAATGCAGCGAAAGCAATAAAAAGCTATTGGATGGCACATGGGAATACATACGCCTAAATGCCGTGCTCATTTGAGCAGATAGGATTTCATCAGCAGGACATAACCGTGGCAACACGCTTATATCCCCAGAGACTACCCATCGTCTGAGTTATTGCGGCCTTACAGCAATGGCTTATAAAGTATAGTCCAAGACTGTAGCAATACAGGACAGGAGTTCTCCCCTATTTATGTGATACGCTATCCGGCGTTGGAGAACAGGATAAAATTTTTAATACAGTCAGAATACTTCGTATTGATTTATGTGCGGCCACTATGTTTTTGATGTCGGTGTTGGAAATATTGTTCAAAATACTTTCGCCCGAAAGGCAAGAGGGATAAGCAAAAGTGAGCATGAACAACGCATAGACTATCAGGCAGCTGCGAATAGGATGCGCTATGATAGGATGGTTGAAGAGATTTCACGATATGATAACTCTTCTCCGAAAATGAATCCTGTCATTTTTGTAAATCATTTGTGTACCACATATGGCGTAGATCGAACCTCTGCAGTAAGGAGAGTACAGGAGGTGCGCGCTATTAAAGCTCGAAAGAGTTTCTGAATTAAGTTAATCTAGTGTTATAAATCGGGAGCCGGCAATTGCAGCTCCCGATTTTGCATACTATGAATGATATTTTGGATTTACGGCTTCCACGTATATCCGCACTTACCACACCGATTTACCGTCTTATTACTCCCGATGAAACCGGTAAGGAGACTGTAACCGCGGGATGTGGTGGTGACGGCGGTTGAGCCACAGCGGGGACAGCGGAGAGGTTCGTCCTTTGTAAATAGGAACGTCGATTTTACATTCGATCCGTCAGTAGCGTCTTTGCAATCTATGCCGTTATGTGATTCTTCCAACCTTGCAGTACAACCAATCCCAGCAAGTTTAGAAACTATGGCTTGTCCATCAGTTTTACTAACCGAAGAAATGATAATCTTTGGAGGGTTCTCTACGATTTCTTTTGCTTCCGCCAGTCCCTTCTTGGGGGTGGAAAGCTCTCGAACAAATCTGATAACCTGGAGCTTCTCCTCGCCTGGGTTTTCAAGAACAACATCAAATAGGCCTTTATCCGAACTACTTATTATGGATATTGGGCACCCGCAATTGGGGCATTTATCCGCATAAGTGGAAACGTCATGTCCACACTCCGTACATTTTATGATTGCCATAGTAACACCCACCTTCAATATTTTTGTATAGGTATTGTATCACATCAAAGCCTATATTTCAATGTCTGCAGTCAAACTTGCTGGTGGGTTCGACGGAGATTTTCTTGCCCTCATTGGTTATGCACAAGAAACAAAGTCTGGCAATATCATCAAGTTCTTCTCCGAGATGGCGAAGGGCGCTAAATCAGCAGCATCAAGTGTTGACTCTTCTGCGGGGATAATCAAGAA
>ERZ772876.1198-NODE-1198-length-28025-cov-7.898999_pt1 | contig 28025 bp, 23 predicted proteins | sample MGYA00580584_ERZ772876 | MGnify/ENA primary metagenome ERZ772876 (study PRJEB29015, sample SAMEA2737728) | human gut metagenome | biome: human gut; feature: human-associated habitat; material: faeces | place: China | collected 2012 ... | reverse complement strand
CGCTTTCGTAAATCTCCTGCACGGTAGAGCGGGAAATGTCCATTTGTGCGGCACATTGCTCGTGGGTTTGCTGCTCCAAGTCAACCAGCCGAATGGCCTCGTACTCGTCCAGCGTCAGCAGGATCGGCTCGGCATCCCCGCATCCGTTGGGGCAGAAGGTATCGACTTGTGGTGCGCCACAAATCCGGCGGCACCGTGGCGGTCTTGGCATGGATACGCCCCCTTCGTTTTCGGTATATACCGATTATAGCACTTGGGGCAGAAAAAAGCAATATTCTTTTCAAAAGCCACTGCAATTTCCGCCCTCATATAGATACGGACTGATATTCGGAGTCGAAAGCTACGTGTGAGCCATGTTCGTATTCTCAGATCATCTACATTTGACAGAACTTCGCAGGGCAAGATGAATTTGCTTGGATCCCTTATGGGTTTAGTTTCCATACAAGCCGTTCACGGGTGGTTGTCCACCTATGAACGGCTTGTAAATTCTCACCCCTACGGCATATTATGCCAGCGCAGGCAGGGCCACCCGCAACCCAATCCCGGCAAATCCGTATCTATGGGCAGACGAAGCTGTAAAGCACATTCTTGAAAATAGGCAGTACACCGGGTGCGCTGTAAACTTCAAAAGTACAACGGTCAGCTTCAAAGTTCACAAGAAGATCTACAACCCCGTAGAGGAGCAGCAAATCATTCCGAATATGCAGGAGCCGATTATCTCCGAGGAACTGTTTGACCGTGTACAGGAGACCCGCCAAAACCCGCAGCAGTTCAAATTTTCTGCATAGAGCAGAACACGGTGCAGCCCCTTTTCAGAGGCTGCACCGTATCCTGCATAAAAGCTTCGTTATCCGCCCGCCAAAAATCTCTGACTGGCTTTTTTACATTTTCTTATGATTTCGACTACCGGCAGCCGCCACATGGTGGCGCACGCAAAGCTCCTTTTTCACGGCGATCTGCCGCTTCTCAGTTCTTCAGGCTCTGCAGCGGAGCGGGGATGCGGCCGCCACGGGCGATGAAATCTGTGCTGGTGGCTTCATGGACCGGCATCACCGGCGCAGAACCCAACAGGCCGCCCAGTTCCACCATGTCGCCCACATCCTTCCCCTCCACGGGGATGATACGGACAGCGGTGGTCTTGCTGTTGACCATGCCCACCGCCGCCTCGTCAGCGATGATGGCGGAGATGGTCTCGGCAGTGGTGCTGCCGGGCACGGCGATCATATCCAGCCCCACGGAGCATACGCAGGTCATGGCCTCCAGCTTATCCAGCGTCAGGGTGCCGTCCAGGGCGGCGGCGATCATGCCCTCGTCCTCCGACACCGGGATAAAGGCGCCGGACAGTCCGCCCACATGAGAGGACGCCATGACGCCGCCCTTCTTCACGGCGTCGTTCAGCAGCGCCAGCGCCGCCGTGGTGCCGTGGGTGCCGCAGACGGACAGTCCCATCTCCTCCAGGATCCGGGCCACGCTGTCTCCGATGGCGGGGGTGGGCGCCAGCGACAGGTCTACGATGCCGAAGGGAGTATCCAGCCGCCGGGAGGCCTCGGTGGCCACCATCTGACCCACACGGGTGATCTGGAAAGCCGTCTTTTTGATGGTCTCCGCCACCACGTCAAAGGGCTGACCCTTGCAGGACCGCAAGGCGTGGTGTACCACGCCGGGGCCGGAGACGCCCACATTGATAACGCTGTCGGCCTCACCCACCCCATGGAAGGCCCCGGCCATAAAGGGGTTATCCTCCACGGCGTTGCAGAACACCACCAGCTTGGCGCAGCCCAGCCCGTCGGTGTCACGGGTCAGATGGGCCGTCTCCTTGATGATGCGGCCCATGCGGGCCACGGCGTCCATGTTGATGCCCGCCTTGGTGGAGCCCACATTGACGCTGGAGCAGACGATATCCGTCTCCGCCAGTGCCTGTGGAATGGCCCGCAGCAGCAGCTCGTCGCCGTGGGCAAAGCCCTTCTGCACCAGCGCCGAGTAGCCGCCGATGAAGTCCACGCCGCAGGTCTTGGCAGCCCGGTCCATCGCATGGGCAAAGGGAACGTAGTCCTCCGTATCGCAGCCGCCGGCCACCAGCGCCATGGGGGTCACGGAGATGCGCTTGTTGACGATGGGAATACCGAACTCCCCCTGGATCTCCTCGCCCGTCCGCACCAGATGCTGCGCCCGGCGGCAGATCTTGTCATAGATCTTCTCGCAGCAGCGCTTGGGATCCTCACTGACGCAGTCCAGCAGGGAGATACCCATGGTGATGGTGCGGATATCCAGATGGCGCTTATCGATCATGTCGATGGTATCAAAAATGTGATGTATACTCAGCATGGCTCCCCCTCTTACAGCTTGTGCATTGCGTCGAAGATGTCCTCCCGCTGGATACGCAGAGACAGATCACGGGCCTCGCCGTAGGCGGTGATGTCGGTCCGCAGCTGCTCGAAGGAGCCCTGGCACCCTGCCAGATCCACCACCATCATCATGGTAAAGCACCCCTCCATGATGGTCTGGCTGATCTCCAGCACGTTGACCCCATGCTGGGCCAGTGTGCCGCACACACCGGCAATGATGCCCACCTGATCTTTTCCTACCACGGTCACGATGGCTTTCATATTTTTCCACTCCGTTCTGTAATTCTTCCGTCAGCTTGACATTTCTCTGTCCAGTGGACAGATATCTGACGCTTTCCTGACACATCATTATACCGGATTTTTCCCGGACTGACAAGCGTTTTTCCCAAATTGGATGCGCTCCGTCACGACCGGCAAAGCCCCCCGGCCGGATGGACATCCGGGGGGGGGCTGATTCGATTTTACGTCAATACGCCTGAACCGATATTTTACATCGGCAGCTTCCATTCCCCCTACACGCCCAGACGGGTCCAGAGTCGGTCGTACAGGCGCAGGGTCTCAGCGGGGAGATTCTCATAGATCTCGCAGCGGCGGAGCACCTCCTCCGAGGGGGCCATGATCTCGTAGATCTCCGGGTCCAGCGGTTCCTCGTTGACCTCCTCATAGTAGGCCGGATACTCCTCCAGCGCCTCGCCGTTGGGGGAGGCATACCAGATGTAGTCCATGTTGGCCAGATTGGCCTTTGTAGAGGCGATGAAGTTGATCCACTCCTCCGCCTCGGACATATGCTGGCTGCTCTTCAGGATGCACATGGCATCCACAAACCAGTTGCTGCCCTCCTCCGGGACAACGAAGGCCAGATCCTCATTATTCTCCAGCATGGTCAGGTAATCGCCGGCGTAATACATGGCCACGGCAGCGTTGCCACCCTCCATTTTCTGGAACACCTCATCCATAACGAAGGCCTGATACACACCATTGTCCTTGGCCTGCTTCAGCAGGGCGAAGGCCTCCTCCAGCTGGCTCTCGTCGGTGGTATTGATGCTGTATCCCAGATACAGCAGGGCCGCCGCCAGAGCGTCACGGGAGTTGTTGATCATCAGCACCTGTCCGGCGTACTGGGGGTCGAACATGGCGCTCCAGCTGGTGATAGGCTGGGAGACCATGGTGGTGTTGTAGATGATGCCCAGCGTACCCCAGGTGTAGGGGACGGTGTACTTGTTCTCCGGGTCGTAGCTGAGGTTCTTATAGGTATCGGCAATGAGGTCAAAGTTGGGGATGTGGCTGTAATCCAACTCCGCCAGCATATCCTCGTCAATGAGCCGGGCGATCATATAGTCCGAGGGGACGATGACATCAAAGTCGGCGCCTCCCATTTTGATGAGGGAGTACAGGGCCTCGTTGCTCTCCGCCGTCTGGTAGTTGACCCGGATGCCGGTCTCCTCCTCAAACTGGGTGATGAGACTCTCGTCGATATACTCGCCCCAGGAGCACACGTTCACCACCCGGTCGGACCGGGCGGAGCGGCCGGTGACGATCAGCGTCACCACCAGCACGCAGGCCGCCAGCCCCGCTCCCACACGGCGCAGGGTCTTATGCAGCTTGCTGCGGTTGGGGTGATGGGCCGCCGACGGAGCGGCGTGATGCTCCGCCTTCAGGCGGTGGTCGGCACGGCTCTCCCGCAGGTTCACGACGGCCAGCAGCACCAGCACCGTCACGAACAGCAGGGTGGAGATGGCGTTGATCTCCGGGCTGACCCGCTTTTTGGTCATGCCATAGATGGTCATGGCCAGCGTGGAGGAGCTGGTACCGGCGGTGAAGTAGCTGATGATGAAGTCATCCACAGACATGGTGAAGGCCGTCAGAGCGCCGGAGACGATACCGGGCTTGATCTCCGGGATCACCACACGCCAGAAGGCCTGCATCCACGTGCAGCCCAGATCCTGCGCCGCATCGATGAGGTTGCGGTCCATCTGGCGCAGCTTGGGTCCCACGGACAGGATCACATAGGGGATGTTGAAGCAGATATGGGCGATCAGCAGTGTGCCGAAGCCCATGGTCAGGCGCTCCGGCAGCACCACCAAAGACTGCCACGAATTCATCCACCCGGCGAAAGCGCCCCAGCCGTTGAAGAACACCACGAACAGCAGGCACAGGCTGACGCCGGTGACGATATCCGCATTCATCATGGGGATGTTGTTGACGGCGTTCACCGCCGCACGACGGCGGCGGCTCATGGCGTACAGGCCGATGGCGGCGAAGGTGCCGGCGATGGACGCCACGATGGTGGACAGCAGCGACACCAGCAGCGTGGTATAGACGCTGTTCATAATGAGCCGGTTGGAGAGAAGGGACTCGTACCATTTCAGGGAGAAGCCCTTCCACACGCTGGAGCTGGTACCGGCGTTGAAGGAAAAGACGATCAGGATGATGATGGGTGCATAGAGAAACAGGAACACCAGCGCCATCAGCAGCCGGTCGCCAAAGCGATTCTGGGTGCGGCTCATAGCTTCACCGCCTGTTCCTCGCCCTCACCGAAGCGATTCATCACCAGCATACATACCAGCACGATAATCATCATCACCAGCGAAATGGCGGCGCCCAGCTGGGGGTTGTAGGCACCCCCCAGAAACTGCCGCTCAATGAGGTCGCCCAGCAGCAGCTCCGTGCCGCCGCCCAGCATCCGGCTGATGGCGAAGGTGGACACCGACGGCACGAACACCATGGTGATGCCCGACACCACGCCCGGCAGGGACAGGGGCAGGATCACCCGGCGGAACACCGTCATACTGCCGGCCCCCAGATCACGGGCGGCCTCCAGCAGGGAGTGGTCCAGCTTGATGATGACGGAATAGATGGGCAGGATCATAAAGGGCAGGTAGTTATACACCATGCCCAGCACCACAGCCCCCTGGGTATTCATCATGGGGAAATACTCCAAGTTGGTGCCGAAGATGTGATTATAGAGGCTGATAAGGCCGATCTTCTGGAACAGCTGGTTCAAAAGACCGTTGTTTTCCAGAATGGTCATCCACGAATAGGTCCGCAGCAGGAAGTTCATCCACATGGGCAGCATAATGAGCACCATGGCCGTCCGCTGAAAGGAGGCCCCCTCCCGGCTCATGAGATAGGACACCGGGTAGCCGATGATCAGACAGATCATCGTGGCAATGATGGCCAGCTTGAAGGACCGGAGGAACACCTCCGTATAGCCCCCCATCTGCACGAAGTTATCCAGAGTAAAGCCGCCGTCGGCGGAAGAAAAGGCGTAGACCACCATAATGACAATGGGGGCCACCACGAAGATCGCCATCCATACCTCGTAGGGTACGGCGAACCGGGAGAGCTTATTCTTCATCCCCGCTCTCCTCCTCGTCCGTCTCCAGAGAGGCGTCCGCCAGCTCCTCATACTCCTCGGAGTAGGAGCTGTAATCTCCGAACTGGCCGGAGTATTCGCTCTTTTTCATAATGTGGAAGCCGTCGGGATCGATCTTCACGCCGATGCGGGCGCCCTCCGGGGAGTGATCCGTGGTCTGAATGAGCCACTTGAAGCCCCGGAAGTCCACAATGATATCGTACTGCATCCCCTTGAAGGTGACGCTGGTGACGGTACCTACCAGCTGCCCCTGCTCCACGGGGACGATGTCAATATCCTCCGGACGGATGACCACGTCCACCGGCTCGTTGGGTGCGAAGCCGCCGTCCACGCAGGGAAACTCCCGACCGTACATCTTCACCACATTGTCCCGGACCATGACGCCGTTCAAAATATTGCTCTCACCGATGAAGTCCGCCACGAAGGCGTTCTTCGGCTCGTTGTAGATATCCTCCGGGGTGCCGATCTGCTGGATACGGCCCTTGTCCATCACCACCACGGTGTCGGACATGGTCAGGGCCTCCTCCTGATCGTGGGTAACGTATACAAAGGTAATGCCCATCTGCTGCTGGATCCGTTTCAGCTCGATCTGCATATCCTTCCGCAGGCGCAGGTCCAAGGCACCCAGCGGCTCGTCCAACAGCAGCACCTTGGGCCGGTTCACCAGCGCACGGGCAATGGCCACACGCTGCTGCTGGCCGCCGGAGAGCTGATGGATCCTCCGGTGCTCAAAGCCCTTCAGGCTCACCACGCCCAGCATCTCTGTCACCCGCTGCTCGATCTCGTCGGCAGGCACCTTGGCGATCCGCAAGCCAAAGGCGATGTTTTCAAAGACATCCAGATGGGGAAACAGGGCATACTTCTGAAAGACAGTGTTGATCTGCCGCTTATGCGGCGGAACGTCATTGATCCTCACACCGTCAAAGGTGACGTCTCCCGACGTGGGCGTCGTGAAGCCGCCAATGATCCGCAGCGTCGTGGTCTTGCCACAGCCGCTGGGGCCAAGCAGTGTGAGGAATTCGGAATCGTTGATATACAGATTGATGTGATCGAGAACCAGCTCGTCGTCAAACGCCATGCAGAGGTCCCGCAGGCGAATCAACTCTTTGGACATTTATCCTCCCCCGTTCGTTAAATAATATCTACCTCTTTTCTCTGTTCAAAGGGAGGCCTTGCGGACAGGCCTGATATCTCTCGTTGAAATTTGGCAGATTCACTATATATAAAAAGCGAAGAAATGTCAATGAATATTTTCCCCTGTTTAAGGAAAATTCTGCACGGTGGAGAATTTTACTCGTTTTTGCCGGAGATTTCCGGGGAATGGCAGAAGAAAGCCCCGGCTGCACCGGGCAGCCGGGGCGGCGATCAGCCGAAGTATTTCTCCCGGAAGGGGACGCTCTCCACCTGAAAGCTGCGGCCCCGGAGGTAATTCAGCAGGCCGGCGTCCGTGGGGAAGTCGAAGGTCAGGCGGTAGGAATACAGAGCCTGCCGGGTCTCGCCGTAGCGGCGGTTCACCGACCCGTCGCCGTACTTGCCGTCCCCCAGCAGGGGGCAGCCCAAGTCCGCCATGGTGGCACGGATCTGGTGGGTGCGGCCCGTCAGCAGCTCCACCTCCAGCAGGGACAGCTCCCCACGGGTCTCCAGCGTCCGGTAGCGGGTAACGGCGGTCTTGCCGCCGGGAACGGGCCTGTGGTATACGGCCACCTGCTTTTTCTTTTCGTCCTTCAGCAGGAAGCAGGATACCTCCCCCTGCGGGGGCCGTGGCGCACCCACGGTGATGCAGAGGTAGCGTTTGTCGATCTCCCGATCCCGGATCTTCTGGTTGATGATCCGCAGGGTCTCGGCGTTTTTGGCGGCGATGACGATGCCGCCGGTGTTGCGGTCGATGCGGTTGCACAGCGCCGGGGTGAAGGCGTTCTCCCACCGGGGATTCCACTCCCGCTTCTGGTAGAGGTATGCCTGAATGTGGTTGATGAGGGTGTTGACCTTCTCCGTCTCGTCGGCGTGGACCACCAGACCGGGGCGCTTGTTCAGCAGCATCAGATTCTCGTCCTCGTAGACGATATCCAGGCTGGGGCGGAACAGGGTGAGGAACAGATTATCCTCCCTGGGCTTGTCGAAGAACTCGTCGTTGATGTATAGTTGCAGCACGTCCCCCTCCTGCAGGCGCTGATCCCGCTGGGCCCGGCCTCCGTTGACCTTGATGCGCTTGAGGCGGATGTACTTTTGCAGCAGGGCCGGCGGCAGCAGCGGCAGGGCCTTGGAGACGAAGCGATCCACCCGCTGTCCGGCGTCATTTTTCCCGATGGTCAGCTCCCGCATGGCGTGTTTCCTCCTTTGATGGATGCTGTTTAAGGCTATTGTACCTGATTTTCGGAAATTGTCAAAATATTTCGCAGAAAATGTTTGACAAGCCGGGTGCAATCCTCTATAATACTATTCGTGTCATTAAGAGGTGTACTATGCGATTGAATGTAAACCGACTGCTGCATACCCCCGACGCCAGTCAGGAGGTCCGGTTTGAGATGGATCTGTCTCAGCTGGATTTCGGCGGCGCTGCGCCCATTATCCGTCCGGTCACTGTGGAAGGCCGTATTCGGAATCAGGCCGGGGTTCTGCTGTGCCAGCTGGAGATGCATACGACGCTGCACTGCGTGTGTGACCGGTGCATGGAGGAGTTCGATGCGCCCAAGTCCGTTTCTTACTCGTGCGTTTTGGCCGAGGAGAAGCAGGAGGAGGACAGCGACGAGATCATCCTGCTGGAGCACGACGAGGTGGATCTGGCGGAATTGGCCAGAGATGCGTTCATTCTCGACATGGACACGAAAACTCTTTGCTCCGAGGACTGTAAGGGTCTTTGCCCCGGCTGCGGCGTGAACCTCAACCGGGAGCCCTGCCGCTGTAAAAAGCAGGTGGATCCGAGGCTTGCCAAGCTGGCCAGTCTCCTGCAGGAGAAGGAGTAAAGCGCTCTCTATACTATCAATTACTGCTCAGGCAGTTAAGACCAAGGAGGTGTCAACATGGCAGTACCCAAGGGAAAAGTATCCAAGCAAAGACGCAACAAGAGACGCAGCTCCGTGTGGAAGCTGGCGACTCCCGGTCTGGTGGCCTGCACCAAGTGCGGTGCGCTGCATCTGCCTCACAGAATGTGCCCGGAGTGCGGTACCTACAATGGCCGTGAGGTCAAGCAGGTCAAGTCCGTGGCCGCTGGCAAATAATGATCGTGTGTCCTTGACAGGCGGGAAGCGTGGCTTTCCGCCTGCTTTTCTTTTTGCAGGGAAGGTCTGTATGTATGGTGCCTGCTTCGGCGGGATATCATGGTCGGTGCCGCAGCATGGGTGATGCCGTGCCACGGCAGAAGATCGCCGCGGGGTGGTCGGAGGACACAGCTGCGAAAAGCCTGCCGCCATGCACAGAACGCAAGGCGCAAGCTTCATAATGAATCAAGCGCAGGGGAGACGAGCCGTCTCTCCTGCGCTTTATTTTACTCCATCTCATCCAGCGTCAGCCGGAAGCTGGGGAGGAAATGCTCCCGGAAATAGGTCAGCTCCGGCAGATGAAAATCATCCAGCGCCTGCTCCGTCTGCTCCGCCGCCCGGCGGAACTCCAGATTCCCGGCCTTCAGCTCCTCCAGACATTTGATGTGGGCAGACAGCTTGTCCGCCGCCTTCACCAGTTCCTCCACCTCCGGGTCTGTGGGGGTCAGGGCCTCGGCAAAGTCCGGCTGCAGCTCCGGCGGCAGCATCCCCACCAGCTTGCCGCAGGCGATGTGCTCCACCTGCTTATAGGCATCCCGGATGGCGGGATTGTAGTACTTGATGGGGGTAGGCAGATCCCCGGTGAGGATCTCGCTGGCGTCGTGGTACAGGGCCGCCACCGCCACCGTGCCGGGGTCCACCCGGCCACCGAAGCAGCGGTTGCGGATCACCGCCAGCGCATGGGCCAGCACTGCCACCTGATGGCTGTGCTCCTGAATGTTCTCCGGCTGACTGTTACGCATCAGCGCCCAGCGGGAGATGAACCGCATCCGGGACGTATAGGCAAAAAAGTGTTCCATGTTATGTCACCTCTCCCATCAGGATATCGTTTACTACGCCTGTGATCTTCACATGACGAACGGTGTTATGGTAATCCTCCTGTGTCTGCACCTCCACCGGCATATAGTTGGGGGCATGGCCGGCGGCGCAGCCGTCCTTGCGCTGCTCGAAGAGCACGGGATAAGTCTGGCCCACGCAGCCCTGCAGATAGGCACGGTGCAGCTCCGCCGCCACCGCCGACGCACGGGCGGCACGCTCCTCCTTCACCGGGCCGGGGACCTGCTCCATCTCCGCCGCCTTGGTGCCGGGGCGGATGGAGTAGGGGAAGATGTGCATCTGGGCAAAGTCGCAGCGGCGCAGGAAAGCCAGCGTCTGGGAGAACTCCTCCTCCGTCTCGCCGGGGAAGCCGCAGATCAGGTCCGTGGTGATGGCGGGCCGGGGAAAGTACTGCCGCAGCAGAGTCACGGACCGGAGGAACCGGGCGGTGTCGTACCGGCGGTTCATGCGCCGCAGGGTGGCGTCACAGCCGGACTGCATGGACAGGTGGAACTGGGGGCAGAGGTTGGGGAGCCGGGCGGCCCGGCGGCAGAAATCCTCCGTCACGGTGCGGGGCTCCAGACTGCCCAGCCGCAGGCGCATCTCTCCCGCCGCCTGCGACACCGCCTCCAGCAGGTCGATGAGGCTGCGGCCGTCCTTGAAATCCTGTCCCCAGGAGGAGATCTCAATGCCGGTAAAGACCACCTCCCGGTAGCCCTCCCGCCGCAGCTGCTCCGTCTGGCGCACCGCCTCCTCCAGCGGTAGGGACCGCACCGGCCCCCGTGCGTAGGGGATGATGCAGTAGGTGCAGAAGTTGACGCAGCCGTCCTCCACCTTCAGCATGGCCCGTGTCCGGGCCGCCATGCCTCCGGCAGGCAGCACCTCGAAGGTGCGGCGGCGCAGGGCCTCATCCACCGCCACACGGCTGCGGTGGTCCTCCGCCGCCTGCTCCAGCAGGGTCAGAAACTCCATCCGGTCGCCGGTGCCGCCGATGAGGTCGATGCCCAGCTCCTGAGCCTCCGGGGTGTGGGTCTGCACATAGCAGCCGCAGGCAGCCACCACGGCCCGGGGATTGCGGCTCTTGGCCCTGCGGATCATCTGCCGGGATTTTTTATCGCTGACGGCGGTGACGGAGCAGGTGTTGATGATGTAGGCGTCCGCCGGGGACTCAAAGTCCACCAGCGTGTGGCCACGCCGCTGAAGCTCCTGCTCCATGGCCTGCGTCTCGTATTGGTTGACCTTGCAGCCGAGGGTGTAAATAGCAACTCGCATGGGGATTCTCCTTGCACTTTGCGGTTTTCTCCGATATAATAAGAATTTGTCTACATTATACGGTATCCGGCCGCCGGTGGCAAGAGGGTCTTTGCCCCTCCCCCCTGTCCGGCGCCGGTTTTTCTGAAAAAACGGGAGGTCTGCGCTATGATCTATCTGGACCACGCCGCCACCACGCCCCTGCCGGAGGCTGTGGCGGATACCATGTACGATGTGCTGCGCCATCAGTTCGGCAATCCCTCCGCCCAGTATCCTCTGGGCCGGGAGGCCAAGGAGCTGGTGGAGGAGGCACGCCGCACCATCGCCGGGGCGCTGGGGTGCCAGCCATCGGCCCTGCACTTCACCTCCTGCGGCACGGAGTCGGACAACTGGGCCATCCGGGCCGCCGCATGGCAGGGCCGCCACACGGGGCGGCACATCATCACCACTGCTGTGGAGCACAGCGCCGTGCTGGAGCCCTGCCGCCAGCTGGAACAGGAGGGGTATGAGGTCACCTACCTCAAGCCCGACCGCACGGGGCATATCTCCGCCGGGCAGGTGGCGGAGGCCCTGCGGGAGGACACGGTACTGGTGTCCGTGATGCTGGTGAACAACGAGACGGGGTGTCTCTTCCCCGTGGCGGATATCGCCCGGCTGCTGAAGGAGCGGGGGAGCCGTGCGCTCCTCCACTGCGACGCCGTGCAGGGCTTTCTGAAGGTTCCCTGCGCTCCGGCGGGGTGGGGCGTGGATCTGATGAGCCTGTCCGCCCACAAGATCGGCGGCCCCAAGGGCATCGGCGCTCTGTACGTCCGTCCGGACCTGCGGAACCTGCGGCCCCTGCTGGCCGGCGGCGGGCAGGAGGAGGGGCTGCGCTCCGGCACGGAGGCCACCGCTCAGATAGCGGGCTTTGCCAAGGCCGTGGCGCTGCGGCAGGAGGGGCTGGAGGAAAAGCTTGCCCACATGGCCCGCATCAAGGCCTACTGCCGGGAGCGGCTGCTGAGCATCCCCGGCGTGGTGCCGGTGGGCGGCGGCGAGGCCCCCCACATTCTGGCGGTATCTCTGGTGGGCTATCCCAGTGCCAACGTCATCAACGATCTGGGCAGTCAGGGCATCTGCCTGTCCGCAGGCTCCGCCTGTCACCGGGGCAAGGCCAGCCGGGGCTATGCCGCTCTGGGGCTGGATAAAAGGACCGCCGCCGGGGTGCTGCGGCTCAGCTTCGGGCCGGAAACCACGGAGGGCGACATCGACGCCCTGTACGAGGCGCTGCTGCGCCACAAAAATACGAGATTTTCCATGCTGTGAGGTTAACCATGCTGCAATGTCTGAAACGTGAACCGGGCTTTTACCGGTATCTGTGGGGTCTGACCGGCCCCATCGCCCTGCAAAACCTTATCACCTTTACACTGGGCCTGATGGACACGCTGATGGTCAGCTGGCTGGGCAACACCCAGATGGCCGCCGTCACCACCGCCAACGTGCCGGTGTTCCTGCTGATCTCCATCGTGTTCGGCGTGCAGAGCGGCCTGAGCATTTTGGTGAGCCAGTACTGGGGCAAGCGGGATATGGAGCACATCAGCCGTGCCATCGGCGTGGCGGCCATGCTGGGTACCGGCCTGACGGTGGTGCTGGCGGCGGTGCTGTACCTGTGGCCGGTGGAGATCATGGATCTGCTGTCCAATAACCATGAGTTGTCGGTGCTGGGTGCGCCGTATCTGAAGCTCATCGGCATCTCCTATGTGTTCAATATGCTCTCGTCCCTGTATGTCAGCGCCCGGCGCAGCGCCGAGGACGCCGGCTTCGGCATGAAGCTGTTTGCCATGTCCACGGTGCTGAACACGGGGCTGAACTACCTGCTGATCTTCGGCAAGTGCGGCCTGCCTGCGCTGGGCATTCAGGGTGCCGCCGTGGCCACCCTGTTGGCCCGCATCACAGAGTTCGCCGTGTGCAGCTTCTGTGCCGTCCGCAGCAGGCTCCTGCCCATCCAGTGGCGGGCCTTCTTCCGCCCCGGCTGGGAGATGCTCCGGCGGTTCGTGAAGTACTCCTCCCCTGTGGTCCTCAATGAGACGGCATGGGGCCTCGGCAACAGTATGCTGACGGTGATCTTGGGCTACACCGACAACTCCGTAGAGATGCTGGCAGCCAACGCCGTGATGGGCAACCTCAACCGCCTGTTCCTGGTGGTGTGCTTCGGTCTGGGTGCCGCCACCGCCGTGATAATCGGCAAATCCATCGGTGAGGGCCGCAGCCATCAGGAGGTCATGGACCTGAGCCGGACACTGTTGGTGTTCACGGCGCTGGTGGGTGCGGGGCTGACGGCCCTGTCTCTGCTGCTGGTGCCGACGCTGTTCGTGCCGGTGGTGTTCCCGCTGTTCAAGCTCTATGGAGAATCCGCCGCCATCGCCACGGCGCTGGCGGTGACGGGCTTTCTGTCCATCCCCCTCCACGCCTACTCCATCTCCGCCGTCACCGGCGTGCTGCGGGCGGGCGGCGACGTGTTCTGGTCCACCCTGCTGGACGTGGGGCCCCAGTGGTGCATGGCCCTGCCCCTGACGGCGCTGCTGGCGCTGGTGCTGAAGGCGGACTACTGGTGGATCGCCGCCGCCATCCAGTCGGAGAGCCTGCTGAAGGTGCCGCTGTGCGCCCTGCGTATCCGCACGGGACAGTGGATCCACGACGTCACCGTCCGAAAGGAGCGTGGGCAATGAGCCTGTTCGTCTGCCCCATCTGCGGGGCGGCGTTGGAGCGGGAGCCGGGGCGCTACCGCTGTCCGGCGGGCCACAGCTATGACGTGGCCCGTGAGGGCTACACCCATCTGCTGCCCGCCAACCGCAAGCATTCCAAAATGCCCGGTGACGACAAGGGCATGGCCGCCGCCCGCAGTGCCTTTCTCAGCAAGGACTACTACGCCGCCCTGCGGGATGCCCTGTGCCGTCTGGCGCTGGACTATGCCCCGGAGCATCCGGCGGTGCTGGACACCGGCTGTGGCGAGGGATACTACACCAGCGCCGTCTACCGGGCGCTGCGGGATGCCGGAAGGATGCCGTGCATGGCGGGGACGGACATCTCCAAGGCCATCCTCCGCCGGGCCGCCAAGCGGGAAAAGGATGTGGAGTTCGCCGTAGCCTCCTCCTATCACCTGCCGGTGGCGGACCGATCCATCGATCTGCTGCTCAACTGCTTCTCTCCGCTGGCGCTGGAGGAATTTCGGCGGGCGCTCCGGCCCGGCGGCACGTTTCTCTATGTGGTGCCGTCGGAAAAGCACCTGTGGGAGCTGAAGCAGGTGCTCTATGACCACCCCTATCCCAACGAGGTGAAGGAGACTCCCTACGAAGGCTTCGCCTACGCCGAGATCCGCCATGTGGAGGACCGCATCCGGGTGCTGGGGCAGGAGGACCTCCACGCCCTGTTCCAGATGACCCCCTACTACTGGAAAACTCCCAAGTCCGGCTGTCAGCGTCTGGCGGCGCTGGAGGAGCTGGCGGTCACCATCAGCTTCGATATCCATGTCTTTCGCCGGGAGGCGTGAGGCTGCCAAAGCTTTCTCTGCCGATGGGCGCTGCTATGCAGCGCCCACTTTTTGTGAAACTCTCTGTTTTTTCTTGACATATTGCGCTCTATATTATACATTATAATCATAATTTGTCGTCATCTGGTGTAAAAAAGGAGGTATCCCATGAACCGTTTGTTCCGCCGCCTGTCGCTTCTTCTGTGCGTCCTACTGCTGCTGATAACGGCTCTCAGCGGCTGCGGTACATCCCCTGCCGCTCCCTCTGGCCCCTCCACACCTCAGGCCCCCACGGCGGAGGACGAGGCCCTGCGCCGTGCGCCCTTCCAGCCGGTCATTACCTGTGAGCTGGCCGGGGAGGCGGAGACCCTGACGGAGGAACAGCAGCAGGCCATCCTCTCCTATACCACCATGCTTTGCACCGCTCTGGCCCGACCCGATGATCCTCTGCCGGAGGAGCCCTATACCACGGACACCCTGCGTCAGGAGGCACTGACCCGTGGCTTCCTGTGGTCCAGCTATATCTGGGGGGAGCAGCGGGTACAGGTGTATCCCATGAACCCTATTTACCGCAGCGAGGATGCGGTGGAGGTGTGGGCCTCTCTCCGGGTGGAGGCCAATTATTCCAGCGACCTCACCCAGACCACCGGCGATACCTTCGGCTACGGCTCTCTGCACCATCTGACCCTGAACCGTACCGCCCAAGGCTGGCAGGTGGTGGGCGACGACTGCGAGGAGTCCGATCTGTGCGGCTACCTCAGTGGCTGCGGCACCGCCTCCCTCCCGTCGGAGGATATCCTCGCCGCCATCCAGAATTATCTGGACCTGCGGGCCGCCGTCATGGCCGGGCGAACCCCCGCTACCCCGGATCGCTGCACCGCTCCCCTGCGGGAGGATGCACAGGCTCTGGCGGAGACCGCCGTGGACGAGTACGCCGTCATTTACGATGTACAGTGCCGCCCCGCCTACTTTGCCCCCATACAGCAGAGCGGCGAGACGGTGCAGGTGACCCTTCGGGAGATCCTACGGGTGGATCACCTGCGGCAGGGCGTCATCGCCGCCACACGGACCTCCGTAGATCATACCCTGACCCTCCGGCGGCAGACGGACGGCTCGTGGCAGGTCTGCGGCGACAGCTATGAGGCGCTGGGACACACCTGCGCCGTCACGCCCTGATGGGCAGCTTTTTCAGGATATAGCTTTAGGAAAAAACCGGCAGACGCCTGGCGTCTGCCGGTTTTTGCTGGCTGCACCGCCATCGGCATGGTCATGCCCAGATAGGTGATCATCTCGCCGTAGTAGGCCAAAGGTATAGGAGATGATGCCGTACAGCAGGCTAAAGAGCACCATCAGCACCTGTCCGATGGGGTTTCCCTTGGCATTGAAGATAAGCGACGTGACGCCTATCAGCGAGGCGGCCAGCGTCAGATAATTCTCCCGGTCAAAGGCGCAGAAGGATCCGACGATGAACACCACCGACAGGCCCCACAGGAGCCTCTCGGCTCTGGAAAAGTATCGAAGCAGCTTTCTCCGCATAGACAGACCTCCAAAAAAACAGCACCCGCATACACATCTTCTAAGACCTGACAATGTGCAAACGAATGCTTTCCCATCTACTACTCGGTAGCAATATCCGTATTCTATTGACATAAATATTTTATCATGAAAGCTTCGAAGATGCAAGCCTCCGTTTTTATATGTGGCAGGGCGGCGCAGAGTTCTTCTACGCCGCCCTGTGGGTTTTATGGTTTTCTCATGGGGTGTATGGGCTTCCCTGCCCCGTTACCGCAGCGCCACACCCTCCGGCGTGAAGCGCAGGCTGCTCTCATAGCAGGCCCGCACGGCCCGGACAAAAGCCTCCACGTCCCGGCTGCCCATGGTCTCGAAGCAGGAGTGCATGGCCAGCTGGGCCATGCCGATGTCCACCGTGGGGATGGGCAGCTTGGTATCAGCGATGTTCCCCAGCGTGGCTCCGCCCATCTGATCGGGACGGTTGGCGTAGTGCTGCACCGGCACCTCTGCCCGGCGGCAGAGCTCCGTAAACACGGCGGCAGACACGCCGTCTGTGGCGTAGCGGGGGGAGTGCTTCACCACCACGCCGCCGTTGGGCACCGGGGCCTCGTTGGTGTCCGCCAGCTCCGGGTGGTTGGGATGGCGGGCATGGCCGTTGTCACAGGAGAGCATCATGCTGTCCGCCAGCAGCGCCCGGTGGTCGGCGGCGGAGAGACCCAGCGCCTCCGAGATGGCCGCCAGCGTCTCCGGCAGGAATACGGAGGCCGCCCCCTGCTTGGTCTCGGAGCCGATCTCCTCGTTGTCAAACACGCACAGCACCGGCACCATGTCCCGCTCCTGCGCCGTCAGAAAGCCCTCGGTGCAGGCAAACACACAGGCCAGATCGTCCAGCCGGGGGGCCGATACGAACTCGCCCTCCGGTCCCCAGACGGTCCCCGGCTGGTTGTTGTACAGCACCAGATCCCCGGCTACCACGTCCTCCGGGGCGCAGTCCGCCGTTCTGGCCACCTCCCGATAGAAGCTGCCACTGCCAGTTCCGGCGGCGTACAGGGCCACCAGATCACGGGCCGGGTCGTACTTGACTCCATTGTTGGTCTCCCGGTTCAGGTGGATGGCCACACGGGGGATCAGGGCCACATCCCGCTTCAAATCCACCAGACGGGCCTCCAGTCCGCCCTCCCGGCGGACCAGTACCCGACCCGCCACACTGAGGGGCCGATCCAGCCAGCTGTCATTGATCATGCCGCCATAGCGCTCGGCGGACAGGCGGATATACTCCCCCGTCAGCTCCGCATGATCCCGCAGACGGAAGCAGGGGGAGTCAGAATGGCTGGCGGTCAGCAGGAAGCCGGCAGGGGCCTCCTGCGGGATGCGGAAAGCCATCAGAGAGGAACCGTTCTTGGTGGTGAAGTACTTCCCTCCTGCCGTCAGCTGCCACCGGCCGGGCCGCAGCTCCGTGTATCCTTCCCGCAGCAGACGCTGGCGCAGCTCCTCCACGGCGTGGAAGCAGTCGGGGCTGCGCTGGATGTATTGCAGCATTGCAGAGATCATCTTATTCTTCCTTTCTCATCATGGGTGGCTGCTCTCCCGGAGAGCAGCGTATGGTATGGAAAAAGGGTGCGCTGCCGGAAGCAGCACACCCTTTCGGACGGTGTGGTTCAGTGCAGAAGCAGCGTCAACAGCCAGATACACAGGCCGAGGCCGCCCAGAAACGCCAGTGCGATCAGCAGGGACGCCTTCATGGTACCCAGCAGGAACGCCCATCGGTCACCTCGGGACAAGGGCGGCACATAGTCGCCGTCGGACGGCTCCGACTCCTGCTGCTTCTTCCGGGAGGTCCCCTCTTTATGGCCGAACAGGGTCGGTCGGTCCAAACCGGACATATCCGCTACCGTGCGGCCGTCGTCCTCCCACTCCTTGCGCTTGCCGCTCATGCCTCGTCGTACAGATGGCAGACCACATAGTGGCCCGGCTCGATCTCACGCTGCTGAGGCACCTCGGTCTTGCACTTCTCCATGCAGTTGGCGCAGCGGGTATGGAACTTGCAGCCAGCCGGCGGATTTGCCGGGGAGGGAATGGAGCCCTCCAGCACGATACGATCCATCTTTACCGTGGGATCCGGCACCGGGATGGCAGAGAACAGGGCCTTGGTGTAGGGGTGCAGCGGGTTGCGGAAGATGTCCTCCGTAGCGCCGTACTCCACCAGATTGCCCAGATACATGACACCCACCGTGTCGGAGATGTACTCCACCACGGACAGATCGTGGGAGATGAAGAGATACGTCAGGTTGTACTTTTCCTGTAGATTCTTCAGCAGGTTGATGATCTGAGCCTGAATGGACACGTCCAGAGCCGACACAGGCTCGTCGCAGACGATGAACTCCGGGTTCAGGGCCAGCGCACGGGCAATGCAGATACGCTGCCGCTGGCCGCCGGAAAACTCGTGGGGATAGCGGTCCTTGTGGAAGGGCTGCAGGCCACAGTTATCCATGACCTGATCGATGTAATCATCGAACTCCTCCTTGCTCACCAGACCGTGCTCACGCACTGCCTCGCCGATGATCTCGCCCACGGGCATACGGGGCTGCAGAGAGGAGAAGGGATCCTGGAAGATGATCTGCATCTTCGTGCGCATATCCCGCATTTCCTTGTCAGAGAGGGCATACACGTCCTTACCGTTAAACAGCACCTGACCGCCGGTCTTTTCGCCGGCCAGACGCAGGATGGTGCGGCCGGTGGTGGTCTTGCCACAGCCGGACTCGCCCACCAGACCCATGGTAGTACCACGCTTGAGGTTAAAGGTGACGCCGTCCACGGCCTTCACATGGCCTACGGTCTTGCTGATCATACCGCCCTTGATGGGGAAGTGCTTCTTCAGATCCTTGACCTGCAGAATGTACTGGGGATCATACTCCACCGGCGTTTCAACGACTTTCTTCTCGTGTGCCATGGTTATTCACCCACCTTTCCGTCAAAGTAACGATAGCAGCTGACCATATGCGTGGGGGAGAGCTGGATCATGTGGGGATACTCGCCGCTGCACTTCTCCACCTGCATCTCACAGCGATCCTTGAAGTAGCAGTAGTCCGGCATATTGATGGGGTTAGGCACCTTGCCGGGGATGGAGTACAGCTTATCCACCTTCTTGCCCACCACGGGCTTGGAGGCCATCAGGCCGATGGTGTAGGGGTGGGCGGGATTGGCGAAGATCTCCTCCACCGTACCCTTCTCCACCACACGACCGGCGTACATGACCACCACGTAGTCCGCCATCTCTGCGATAACACCCAAGTCGTGGGTGATGAGCATGATGGAGGAATTGATCTTGTTCTTCAGGTTCCGCAGCAGATCCAGGATCTGGGCCTGAATGGTCACGTCCAGAGCCGTGGTCGGCTCATCAGCGATGATCAGCTTGGGGTTGCAGGACAGGGCCATGGCGATCATGACACGCTGGCGCATACCGCCGGACAGCTCGTGGGGGAACATATTGTACACACCCTCGCAGTTGGCGATACCGGCCATCTCCAGCAGGTGGATGGAGCGTTCCTTGATCTCCTCCTTGCTCTTGCCCTCGCCGTCGTGGAGGGCAATGACCTCGTCCAGCTGAGCGCCGATGCGGAACACCGGGTTCAGGCTGGTCATGGGTTCCTGAAAGATCATGGACATATAGTTGCCCCGCAGATTCTGCATCCGCTCCGTGGGGGTCTTGGTGATGTCGTAGCACTTGCCGTTGCCGAGGTTCAGACGAATTTCGCCGTCCACGATCTGGCCCTGCGGCCGCTGCAGCAGCTGCATGATGGAGAGGCTGGTAACGGACTTACCGCAGCCGGACTCGCCCACCACGCCCACGGTCTTGCCGATGGGGACGTCGAAGGAGACGCCGTCCACAGCACGGACGGTACCCACATCCGAGAAGAAGTAGGTATGCAGATTCTCGATTTCCAGTGCGTTGTTGGGATCCTTCATCTGAGTCAGATACTCGGACTCCGGCACATTCTTGCGCTTATGGCGCTTTTCCAGCTGATCTGTGATGCGGCGGTTCTCACGGGAGATGCGCCGGGATTCCTTAGCGGACAGATAGCCGGTCTCATTCTTCTTAGACATACAGGCTCCTCCTTTCTCAGCGCTTCATCTTCGGGTCGAACGCATCCCGCAGACCGTCGCCGGCCAGATTGAAGGCCAGAACCGTCAGCAGAAGCAGCAGACCGGCGGGGATCCACACCCACCAGTAGTTGGTCAGCACGTGGGTGTTGTTCACGTCGCTGATGATGTTGCCCCAGGAAGCGAAGGGGAACTTCACGCCCAAGCCAAGGAAGGACAGGGTGGCCTCGGTGATGATCACGGAGCCAAGACCCATGGTGCAGTTGACGATCAGCTGAGGAATGACGTTGGGGATCAGGTGCTTGAAGATCCGGCGGGAGACGCTGATGCCGCAGGCCTCGGTGGCAGTCATGAACTCCTGCTCACGCAGGGACAGGATCTGGCCACGGACCAGACGGGCAATACCGGCCCAGCCCAGGAAGCCCAGGATCAGCATCAGGTATATCATTCGCAGCCATCCGTCCACACGCTGAGCGTCCATGGCGGCGCCCAGAATGATGATGATGGGCATGGAGGGGATGCAGTAGAAGATATCCACCACACGCATGATGAGGTTATCCACCCAGCCGCCGAAATAACCGGCAATGCCGCCGAAGATAACGCCGATGACCGTCTCAATGACGATCACGATGAAACCGATCATCAGAGACACACGGCCGCCGTACATCAGGCGGGTCAGCATATCCATGCCGTAGCCGTCGGTACCCATCAGGTGCTCCTTGCTGGGAGCGGAATACTTATCGTACTGGCGGCTGGTCTGCTCCTGCAGAACGGACCAACTGTTGGTGGCAGCGTCGAAGGAGATATCATACTCCGCCGTAGCGCTCTGGGGCGTGTCATCAGGCATCTGACTGTCGTCGGGGGTGATGGCGCTGTTGGTACCGTCCTCCTCATCGGTGGCGGGTTCCTCATCCACGATGAGGGACTCGTCGGTGTAGGTGAACTTTTCGCCGCCGGCGTTGATGGTGTCGATGAGCTTATCCTTGAAGTCACGGGACAGGAACACGTCTGGCATCAGAGCCTGCACCACGTAGGGGCTGACATAGGCCACCTCGGTGGCGCCGTCCATGACGCTGCCGCTTTCATCCACGGTGTAGGTCTTGCCGTCCGCCGTGAAGGTATCCGCACCGTCGGTGAGATAGGCCTTCAGGGCCTGATAGGTGAACTCGAAGGACAGGGTGGCGTCCGAAGCGGAGGGGCTCACCACGCTCTTGTAGGCAAGACCCACCACCTGACCATTTACGGAGACGCTGTAAAAGTCCTCCGCCTCCTTGGTCAGGGTGAATCTGTTGTCACGGTAGGTAAAGCCGTCCTTCTGCTGTTGGATGGCCAGCATAGCCTGCGCCTGAGCAGGCAGGCCGAACACGGAATCGTCCGCCGAAGAATAGCGGAACTCCGTATTCTTGATGACCGCCGCAAACTCCCGGCGGATGGTCTTATCGGCGTAGAAGAACTTATCCTGCTCATAGGGGGAGATCAGTCCGCCGATAAAGGAGAAAACAAACATGAACACGAGGATCGCCATACCGGTCACCGCCAGACGGTTCCGGAAGAAGCGCTTGGTCACCAGCATACCGGGGGACAGCACCTTCACACGGCGGTCGTCGTTCAGAGAATAGTGCTCCTCCGCCGGCTTCTGGTCGGCGTGCTCGATCTCTTCATTCAAAGTATCCTTCAGATTCTCGTTATGATCTGCCATCGTTTATTTCCTCCTTTCTTAAGCGATACGTACACGGGGATCGACCACCGCATACAGGACGTCGGAGATCAGGTTGCCCAGCAGGGTCAGAATCGCCAAAAACGTCAGATAGAACATGGAGAACGGGATATCGCCGCCCACCATGGCATTATACGAGGTCAAGCCGATGCCGGGGATGCCGAACAGGGTCTCGGTGATCAGAGCACCGGAAAACAGACCCGGCAGACTGCCGCCGATGATGGTGACCAGCGGGATCAGCGTGTTGCGGAAGGCGTGGTGATAGATGACCTTCCGCTCGGACAGGCCCTTGGCCCGTGCGGTACGGATGTAGTCGGCGTTCAGCACCTCCAGCATATTGGTGCGGGTATAGCGCATCAGGGAACCGACGCTGATGACCACCAGCGTCACGATGGGCAGCACCAGATGGTGTGCCTTGTCCCAAAACTGACCGGCCGCAGACAGCTGCTGGTAGTCACGGCCGATGAGACCGTACAGGTCGAACCAGCCCAGCTTCACGGAAAAGACCAGCTTCAGCAGGGACGCAAAGAAGAACGTAGGCAGGGAGATACCGGCCAACGCAAAAACAGAGATGGCATAGTCCGTCTTGCTGTACTGCTTGGTGGCAGCCAGCACGCCCAAGGGGATGGCAATGATGATCTCCAGAATGAAGGCGATGCCGCCCATGACAAAGGACAGCCACACCGTTTCGTTAAACTTCTGGAGCACCGGCACCGTGTACAGCCAGCTGTCACCGAAGTTGCCAGTGAACATCTCGCCCATCCACGCAAAAAAGCCGGAAATGATCCCGCCGTTCATATGATACATCTCTTCCAGCTGGGCCAGCCACTCCTCATAGCCCTTGGAGCCGGGCGCCATGGCCTTCTGCTGTGCCATTCTCTCGATATAGGACGTCGGGAGACAGCGCATCAAGCCATAGATGATGAACGAAACAAAGAACAGGATCACAATGGAAATCAGTATTCTTTTCAAAACATATTTTCGCACAAATTCAACCTCCGTTCTGATGATACAACGGGCCGGCGCCGCTCAGACGCCATGCCGCAAAGCCCACTGCACATCAGGCAGCGACCTGCCTATTTTTTGAAAGTCGCTTCCCGATATGCAGCCGGGGCGAACCGGTGACCGCAGTGGCCACCGGTTCGCCGGGTCTGCTCAGTCAGTCAGCAGGACTGACCGGATGCCATTATAAGCAAATTGCTTACTTCAGCTCCATGTTCTGAATCTCGCTCATCCAGCCATAGAAGGTGGTGATATCGGGAGTCACAGTGTCGATGTTGACACGCTCGGTGCTGAAGATGATAGCGTTCTGACGCTGATAGACAGGCACCTCGGTAGCCCAGTCAACGATGGTGTCCAGGCAAGCCTTGTACAGGGTCTTACGATAGGACTGATCCAGAGACTTACGAGCCTCCATGATCATGTTATCCAGCTCCTCGTCAGCGATGCAGTACATGTAGCTGGAGTTACCCTGATCGGGACCACCCATGGGGTTGTAGCCATTGCCCATGTCGCCGTTGAAGTCGGCAACGTCGGCGTAGTAGATCTGATACATATCAGGATCCACAGTGGCGTTCCAGGCGGCGCACCACATATCTACCTGACGGGCCCGGATGCTATCCCACAGAGCGCTAGAATCGGACAGGTCGGTGACCACGATATCCATACCGATGTCAGCCAGGGCCTTCTTAGCCTCGGTGACCATCATGAAGGAGGGGTGGTTGCCGGTACCGTCGGCGGGGATCTGAACCTCATACTGCATCTTGGCACCCTCAGGAGCGGCAGTGATCTTGCCGTTCTCGACGGTATAGCCGGCGGCCTGGAAGAAGCCCAGAGCAGCGGTCTTAGCGGCGGCATACTTGTCATCGGCGCTCATGCCGGAGGTGTAGATGGGCTTGCCATCGACATCCACGGAGAAGGCCACCTGATAGCCGGCGTCAGTTGCCTGAGGAGCAGCCCAGGAGGTGTTGGAGATGGGGTAGTTGATCACGCTGGCACGCTCGCCGTAGTAGGACTCGACGCTCAGCTCACGGTAAACGGCAAACACAGTGGCCAGACCCTTACGCAGGTTCTTGGAGGCGTCGGAACCGGGATCGCCGCCCACGTTCACAGCCACAGAGGAGATGCCCATGTAGCCGTAGCCCAGGTTATCCACGGTATTGACGGTGATCTTGTCGCCGTTCAGCTCGCCGTTGCTGTTCTGCTGCTGGATAGCGTTCACGGTGTCGGCGCTGAAGGAAGGATCGGCGATATCAATGGTGCCGGTGACGACGCCGTTGAGCTTATCAGTCTCCTGAGACTCCAGGAAGTTGACGTACTTGATCTTGGGAGCGCCCAGATAGTAGGAATCGTTGGCCTCGAAGTTCACAGTACCGTTCTCGAACTTAACGAACTTGTAGGGGCCGGCGCCCATGGGCTGGGTGGTGACGGAACGGACATGGGACAGATCGCCCTTGTCGAAGCCGAACTTGTTGTTGTCGTAATCGTACTTGTCCTTCTCACCATAGTAGTGCATAGGAGCGATCACAACGCCCAGCTGATACACGGCGGTAGCGGAGACCTCGCTGAACACAACACGCATGCTGTAATCACCGGTCTTCTGGATACCGGTGATGCTGGCAGCGGACTCACCGAAGGTGACAGCCTTGGTGGAGGTGGCGTACACATCCGCAGGCAGCAGATCGGACAGAGCGGAACCGGCAGTCTCAGCCTCCATGGCGGAGAAGTTCCAGTCATACTTGGCAGCAATGGCCAGGAAGAGATCCTTAGCGGTAGCATCGTCAGCCAGGCCATCGAAGCCCCAGCCGGCAGCAGCGGCCTTGACATCGCCCTCGGCAACGCCGGCGTTAGCGACCATGTAGTCCACGATCTCCTGAGCGAACTTCACACCGCCGTCGTTGACGGCATCCCAGAAAGCCTTCTGAGTGGCCTCGTCAACCACGGAGAAATCAGTGCTGCCCTCACCCAGCTTGCCCAGATACTTGGACATGGTGGACATACCGGAACGGTACTCGGCCATACCCTGAATGGGCTGAGCGTACAGGGTGGCACCACCGTCATAGGTGGGGTCGCACAGAACGTACATGGAGAAGATGACGTCGTCGATGGTGATGGGCTCGCCATCGGAGAACTTCAGATCGTCACGCAGGGTGAAATCATAGTACACGGTGCCGTCGGGGTTCTCGCTGACGGTCATGTCGGCAGGACCATAGTAAGTATAGTCGGTGCCATTGTAGCTGCGGGTCTCGCCCTTGATGCCCTTCTCAACGATAGCGCCAGTACGGTCGCTAGTGAGCAGGCCGAGTGCGGTCATGGTGTAAACATCCTGATCGTAAGCAGTCTCTGAGAAGAAGGGGGAGAACTTGCTGCTGAACGGGGAATAACCCACGACCAGCGTGTCTTTTGCGCCGGAATTGCCGCCATCTTTCTTGCCGCATCCGACGACCAAGCTCAGGCACATCACAACGGAAAGCGCAAGAGCAAGGATACGAGTTACTTTTTTCATTGGGATCCTCCTTAAATATATTTGAACAAAACGGATATCGCTATCCGACGTTCACACATGAAGCATCAGTCCGCCGTCTCCTCCGGCGGCCCCTCCCACGGCAGGGTCTGCACATAGCGCCGCAGCAGCCATGCCCCGGCCAGAAGCGCCGCCTTCAGCAGAAGGCACAGCAGCAGCCCCGCCAGCCGTCCCGCCGTCCCGTGGACGATCATGCACAACACCGTTCCCAGTATTCCGGCCCCGGCGGCGCACATCACCAGCACGGCCCGTCCCGGCAGCGCCTGAACGGTGGCCTTGTAGACGTAGGCCCGCAGCGTCTCGCCGCCGGACGTCAGCCGCACCAGCGCCCAGATGACGCTGCCCACGGCCCCCACCTCCACGAGATAGGGCAGGATCTGGAACACACAGTGGGACATGGTCTCGCCGGAGAAGCCTCCCGCCAGCACCAGCACCACCAGCACGAGCCCCAGCGCCCACAGCCGTAGGAGCACCTGCTTCCAGCCGTCCCCGGCAAAGTGGAAATGGCTGCCGTCATAGATATAGGCCCCGGTAAGATCCCGATGAAAATCGTTGAGATAGGCACGGCGGCCAGCCTGTTTTTTCTTCTTGTCAGCCATGCCTGCTCCTTCCGAGGGCCGCCTCCGGCAGCCGCTGAGATCATGGTACACACAGTAGGCGTACATTTATTGCCTTTCTGTGAACACCGATGTTTCTATGATTTTACCACAGTTCCGTCTGCATTTCAACACAAACATCAACTTTTTTGTCATTTTGCAGAATTTGTACCTTCACCCCGGTTTTTTTGGTAAATAGCAGATTTCCGAAGAAAAATTTCGGCAGAAGTAACAAAGTTTCGCAAGAATATCAGTATATGAAAAAAGCTCTGACTTCCTCCGGCATCATTTTCCATGGCCGTCGGTCATCTTTCCTCTCAAATGACGTGCCGCTTCATCGACACTTCCGTCTCCCGCTTCCGTATCCATTTTCGGATACAACTGTCTACGCAAAGAGCGGCAGGAACTGCGTCAAAGGGGGAGAACCGCCTTACGGCGGCTCTCCCCCTTTGCTATTCTTTCTTCCCCACCAGATCAGTCGATGGTCTTCATGTCAAAGGTTTCGCCGGTGGTGGTCTTCCAGACCATGGCCGTGATGACCTTATCATTTCCGTTCCGGTCCAGCACCTTGCTGCCGGAAACCGCCACATACTGGTTGGATCCGCTGCCCAGCGCCGCCGTATACAGAGACGCCGTGCCGGCGGAGATGGTGTTGCCGTCATCCGTCAGGATAAACTTGCTGGTATTATCCTTCTGACCGATGTTGATGGCCATATTCTTGGTCTCGGAATCTCCGGCCTGCTTGCTGATGTCAAAGGTGTTGTCCAGAATCGTGATCCCGGCCGTGCAGTTCCAGCCGATGCGTTCGATCTTTACCGGACGGGTGCTGGTGACTGTGTTGTTCACGAAGGTAAACTCCTTCAGGGAGTGGACACTCTCATCTGCGCCGGTACCCCAGTAGCCGGTGCCTGCACGCCACCAGATGGGGTTGGAGTTATTGGCATAGGTCGTATTGGTGTAGTTGTTGAAGGTGCAGCCGTCAAAGGTTGCCTTCTCCGCCGGGCAGGAGCCCACGACGATACCGTTGAAGGTGCAGTTCTTGAAGGTGATGGAGTGCAGATAGCTCCACGGAGAGGTGTACATCTGGATATCGAAGCTCACCACGCCGTTGAAGGTCATGTTCTCGAACACCACATCGCTGTTGCCGGGAACCAGCATATAGACGGAAGTATCCTTCAAATTGTCGATGGAGGAATAGCCCGTGGCGGCGCTGTTGATGGTGCCGTTTTTGAACACGAAGGTGTATTCGCCAGCCTTTGCCGGGGCCGCAGCATAGCTGTTCAGCTTGGTGCTGCCCAGCATCACACCCTTGCCGGTGTAGCCGGAACTATGCTCGCTGTAAGCGATATCGCCGGCATCCGTGTTGCCCAGCGCGACTTCCACCGGATCATGCTTGCCGGTAGCCTCGTTGGTGGGGATATCCGCCAGCGTCAGATTGGTGTTCAGGGCCTCGTGAGAGGTCACATAGGGCATCGCCGGATACTGGGCGTTGGCATCATAGGTATTGTTGAAGCTGTCGCTCTCCACGGTGTCCTGCGCAGCCACCACAGTGATGGCGATGCCGTCAATGGACTTATTCATGTAGTCGTTGCCGGCGCTCTCCTGCATCTTGCCGGAGATGGTCAGCACATCGGCATCCACGGTCTCACCGTTCTTGGCGGCCAGATGGTGCTCCTCGCCCAAGGTGTAGGCCGCACCGTCCAACGTCACGGCCCAGTCGATGACGTTGTTCAGCTCGGCATCGCCCTGAATACCGCTGATGACCAACTTGTACTTCAGGGCCAGATTGCCGTTGTTCACCACACGCAGCTCCGGCAGGGTATAGGTGCAGCCCGGCTCCCACAGAACCTGCTCGCCCGCAGCAGCCTTGACCCAGTTCAGTGTCTTGCCCTCGGCGGAGACCCACCGGCCTGCGGCATCTTTCATTTCCAGCGCCACATCCAGCTTACCGGCCTGGATCTTGTTGACGCCGGTGCTTGCGGTGTCGGTGAACCATGCGAAGGTAGCGCCTACCAGCATAGCCAGG
>ERZ772876.1181-NODE-1181-length-28299-cov-3.864856_pt1 | contig 28299 bp, 12 predicted proteins | sample MGYA00580584_ERZ772876 | MGnify/ENA primary metagenome ERZ772876 (study PRJEB29015, sample SAMEA2737728) | human gut metagenome | biome: human gut; feature: human-associated habitat; material: faeces | place: China | collected 2012 ... | reverse complement strand
AAGTTGACCGGTGATGTGAAATTCGACGAAGTAGCTCCCAAATGTTCATTCATTATAACAACCACCGGGAAGAAGAACAGGATGCGGAAAAAGGTGCGGCCGTGAAGCGCCTTGTTGAGCAGAAGCGCGCAGATAATGGCCACCACGAGTATCATCGGCATAAACAGCACAATGAATTGCAGGGTATCCTTCAGCGCCTGCAGAAAATAGGCGTCCGCCGAGAAGATTTCCTTATACCAGCGGCCGCCGACGAAGGCGGTCTGCATGCCGTCCGGCCCGAATTCCACCGAGCAGAGGCTCAGCCAAACGGAGTAGATAAACGGAATCAACGTGAACACCAGCAGACCGATCAGCCAGGGCGACATAAACAGCGTCCCCACGAGAGAGTCCCTTGTCTTCAACGAAATCGATCGTTTCTTTTTCATGCTACTCCCCCCTCGTTCTCTGCTCAGCCGAAAACGGTACGAACCGGCCGCTTTCCGCCGGCACCGTCTCACCGCTGCCGATGGTATAGGCCTCGCTGCCATAGTTGACATACACCGTGCCGCTCTCGTAGGTGATGGCATACACCAGCGGCGCAATCGCCGTATGGCGAACCATACGCTCCCCCTGCACCGGCTCCAGCACCTCGCAGACGGCGCCTGTCAGCTCCCGGATGATCTCCTCCCATTGCTCAAACTGCGATGAGCTCGTCGTCCATAAGGTGGTTTTGCTCAGCGCGCCGTTCGGTTCCTCCGTGAGCAGGAAGGACGGATACACGTTGTACTCCATGCATTTGAGCAAATCGGTGCGGGAATAAAAATTTTCGTTGGCATACGGCGCTATCAGACGCATATGGCCGGACAGCACCAGCTGCAGGAACGGTACCGAATCGGTTTCAAAAATGTCCTGATTGCCGGCCATCGGCGTGTCACGATACACGCCGGTATAGGGGAATAAATAGTCGTTGGGCCCATACAGCGTCAGCGGGCCGCTCTTTTCGGCCAGCGCCCGGTAGACTTCCTGCTGACGCAGAAGCATATCCGCCCGGGTGACAAACGCGTCCGCCAGATAATCGCCATAGAATGGCCGGCCTCGGCCAGCACCGCCGCCTGCCTGCGCAGATACTCCAGCCCGGCCGTCCCCTTCACGTACCAGGTATCGCCCAAGAAGCGGCTCTTGTCGAGGCTTTCCACCTTGATGGGGTTTTGCGACATGCCGATGGCGGAATCCCGGCGGGGATTGATTTGAATATCCTTGGCGCGCAGCGGATCCATATAGAAAAGCAGCTGGCCGCCGTTCTGGTCAAGCGCCGCAGACAGCGCCTGCAGCGACGAGAAGGATCCCCAGGCGGTTTTATCGTATAGGCGGGATTTGGTGTAGCCGCTCAGGCCGCCCTTCTGCCACCCCAAAAGGGAAACCGCCATCCGCCTCAACCCGTTCCCATGCAGGCGTTCCACCGCCTTCGTCACATACTCCAACGAGCTAACGCGCTTGGTATTGTGTCCGATCAGGGCCTTTTCCGCATCGGCCACTATCACATCCAGCGCCACCTGCGGGGCGAGCCCGTTCTGGTTGCGCCCGAGCATACCTTCCCGGAGCAGAATATCGGCATACAGCGAAGCCATGCCGTTGTAGTCGGCGTTTTGCCCGTTCAGGAAATACAGCTCCAGCGACGGGTTAACCGGATTGCGCTCCTTTTGCAGGATCGGCACGCCGTCGCCCTTTTTCGAGGTCGGCTGCAGATAGGTCTGGCGGTAGAGGAACGAGGCCGTCGCCCAGTTATAATCCGTTACAAAGCCGGCCGGCGTCGCCTCGATATAGGCATACGCGGCGCCCGCCTTCACACGGCCGAACAGCGCCTGCTTGCGCACACCGTGCGTTAGTCCAAAGACCGGCATGGTCACAGTGTTCGATTCGGTCAAAAACTCCTTCGGGCGGTTGACCTCCAGATCGTTGAGTTCGGAGAGGTTGTCAATGGCCTGATCGAGTCCATACACACGGGCGGAATAGGGCCGCAGCACCTGCATCGGCTCCTGATACCGCATCAGCGCGCCGCTGCCATCGGGAATCAGCATATAGCCGTCGGTGTCCGCCGCACGTGTGCAGCCGAGGAACGGCGCAAAGTACAGCTTATGGATGAAATACGCGCCCTCCTCTCGGATGGAAGCGTCGTCAACGGAAAAGAGCAGCCGGTTCTCCCCCAACCGGACCGATACCGTCACCGCGATGTTGATTTCCTCGCCGAAATCGACCGCGCAGGTAAACCCGTCGTCCAGCCAGGTGTACCGACGGGAGGCCTCGTCCTGGCCGGCGGCGGCCTTTTTGGTCATGCCGGTCGAATCGATGCATTCCAGGCTGACCACAGAATTGCCGAACCGCGCCCAGGTCTCGTTCAAGTCCTCGGGCTCATCCTCCCGGAACGATCCCCACACATAGCCGGTCGCCTTATCCAGCACGCGGATGCAGGCGTATTGTTCCCGCAGATACAAACCCAGCGTATCGTTTTCAGCCACCAGGGAAAACCCGTCCAGCGCCAGCTGCGGCAGCGCCTTGCCGCCGTCGCCTTCCATATGGGTGAACCGGTTGGACTGCAGCGATTCCTGATCGACATGGCCAATCATGGCCGTCGCGTCATTATGCCCGGCGGTCCAGCCGGAGGCGGAGCAGCCACTCAGGCACAGCGTTCCGACCAGCAGGAAAGTCCACCACCGGCGCGGACGCTTCCGCTCATCAAGCCCCTTTCCCATGATAGCCCACCTCCTTGATAATGGACAAAACGAAGTCGGTCAGCTGATCCCAGAACATATAAATCATCGACAGGGCCAGCACAATCACGCACATCAAAAACACCGTAATCAGCAGATGCCGGATAGCCGGCCAAAGGTCATACGCGTGCATTTCACGCGTGGCAATCAGCAGATTGACCACCATCCAGAGGATCAGCCCCACCATCGCCAGCTGGAATAACCGCAGCTCGCTGGTGGTCAGGACGTGAGAAATCAGGATCAGGATGGGGGCGGCCACCACAAACGGCGCCAGGATATAGGCGGTGGAGACCAGGATGTCCCGGAAGCGGGCATTGCTTTCCTTAACCTCGCCCACCAGGAAGTTGCTGAGGATAAACAGAATAAGCGGCGCCAGAAAGATCAGCGACAGAAAGAGCAGGGAGGCCTTTTGCCCGCTGTTCCCAATCAAAACAAAGCCGGAAACCGTCTGATAAGCGATAAACAGCAGATAGGCCAACGCGTAGATGACCAGAGCGGTCGAAATATGACCGGCCCCCTCGTGGCGAATCGCATAAAAGCTGTCGATCGGATGCCGCACCGTCCGCCACAGCAGCTTGGCGTCGTCCCGGAGAATATGGGGGCCGGAAGCCGCCGGCTGCCGCCTGCGCAGCAGACGGCGGCACACCATCACCGCGGCCGCTGCGACCGCCAGCCCAAGCAGCAGATACGGCAGCGCCTTGCTGAGCCATTGGTTGCGGATATGCCAGAAGGACTGCGAGTACCCCTCGCGATCGCCGGAAGCGCGGTACAGCGCCGCCGCTTCGTCGTACTGCTTCTCCTGGAACAGGCATTGCGCCATATTGTTGGTGGCAAAATAGCTGGCGCCGCCGATGGAGATGATGTCGTTCCACAGCTCGTAGCTGACCGCATAGTGCCCCAGGCTATATTCCCGCATGGCCGTGTGCACGGCTTTGGCGTAATTGCTGGGGGCCATCACATGTACCAGCCCCCGCTCCCCATCCAATACATACAGACGGCCCTGCGAATCGCTGGCAATGGCGGAGGCCGTCGCAAACACGCCGTTTTGTTCCACGGCGATGGCGCGGCCGCCGAAGGTGAACAGCAGGTGCCCGTCCATGTCGTATTCAAAGATCAGGCCGGTGGCGGTTACCGCATATATTTGCCCGTCCGTTCCGATACAGACATCCACAAAATCCTGCTCGTCCTCCATGTTGGGCGCCAACAGGTTCAGCCCGGCAACGTCATGCTTCTTTATGGCGTTCCCCTCTGCCGATTGCGTGACACTGTATAGGATTCCTTTCGTATCGATGTCCACGTTGCCGAAGGAATAGGGTACCCGGCTGAACAGCTGCGCTTTCATCTCATCGGTAAACAGTAAATCCTGCAAGTATTCCCACGCCGTTATGGGGTTGTTGTTGTATCCGAAATAGCCGAGAAACTCCCCGTTCTGATCCAATTGGATCATGCCGTCATAGGACCCGTCGGAAACCACATACAGCGTCCCGCTGCTGTTCACGGCCACCTTTGAAGGGGAATACGTCGTCTCCGTGCCAAAGGCCGCCGAATGGGGACGGTCATAGCGATGGAGCACCTCCCCTTCCGACGAGAACTTCACAACGGCGCCAAGGCCGTTATCGGCCACATAAAGCTCGTTGTTCTGATCCACGAAAAGGCCGACCGGGGAAGACAGCGTCTCTCCCCCTATTTCCCGGCAGTCGCCGGTATCCAGCTGATAGATGAGCACCCGGGAAGCGCCGGTATCCGCCAGATACAGCCGGTTTTCCTTCACAAATAAATCCCGCGGGGATGTCATGGCGTGCTCCCTCATCAGCACACGGCTGACCAGATAGGCGTCCTGGGTGACCATCCATTCCTCGTCCTGGGATATGGTATAGGTATACGCGGTCGCGTTTCCGGCCGAAACCGGCAGCAGTGAACCCATCAGCCACATCATCACGCCAATGGCGACAGCCGCCCGCAGCAAAATACGGCGTACTCGTCCTGTTTTCACACACCCACACTTCCTTTCCTGCGCAGCCGCATCATTTCAGACCGGAATACGCCATCGTACTCATCACACGGGATTGCATCAACGTAAAAAGAATCACATTCGGAAGAAACATTAGAAGAGCCGCGGCCGCCGCCATTCCCATACCGGCCACTCCGTTTCCGGAGTTGGACAGGGAATTCATATAGAAAGCAAAGGTTTTCAGCGATTCGGTATTAATAAACAGGCTGGAGGCCTCCATGCTGTTCCAGGCATTCTGAAACAGCAGAATCGCCACCGTGGCCAGCGAGGGCTTTACCAGAGGAACGACGATTTTGAATAAAATGCCGTAGTCCGTCGCGCCGTCAATACGGGCGGATTCGACCAGCTCCTCCGGCAACTGATCCACAAACTGCTTGACCAGAAATATGCCGACCGGCATGGCCAGCATGGGGACGACGTTCGCCCAGAAGGTATCCAAGAGACCGACCTGCTTGATGACCAGATAGCGGGGGATGCTGACCGCCGTGGGCACAAACATCATCGACAGTGTGTTCAGCTTGAATATCAGACTCCGCCCGTGAAACCGCTTTTTGGACAGTACGTAGGCCGCCGCCACTGAAATGAAAATGCCGGCCACCACCACGATCCCCGTGGAGACGATGCTGTTGAACAAATAAATGGACAGCGGAAACAGCGTGTTTTCCGTGGCCTCAAACAGCTTCCGGAAGTTATCCGGGGTCGGATGCGTGGTGATGAATCGCGGAGGATAGGCAAACAATTCGCCAATCGGCTTGAACGCGGTAAACACAATGTAAAGTATCGGCAAAAGCATCAACGCCAGCAGCGGCAGCAGCACCAGGTAAACCACAAGCTGCGCGGCGTCGAATTTCGACGGGTTGATCGCCATGAGGTTTTTTCTCTTTTTTGTTTTTGCCAATCCAATCACTCACCTTTCGGCATGAGGCATTCCATCGGCGCACGGGCCGATCAGTTATCTCCGAACAGCTTATAGGCCAGCTTGCTGCATAGCGAGATGATCAGAAGCAACACCACCGACAGAGCAGCCGCGTATCCCATTTCGTAGCGGATAAAGCCAAAGTCGTCCACATGGTTCACTATCAGCGAGCCCGCATACTGCGGCGTGGGGTTGGAGCCGGACAGCTGAACCCCCAGGCCGGCCGAGTTGAACGTGCCGACCAGGGCCATCACCGCGCCAAACAGCATCTGCGGACGAATGGACGGTATGGTCACATAGATGATTTCCTGAATCCGGTTGCGGATGCCGTCCAGATGCGCCGCTTCATAAATCTCTTTGTTTACGTTCAGCATACCGGACAGCATCGACAAAAAGCCCACGTCAAAGCTGGACCACAGGGCCACCAGAATCATCACCGGCATAAGCGTTTCCGGCGATTGCAGCCAGGTGATGGGGGTCTGAATAACGCCCAGCTGCAGCAGCAGGCTGTTCAGATAGCCCGTCCGATCGCCGGAAAACAGCACGGCCCATACCGTCGAGATGGTCACGCCCGCCGTCATCGACGGCAGATAAAAGGTCACCGCCAGGATGGTGCGGGGCCCTTTGGTCAGCTGTGCGAGCAGCCACGCCATGACAAACGACAGAATGTACCGGCCAGGTCCTACAATAGCCGCATACAGGATGGTGTTGGGGAAAATCTTCTGCATAAAAACGGAGTCCTTCGTAAATATCCGAATATAGTTGCTGAGAAACACAAAATTCGGCGATTCCACTCCGTTGAAATTCGTAAACGACAGCCCAATGGCCAGAAGAATCGGCAGGATGATAAACGTGATGAACAGAATCAGGAACGGAGCCAGCAAAACCCAGTGCGAATAACGGATAAAGACATTACCTCTCCGGCCCCGCGGCGTATCCGTCCGTATCAAGGCTTTTGATACCATATGCAACCCCTTCTTTGATCAAAGTCTCCAGGAAGCCAAGCCTCGTCCAAAGAGTCCCGAGGAATCGTCCTCCTGCACCGAGAAAAAGCCTTTATCCCTTACTCTCGGAAAAGCTCCTGCCGGATAGCGGCCCACTGCCGCATGTCATAGGGCTTTATCGGCTCCTCCGCGTCATTCAGATAGCCGAATTCCTGCAGCTTGAGGATCAACTCCTGCTCCACACTGACGGCGGCCTCGTTCAGCGCAATCCGCACCGGCTGCTGCCCCTGCGTCACCTTATACCATGCATCGCTCAGGCTGCGTTCCATCATGTAGGTCGCGGGCAGATATCGAAGGTTGACGGCGTTCTCCCATTGCTGGAGAATCACCTCGCGGTCGGCGGACGGAATCGCCAGCTGGGCGAACGCCTCCAGATTCGCACTGTTCCAGACAAATTCCGAGCCGAACTTAGCCTGCAGGGTCTGTGCGAATTCCGCCTGCGTCTCGGTCGACATCCACCATTTGATGAAATCCCAGCCGGCTTCCTTTTTGAGGCTGCTGTCCATGATAATCGCCGAACGATCGAAGGACGGCATTTGATTGCAGAGGTTCCCCTTTTCATCGGAGAAGCCCAGCGCGGGCGCCACGCCCCACTGACCGGCAATTTCCGGCGCGGCGTACAGCAGCTGCACATAATTGGCAAACGAGCCGATGCCGAGCGGCGTTACGCCGTATCGGAAGTTGTTGTAAAAACTGGGCATGTTGTTCTGCAGGCCGTACAGCAGATACAAATCGGTCAATTCCTGGAAGGCTCGAATGCCGGTCTCGTTGTTGAAATTGACGCTTGTGCCATCCTCCGACCACAAGCTGTAATCCGGGTTCTCGCCGCTGGCAATGGCCGCCTGGAAGTAAAACGGCGCGATATAGGACAGGGATTTGGTGCCGGTCTGCGAGGACAGCGGCATATAGAAGTTCATGCCGCTGCGGCGCAGCGCCGGCATCAGCTCGGCCAGATCGCTCCACGTTCGCGGAACCTGGAGCTTCAGCTTTTCTAAAATGTCCTTGCGGTACAGCAGCACGTAAAAATCCTGCGTTTCCGGCAGGCCGTAAACCCGGCCGTCGTGCAGATACGGCTCAAACGCGGAATCCAAAAACTTGTCGGTAATATACTGGGAAAAATCCGAAAAATCCGACAGCGGCGCAACAGCGTGACGCAGCCCCAGCTGGTAGGCGCGGTCGCCCGTCACGCTCAGCGCCACATCGGGACAGGTATTCGAGGCGTTGGCCAGCAGCAACTTCCCCTCATCCGGCATGATGGAAAACTGCACAGAGAGGGGGTTGCCATCCGCATCGACGCCCTTGTAGCGGGAATCCGCCAGCATCTGCATGGTTTCCACATAGGGAACCGAGCGGTTAACCCATACGCTCAGCGTCTGCCGATCGCCCGTCGCCGACGCGCTGTAGTTGGCCTCCCGCGACGTCAGCGCGTTGAAAAACCGCTTGACGCCGTTAATCAGATTGCTCCAGAAGCTGCCATTGGCGGCCGGAAGCTCCGTCCCCTTTTCCATCAGATAAATCCGATCGAGCGACAGGCCCTGGTTTTTCCATTTATTAATCAGCTCGACAAGCAGGTTGGTGATCGAGCCGGAGCCGACGCTGATTTCCTCGATGCGGGTCGGCATTTTCTCCGGCTTTTTGAGAATTTGCTCGATCATATCGTCCGCCAGCCGCAGATTCAGGCAGTTGGCCGGTACCTCGCCATACTGCTTCTCAAGCGTGTCGTACAGCGTCCGCAGACGGGACTGAATGTCCCGCATATGGCCGATGACGCCCGGTATGTACGTCTCAATGTCCCAAGAGCGGTTCTTATCGGCGCTGCTGCCCGCCACCTGCTGCAGACTCAGGCCAATATCCGACAGCTCCTCCATCAGCGTCTGCACATCGTCCACCAGCGTGGCCGTCTGTGAGGATTCCGCCATCATTCCCAGCGTATGCCTGCCTTTTGTCAGCCACAAGGCGTCCTCCGGAATGTTGTACGCATAAGGCGAACCTGTATAGGAAAACGGCATTTCCCGGAAGCTGTCCGCGGGGATTTGCCCGTCGATTTCCAAGGTGCGATAAATCTCCTGCCCCTCCTGGCTGGACTGGGAGTAGTGGAACGCCACCTGATACCAGCCGTCCTGCGGAACCGTTATATTCCACAGCACACGCTGCCCGACCGCATTCCACGAGACCCCGTCCACCGTCGCCATCCATTTATAATACGGGCTATAGGGATACACACCGGAATTGGATTCGGCCTTGCTGCGGATAAAGGAATCCGACTTGACGGCATAATCCTCCCCTTCGACGATAACCGGCGCGCCGGTATACGCCGGGCCGTCATGCCGCGCGCGGTATTCCCCGGCGGTGAGAATTTCCGGCTGCCGCACCACGCGGAACCGATATAGATGCATCGGCTGGTTATCGCTGCACACCTGCACCGTCTGCCTGCCCGCCTTAAGGGAGAACAGAACCGGCGCTGCGTCCATGCTCGTGCTGTCCCGCACATAGTCCTCCACCGGCGTATCCAGCGTCGTCTGCAGCGAGGTCACCTCATTGCCGTAGCGATCCAGCGCGTACTCCTTCGTCTCATCCTGCCACAGACTGTACACCGCCGTTTTAACGACCGGAAGCCCTGCCCAGACCACCGTCATTGTACTGTCCAGCACAACGTTCTGATCCGCATGGTAGGAAACGGCGACGGCGTATTCGCCGGCCTGCGGAATGTCCAGTGTCAGCGAGACGGTCTGTCCTTCCGTTAGGGCCAGTCCCTGCTCCGGCAGCTCCGCCCGCGCCACGGTATCCTCTTCCGGAACAGTCAGCCATCCGTAATAGGATGTATCCGCCTGCGTCCGTTCCGGCCGCTCCACTTCCATAGCGGCGGCATTCTGCACCGCCGGAAGCAGGAAAAACAGCGCCAGCGCTCCCGCCAGCACGCTGCGGCAGGCCGCATGTAAGCGGGAACGGCAGGACTGTCTGCTCATTGGGCATTCTCCTCTCTACATATGGACGGCCGAACGGCGTGCTCAAAACCCGCCGCGCGTCATGGTCACCGGGAATATCCGTCCGTCTTTCAAAACCATTTTATCCATGCATAAACGGCGGGCATGGGCACCGGCATCCGGTATTTCCCGCCGATGATAGACGATATAATAGCTATCGCTGTCCGGCAAATACAAGTAGCTGTTATGGCCGGGCGAGCGGGCGATTGCTTCGTCCGTTTCCAGCACAGTCCCCATGCAGGGAAACGGCCCCAGCGGCGAACGGGAAACGCCATACAGCACCGCATAGTCGTCTCCCGCCCACTGGCCGGTGGACCAGAGGAAATAATACAGCCCATCCCGCTTGATCATACAGGGGCCCTCGACATACCGCTCCGGGGTGATCTCCCGCAAATACTGGCCGTCGCCGAGCGGCTGGAAGCCATCCATCCGATCGTTCAGTATGGCTGCGTTGCAATGACCCCAGCCCCCGTAATACAGGTAAACGGTTCCGTCGTCGTCCTGGAACAGATGGGCGTCAATCGGCTGCGCGCCGTTGAGGATTTCCCCTATCAGCGGCCGTCCCAGCCATCCGCGGAACGGACCGGCAGGGGAATCCGATACGGCGATTTCAAGGCCGCCCGGCTCCTCGTCGCTGTGTATGTCGTTGGAAGCAAAAACCAAATAATACTTATCCTTATGTTGAATAACCGTGGGGGCCCAGACGGCCCGCTCAACCCATGGGAAATCCCGCATCTCCACAAGATTTTCATGCGCTGTCCAATGAATCCGATCCGTCGAGGAAAACGCGGTCAGATTTTTCTGCAATTCAAAAGGCTGCGAACAGGTTGCATAAATCCAGTACCGGCCCTCATAAAACCGGGCCTCCGGATCGGCATAATGTCCGCCCACAATCGGATTGAACCGACAACTTTTGGCCATAGTCAGATAAACTCCTTTGGAAAATCGTATCTCTCCCGCCGTATTTCCCCATCGGTATGTGGCCGGTGGAAAATGTGGCGGGTGGGCCCAATCACGGCACACCCGCCACACGACGCCTATTGCTTTGTCTTTCTTCGGCTCATTCGGCGGCAGAATAGTATCGCAGCCGCCAAAGCGCCGCAGCCGGCGACCAGCGCATACACGGTGCCGGACGCAACCCCGGTATCCGGGGCGCTGGGATCGACGGGCGCGGTCGAATCATCCGGAGGTATCGGCCGCTGGGGTTTGACGTTCAGCTGCGAATCGCCCGTATTGTCCTCGCCCGAGACGAAGCTGTCGCCTACCGACAGGCCGCCTCCCAGGTACAGGCAGTCAATGTCCGCCCACATATCGACGCGGCCATCCTCCACCGGACGGAATTCGCATAGCGGGGAGGTCGCCAACAAGGTGTTTTCCCCCTCTTGCAATTCCACCACGAACGCGAGGGTATACATATTAAATTCTCCGGGAATAAACTTCAGCTTCTGCTTTTTGCCAAAATCGTCATTCGTCACGACGGCAAGCCACGCCTCCTCCGGCAGAACCTCATCCGCACATCCTGACCGAAAACGAAGCGCCACGCTATACAAACCAGCCTTCTTCGCGTTCAGAATGAAGCGGACATGAGGAATCTCTTCCATAACCTCCTGCGAGAGGGTATCAAAGGTCACCCGGCTCTCATCCAGCCTATTGTAATCGGCGCCGCCCAGGTATTTGCCGCCGGACATGCTCTCGTCATATTGCAGAGAGTAGTTGTAATTTTCCGAATTTTCCGCCTCGACGGTTCCGCCGAAAGGCTCCGCCGCCAATTCCTTCGGCAGCTCGATATAGTCGAAGTCCGTCCAAACATCGCCCGTCTCGAACTTGGAATCGGCGGTAAAGCCGGAAATCCGCAGGACGTTGCCGCCCGCCGTGAAGGGAACCTGCACCGTGAACACACGGTTTTGAACGCCCGCTACCGGCGCTTCGATCACCTGGCGGAAATCGCCGCATTCCACGACCATATAGGCTTTGTCGATCGGCGCCGTATCTCCCGAGGACGACCAGACGCCATACCTCATGCCGATGTAGACCGCATAGGTCCCTGCTTGCTCCGCGACTATCTGATAATCGGCAAATGCCGTGCGCATACCGTCGATGCCGTTTGCCTGAATATCGGCCAGCGTCTGGACGTAGGCGTTGTTGGCAGCGCCAAGGCAGCCGCCACCCGAATAGTCTTCCCGGCCGGTTTGGATGGCGATTTGGTTGGGCATGGCATAAAGCTCGCTCTCATAGCGCGCCGGCTTTTCATAGGGAACCGGGGTCAGCTGGGAATCTAAATCCAGGTAATCCTGGTTGGCATAGGCCCAGGCCGCGCCCGCGTCCACCATATCCTTCAGAACGCTGGTGCAGGCGATCCGGTTGAGCCCCTTCTGTAGGCTGACATGCACAACACACGCGGCGGTATTGACAAAGCTCACAGCCGGATCAAACACAAAGTCCGCTTTGTAGACGTTTCCCTGGCCGCCGCCGTTGACCACCACCGCTGCCGGGTAGAGGGAAAAGTTCTTGTCCGCGCCCAGTCGTACGCCGACGATCACCTCATATTCACCGGCTTCCGGCGCGTCCACCGTGTACTCCGCATAGGAGGTATAAACGCTGTCCAGGCCGTTGGCCGCGATATCCGCATAGGTCTGCACATTGTGAATATCCGCGCTGCCGCCCACGGTAACGCCAGTGCCGCTGGGGTTCTCCTCGGTCCCCTCGGGGTTGCCGTAGAGGTTCAGATAGGCGTCCGTTTCGGCTTCCATGCGGATCGGCTTTTCATAAGATACCGGCTCCAGGCGATCCTCCACGTCCAGGTAATCCTGGTTGATATAGGCCCAGCCCGAGTCGCCGCTTACCGCATCCTTGAGCACGTTGGTGCAGGCAATACGGTTCAGTCCCTCCCGCAGTGTAATCCGCACCCGGCAGGCTGCCGTATTGGCGAACTCCGTCGCCGGATCGAACCGGAAATTGGCCGGATAGACATTTCCTTGTCCACCGCCGTTGACCACGATGGCCGCCGGATAAACAGCCAGCGCCTGGCCGGCTCCCAGCCGGACGCCCATAACGACGTCATACTCCCCAGCCTCCGGCGCGTTTACGGTATACTCCACATAAGAAGCGCTGCTGCTCAGGCCGTTGGCCGCCACATCGGCATAGGTGGGCATACTCTTGACATCCACGCCACCGCCCACGGTGATACCGGTACCGCTGGGGTTCTCCGCAGAGCCCTCCAGCGTTCCATAGGCGTTCAGGCGGGCGTCCTTCTCCGCTTCCATGCGGACAAAGTCTACATCCTCCCACGCCTCTTCGGCCAGGGTCAGGCCGTCCCAGAGAAGGAAGTAATACAGATCGGCCCAGCCGTTCCCCCAGTCATAGCCCGCCAGGCTGGCGGCGTCCTTGGGCAGGGGCATGGTGAAAATCAGTTTGTTGTCCCCTTTTTTCAAGGGAAGCCGGATTTCCGCGTTTCCGCCCCAATTTCCTTGGAGCGTTCCCTTGATCAGGGTATTGCCCGCCGTCACCACGCCCAAAGCCGCCTTGGCCGGATCGGCGCCGGTATTGTAGTACACGTGGATAGGATACTCGCCGTCCTCCGGCGCAGTTACCACCATCTGGACATAGGGCGTGTTTTCCAGATTCCCCTCTTCCATCAGGTTGTCCAGGGAAACCTTATTTTTCAGTTCCTCAAAATTGCCGCCGCCAACGCCGCTGCCTGTGCGGCTGTAGTTGTTCAGCACCAGCTTTTCCGCGTTGGCGTCCACACGGTTGGCGTGAAGGTGAGTCAGCTGCCCCTCCACATCATCCAGATAGTCCAGGTTCATCCATCCCCCGGATCCGCCGATAAGAGCGGTGGTGATGATGCTGTTGATCCCTTCCTTCAGGTTTACCTTAAGGGAGACGGAAGCCGCCGGTACCCAATCCCTTCCCGGATTGAAGCGGAAATCCGCCGCGTACACGTCGGTTCCCTTGCCGTTATTGACGATAACAGCCGTGGGATACCGCTCACTGCCGCCGCCCATCATGGCGCCGACACGGATCTCGTATTCTCCGGCCGCCGGGGCGCTGACCTTATACTCCACATAGGAGGCCGCCATCCGATCCCATCCGTTGGCCTTGATGTCCTCCAGGGTTTGGCTGCTGGTAGTGCTGCCGCCCAGCACGCGGCCAGTGCCGCCGCCCTCCCCGGCGTTGAGCTTGTTGTTGTAGTTGCCGTTTTCCGCCTGCAGGCGGTTCACCGGCTTGGGCGTCAGACGGCCGTCCATCTCCAAATAATCCTGATTGCAATAGGCCCATTCCGCTCCTGCGTCCAGAACATCCTGGAGCATGCTGGTGCAGGCGATGCGGTTAATCCCTTGAACCAGCTGGACGGTAACCGCCGCTTCGCCGTGCGCGTAAGCTGTCGCTTCATCGAAATGGAATACCGCGTCATAGGCATCGCTGCCGTTGACCACCACCACGGTGGGATAGTCGCTCTGCGGCGCATTTGCGCCCACTACCGCTCCTACACGGAGCGTATAGGTGCCGGCGGCGGGGGCCTCTACCCGGTATTCCACATAGGAGGTTTTGGCGTCGTCCAGGCCGTTGGCCTTAATGTCCGCCGCTGTCTGGATGCTGGTGATGCTATCGCCCACGGTAGTGCCGCCGTTGTCCAGCTTGCCGTACATATTCAGCGCGGCGTCCCGCTCCGCCTCCATGCGGATCGGCGCGGGAACCGTGGTCAGGCGGTTGTCCAGATCCAAATAGTTCATGTTGCAATAGGCCCACGCCACGCCGGTATTCAGCACGTCCTTGGTGACGGTGGTGCAACGGATGACGTTGCGGCCTTCCACCAGGCTGACCCGTACCGTACAGGCCGCGCCGTTACCCGTATAGCCGGTGGCCGGATTAAAACGAAAGTCGGCCCGATAGACACGGCCCGGACCGCCGTCGTTGACCACTACGGCTGTGGTATAGGTATCCAGCGCACTCGCCGCCCCCAGGATAGCGCCTACCGTAATCGAATACTCGCCGTCCTCCGGCGCATACACGCTGTATTCTGCATAGGAGGTGGCCGCTTGGTTGATGCCGTCTTTTTCTATGTCCGCAATGGTCTGGGTGGCGTCCCTGCCGCCGCTCAGCTTACTGCCATCCACACTGTACAGGTTGGCCACGGCGTCGTTGACCGCCCACATGCGCGTAATGGGAGCGGCCGTCAGACGGCCGTCAATCTCCAGATAATCCTGATTGCAATAGGCCCATCCTGCGCCGGCGTCCAGAATGTCCTTGAGTATGCCGGTGCAGGCGATCCGATTCTCTCCCTCCTGAAGACGGATGGTCACAGTGGTTTCCCCCACGGCCCAGGTATTGGCTTCATCGTAATGGAATGTAGCCGGATACACGTCACCGTTCTTGCCGTTATTGACCACCACCGCCGCGGGATAGTCGGCAACCGCGTTTCCGGCTCCCATGACGGCCCCGATACGCACGGCGTATTCCCCGGCGGCCGGGGCGTTGACTGTATACTCCATATAGGAGGTCTTGCTCTTGTCCAGGCCTCCGGTCTGGATCTCCGCCAGGGTCTGGCTCACATCCACCCCCACGCTGCCGCCGACCACTTTTCCCGAACCGCCGTCTTCAAGGTTGCAGTACAGATTCAGCGAGGCGCTGGTTTCCGCCTCCATGCGTTTCATGGCCGGGGCGGTATCCGCCTGCAACCAGAGCAAAGGCGTGGAAGCCAGGAGAACCGAAACCGTTGAGAGAATAGCCAGTAGATTTCTCCGTTTCATGAGTTAACATAACCCCCTTTTCCCTTTTGCTTGGTTTTCACGCATTGGCGTCCCACGTGACAGTGATAACGCTTCTGCCCGCGATCGGCACTTCCATGACCTGATCGCCCATGACAAGCTTGAATACCTTCTCGGTCTTTTCATTGTTGACCAGAACCGCGGTCATGGATCCATTGGGGTTACGGGTCACCAGATTGACCTGGTTGTACTTGGTCGCGGCGCCGGTATCGGTGGAGGTAACCACTTTAGCGCCCACGTGGATGAACTTACTGAAGTGCGCAAACCCGAAATACTCCGCCGTATACTGGATGTTTTCTCCCGTCTCGTCGAACCGGATGATGCCGGAGCAGCCGTTGTTGATGTTGTTATAGGTGGGGCCGCCCTTTAGGTCTAAAGCTAGGTTCCAGGTGATGTAGTTGCGCGCGCCGCTGCGAAGAGCGCGGACGCAGCCGCTGGCCATTTCCCGCAGCTGATTGTCAAAGGTGCCAATCGCCGTGCCGTTCTCGGTAATGTACATCGGCACATCTTCGTAATAATCGCTGACTTCCTTCATCTGCTCCGGGGTGCCGTCGTACCAGTGCCAGGCGATACCGTCAATATCGTCCTTGCACTGGGCCAGGATGGTTAAGGGAAACAAGTAATCGGCATAATTATGATCCCAGGCCCACAGCTTGCTGGTAATCCCGTTGGCGTTCATGGCGGGGCGCAGGGAAAGGGAAATGAAATCGGCCATCTGATCGCCGTCCCAGATGCAGCCCGGCCAGCCGACCCGGCCCTGCGGCTCGTTCTGGATAGTCAGGGCGTAAATCGGGATGCCTGCCGCCTCATAGCCCTGGATGGTCTTAACCAGATATTGGGCGTAAACGTCGTAGCAATCCACACGCAGCATGGCGCCGGAAGAACCCTGCCACTTGTAATTGGTCTTCATCCACAGAGGAGGCGTCCAGGGGGAGAGCAGGAACTTTATGTTCTTGTTGATCGCCATGGCGTCCTTCATCAGGGGGATGATCTGCTTGTGGTCGTAGGACATGTCAAAGTGTTTCAGATCCCAGTCCTCTTCCCCTTCCGGCATGTCGTCGTACGTATAGTATTCGGTGGCAAAGTCGCTGGAGCCAACGCAGCCGCGGATCATCGACAGGCCGATACCCTTCTCCGCGTCAAAAAGCTTCTCCATGAGCATTTCACGGGTCTTCTCCGGCAGGGCGGACAGCATCTGCGCGGAGGTGTCGGTCATAGCGCCGCCGAAGCCCTCGATCTCGTGCTCGGTCACATTGGCGTCAAACTCCACAATCAGACCGGTGGAAGCGTCCAGGTTTTTCTTGCTGTAGATCTTGAACGCATCATTCTGGCGCACAAAGGTCGACTTGCTATTGGACAGATAAACGCGGGCAGCATCGCTGAACTGGTACATATACTTCACCGGCTTTTTTATCGTCGTGGTGGTGGTCGTCGTGGCTGTCGATGGATTCTTAATAGGACTGCGCGACGGCTTCGATTCGGATTCCGTCGGGCTGGTTTCCTCTGAAGAAGGCTCCGTCTCTCCCGTTTCTCCACTGGTGGTTTCCGTTGTCGAGGCGGCTGTCGAGGTAGCCGCCTCCGACGGGGGGCGCTGTTCGCTGCTCGGTGATGCTGGTCCGCCATTACAGGCGGTTACGGTCGTCAGCAGCAGCACCGAGAGAACAGCCGCCAGGCATTGTCTCGCTTTCATCAGCACGAACACTCCTTTTTTGGTATGGAAAATCGGCGTTTACCCAAGGATTTACTTTTCATACGGATGGCTTTCGTAAAACTTGTCCGTGGCGCTTTTTACCTTTTTTTCAAAATTTGCCCAGGTCTTTGCCGACGCGGCATTGACCTTGGTCTCCAGTGTTTTCGCCAGAGAGGCGGGCGCGGTGCCGGAAGCGATCTGCTCGTCGACCTGCGTCTGATACTGGGTCACATTGTTCCAGAAGTTCGGGACGATTTTATTGACGTCGGCCACAAACACGTTGCTCTTATCGGCCATGACCTGCTTATACATATATTTCATACCATTGGGGTAAACCTTCGATTTGCTGTAATACGCGATAACGTCGGGATGGGCCGAGGCGGGGGTCAGGAGGGTGCGCTTTTTGGTGCTGGCGTATTGCGACTCACAGTACTTGACGTATTCGATCGCGGCGTCCTTATCGTAGCTGAGGGTCTTGAGCAGCGCGTAGGCTGCGTCGCGGTTGGCCTGCGTCACCGCCGTGGTCATACAGACAAAGTCCACGTGGGTCTGGATGCGCTGGTTGGTTTTGTCATCCTTGCGCGGGTAGGGATAGAAGTCCCAGTTGTGCTTCACCTCGTCATACCAGCTGGCCTGCCAGGAGTGGGTGTTCGTGAACAGCACCTTGCCGGCCTTCATCGCGTCGCCGCCGCTGCCGAATTTCTGCTCATAGGCGGTTTTCCCACCGCTGCTGGTTTTCTTCAAATCGTCGGCGACCAGGCCGGGGGTGTTTGTCAAACTTTTGCAAACCTCTTTGGCTTTTACCCACGCTCCATTTGTAAAATTGAAGGTATTGTTTTTCATGTTGTAGCCATACAGTCCAAATCCATCGGGGAGAAGGCTGTTCATTAAGCCAATATCCAAGCCGTGAGTAGGGTCGCCGCTGTCAAAAATGTAATTGATGCCGGAATACGTGGTAGTGGTCGCCTTTTTAGCCATATCCACAAACTGAGCAATCGTCCAGTTGTAGCCCGGATCCTTCAAATTGAGCGTTTCAAATAGATCGGTATTGACGCCGATGGTATTGAACTGTAGCCGGAAGGGCAACGCATATAGGTGATTAAAATAGGTGTAGTTTTCAATGCCCGCCTGGAACGCATACTTCTTGTCCGGATCGGCCGCATACAGCTTATCCAGCGGATAGGCCAACCCCTGGCTCATGATATACGCAAAGTTTTCTGTCCCAAACAGCACGACGTCCGGCAGCTTTTTGGCCGCCGACAGCTTGCTCAAATCCTGACCGATCGTGTTGGTGGCGCCTTCAACCTGTGTTTTCAAGGTCACCTGCGGATATTTCTTTTTGAACACGTTCAGCATAGCGGCCGTTTCTTTTTCCGCGTCGGCGGCGATCATCAGCGTAACGGTACCCTTTACCGTGTTGCTTCCCGGGGTGTTGTTGCCCCCGTTGTTGCTCGTGGTTCCGTTCGGTTTGTTTGTCCGGCCGCTTGAAGTGCTCGAAGTGCCCGGCGCATTGGACCCCGGTGTCTGTTCCGGCGAGGTCGTATCGCCGCCGGAGGGAGCCGCCGCGTCGCTGCTGGCACTGAAAGAACCCGGATTTGAACCGGATGAGCTCGGATCATCAATCGGATCCGGATTGCCCTTACAGCCCGTAAGCCCGCCTGTGAGCAACAGCATCGTCATCAGAAAAGCGATAACGCGGGAGGTCTTTTTTCTCAACATATTTGCTTCATCCTTTCTTTCACCCTTTTGTCGATTTTCGATGCTTTCAACAAATTTTGCCGTCGTTGTACGAAAATTATTGCGCTTATAGAATATCACGTTGCTCTTGGTTTTTACCATAGGAAATAGACGTTGCCATGTGCGAAATAGAATTCGAATTTTAGTTTCTGCCATCGTTTTCCTGCTTGAAAACGCTTTATCATATGAATATAAAATTTCTTTATGAACCCAGCATTTAACACCATATCGTCATCAGTATCCGTTTCTTTGACGGTTTTCAAAATAATAGCGGTGTTGATTCTGCTATCCAGTCATCATGAAACGATTGATTTAAGAAAACAGGGAAAAGCCCTCCGCAGCATCCACTTGTGCAGAGGGCTTTTATCAACTGGGGGTTCCGCCGTCGGCCATTCGTTGATGGTCGGCATGGTATGCTTCAGTCGCTCATTGTATATACAAAGGGAAGGGCCTCTTCGAGCGGCAGAAAGCAGTGAATCTTTTCTCTCACTAGCTTTTAACACCTGCGGATGGGCGTCCCGATTTGAAACATATCCTTGAAGGGGTAGAGTCGGTTCCCAGCGCAAATCCGGAACAACCGGCGACGATCCGAAAGATGCTGTTTTGCGACTACATGGTGACAGGATCCGGGAGTGACTGGGATATGCCGAAATTAAGATGGCCATGCGCTATGCGCACTTAAATGTCAGTGCTGCAAAAGACGAAAGGGCGACAATCATGAGCAATTTACTCACCGTAGAATAAAAAAGAAAAGACACTGTCTGTGACAGTGTCTTTTCCCGAAAGATGGGTTTGTGTTACAAAAAAGATACCCACTCCAAAATGAGAATTTCGGGTTCGGAACGAGTCCGTTTTTGTTTTTACATGGCGATTTTTTGATTTTTACTTTTCGATGTCTCATTTTGGTGAGAGATTCCAGATATCAAAAGATGGCTTTAATACTGGGACTTATAGCATAGGAACAGTGGCCGGGATTTGGAACGTCTCATCTCTGCGTTCCAAATCCCGGCCTCTATTCCGTTTTGTCCTGTTCCGCCTATTTCAACACAGGGCGGTGGGAAGTCTCATCCCAGTCCCATACCGTCTCAAAATCCCAGCCAAGGCCCAAGACAAACGTATCCTTATCCTGGGCTTCTTCCGCCGTTTTATCTATGCCCATCCAGCCGGGCGTGCGTTCCTCCTCTTTGGCCGGCGTATTCACCGGCATATCGGCCAGCGCAAAGTTGTTTTCCAGTATAGCCACTTCGGAGCCCAGGGTGCGGGATGCGATCCGGTGCGCATAGTCTGTTGCCGTAATAGCGGTGTTCAGAGCAAAGCAGTTCCGCACGGTGCTGTCCGCATAGGTGTAGCCGGTGATGCCGCCCGCGCTGGCGTTATCCACAACTGTAACCGCTCCGGCGGCGTAGCAATTTTCAATCACGCTGTTGCTGCCCCGGCCGGAGATCCCCACCAGGCCGCCGGCATATTTCCCGGCGTTTACGGTGACGTCCGCCGTGGAATAGCAGTTGGAAAGCGTCCCGTTCAGGTAGCCCACAATCCCGCCTTGGGTCGAGGCCCCGGTGATGCGGCCGGTGGTGTAACATGCTTCGATCCGTCCGCCGCTCACATCGCAGAGGATGCCCGCCCTATCGTAATCCGCGGTTACGGCGGCGTCCTCCAGGCTCAGCCGGCGGATGGTGCCGGCATTTTCCTTGAACAATCCCCCGGTCTGGGAGGTGAAGTGCAGCAGCCGGTGCCCCGCGCCGTCAAAGATTCCGGAAAAGGCGGTCGCCTGACAGAGCTGTCCCACGGTTTCGCCAGCCAAATTCAAGTCTCTCGTCAGGATGTAATTTTCCTCCGGGAAGAGGGAGATCTGCGCCAGATCCTCGACCGAAGCGATTTGATAATACCCGTTTTCATCCTGCGGGAGCGCGGGCTTTTTACCGGTTTCCTCCGTGCAGCCTCTCAGGAGGGGACGCTGCGTCAGCTCGTCCCATTGCCACACGGCGTCGAAATCCCATCCAAGCCCGGTTTTAAAGGTGTCCTCGGCGTGCATGTCGTCCAGGCTCTTTCCTTCGCCCATGAGGGACGCGAACCGGGAATCCTCTTCTTCGGTTTTGGAAACCGGCATATCCGCCCAGGCAAAGTTGACGCCGATGTTGGCAATCTCATTCCCCAGCGTCCTGGCGGCCACCCGGTGCCCGTACTGCGTGGGGGCGGTTACCGAAGTGTTCAGGGCAAAATTGCCTTCCACGTTGGTGGTCGCATAGGTATAGCCGGTGATGCCGCCGGCGTTGGCGTCCGCCGAAACCGAGCCGGTCGCATAGCACCGCAGAGTGGTGCTGCCCCGCCCGGAGATGCCGACGACGCCGCCGGCCTGGCGGCCGCTGCTCCTTACATTGGCCGTCGAGTAGCAGTCGCGGATGGTGCCGTTGAGATACCCGACGACGCCGCCCGTCGTCGCCTGTCCGGAAACCGAACCCGTCGTGTAGCAGCTTTCGATGATGCCGCCGTTGGTGTCGCAGAGGATCCCGATATTGGAAGCGCCGGGAGCCTGCACGCTGGCGTCCTCCATGCCGAGATTCCGAATGGTGCCGGCGTTGGTATGGATGAGGCCGCCTTCGGTCGAAATATACCCGGTAATTTTGTGCCCTGCGCCGTCGAGAATCCCCATAAACTGCAGTTCCCTGCACAGCGGGGACATGGACTGGGTGAGCACCATATCGCTCGTCAGGACATAGTTCTCCTCGGGGAATTGCGAAATCACCGCCAGATCCTCGGCAGAGGCGATTTCGTAATACCCGTTTTCATCCTGCGGGAGTGTGGGCTTTTCGCCGTCCTCGCCCGGATCAATCGCCTCCGGAAGCATCTGCAGCACCGGCCGGCTGCCGTTTTCGTCCCATTTCCATATGGTGTCAAAATCCCATCCCAATGTTTCCTGATAGAAAGCCTGGGACTTCAGCTGCGCCAGGGAAGCTGTCGCGCCTTTTTCCGTATCGGCCGCCGCCACGCCCTGCTGTTCCCCGGGCACCTGCACTTTTATGCTGCCGTAGTTGTTTTCCAACACGGGATCGTGCCCGGATTTAATCCGTCCCACCACACGGTTGGAATACGAGTTGCCGTCCACTTTCCCGTTCAAGGCGATGCAGTTGCGCACCGTGGTCCCGGTATACCCATAGCCGACGATGCCGCCCGCATTCTTGGAGTCCGCCGTGACGTTCCCGGTGGCATAGCAGCGCTCGGTCACGCTGCCTTCCATGCCCAGGCCGACCACGCCGCCGGCTTCCGTCCCTAAAGAATGGACGTCTGCCGTCGAGTAACAATTCCGCACGATCCCGTACGAATCGCCCACCAGGCCGCCGACCCGGGAGGGAGCCGTAATCGTGCCGCTGACATAGCAGTTTTCCATGGTGCCGCGGTTGAGGTCGCAGAGGATCCCCGCCGTACTCGTGTTGGATTCCACCGCTCCCGTTACCGACAGGTTGCGGATCACACCGTCGTTGGTGGCAAACAGGCCGGAGCCTTTTTCCGGATCCGCGCGGAAGCCGGTGATGGTATGCCCGCCGCCATCCAGCACGCCGGTGAAATTGACGCCGCCGGAAGCCAGCTGGTCACGCACCGTCCCGTCCAGGTTCAGATCGTTCATCAGGCGGAAATGGGCGGAAGGCTCGTAGGTAAGGTTGACAAAATCCTCCCAGGTGTAAATCTCATAGGGCTGTTCCGCCGTGCCGAACCCTTTCATCCCCTTGCGCAGAGTCTGGGAACACAGGACGGGCTGCGCGGTATCCAGTCCATCCCAGATCATGACCTTTAAGACATTGGACGAATCGAACGTGATCGGCGTGTCAAAGGCGATATACTGCTCCTTGCCCCGGCGCTCCAACACCACGTTTTCCGCGCGTACTTCCAAAAGTTCGCTTTCATCCTCCGTATATTTGGCGGCCATTACGGTGACCGTTTCACGGGCGTCCTCAGTCGCCAGGAGGCCGACACCGTTCCACTGCTTGTCCTTGATGTCGGTGGAGCTGATTTCGAACAGGCCCTCCGCATGCCCCAGGGTGAATGTATCGACCACCTCTCCCCCGGCGGTATAGGTGGTAAGGGTCAGGGCATCCGCATCCGCGCTGAGAACCATGCCGGTCTGCACGTCTTCGTCAAACACCACATTGTCCCACCAGTATTCTTCGTTCTCATAGAATTTGGGGCCGGCGGATCCGGAGGTGACAAAAGTGGTTCCCTGGTTCATATCCGCCGGGTCGTTGGTGGCGACGCCATTGCGGATGGTGGTCCTTTTATAGACATGGTCATGGCCGCCGATATACAGGCTGACGCCCAGCTGCTGGCAGGCCGCCGCTACCTTTTCCCGCTGCTCCGCCATGCCGGAATCGTTGCTGTGGCTGGCCCCAAAATAGGGGTAATGCCCCATAACGATCCGCCAGGGCTTATCGGTTGCCCGCATATCCTGTTCCAGCCATTCCAGCTGTTCGTCCAGCGCGGTCGTGGAGTTGAGAACCGCGATATGCATGTCCCCGATATCGGTGGAATAGCTGCTTTCTCCCAAAGCGCTCCCGTTTTCCGGGAGATTGTACATCTTGGTAAAGGTGGAATTTTGCGTGTACGGCGAGTCGGTATGGCTGTGGGCCAGATTGAGGTCGTTATAGGTTTCATGGTTGCCGCTCATGGTGGCGGTCAGCAGCCCCAGGTCCTCCAGCACATAGTCGCTCAGCGATTTCCAGTATTCGTATTTGGCGGCGTTGTCCACAAAGTCGCCCAGCTGCACCAGGACGGAAGCGTCCGGCTCCTTTTCCTTCAGGGTATCCAGCATGGCGTTGAACAGCTCGTAATCGGCTTCCTCCGTTCCGGGAACCTGCAGATCCCCCATAATATAGAGGGAGGTCTCGCCGCTGGGCCGGGCGGTGGTAAAGGTGTATTCCTCGCTGGTCCAATCCCCGTTTTCCGAGACGCCCAACCGGTATTTGTAGGCCGTCCCGGGAGTGAGCCCGCTTATATCAAACTCATGGCTGCGCAGCGGCTTGTCGGTGATGGGATTTTCATAATCGGGAGCGTCCAATTCGCTGGAAACCTCCAGCTGCATGGTGGATTCGGACGACAGGATGGTCTGCGCGTTGCTCCAGTCCGCATCCGCGGCGGGGGCCACCTGCAGATAGGCCGTCGTCAGAGCCGGGTCGGTCACCACATTGACGCCGACTTGGTCCGCCGTTTCCCCCACGCTTGCCACCGGGGCAAACTGGCCGAAAATAACATCCGCCTGCATATCGCTGCGGTCCACCGTGATGCGCCGCAGTTCCACGCGGGTGCTGCCGGTGCTGTCCTTGGCGCTGTACCGGATGAAGTAGTCGTCATAGGCATCCGGGGTAAAGGTTCCATCCGTGATTTTGACGGTCCCTGCGGAATTGATGACGTCCACCGTGACCTCACAGCTCCCGTCCCGGTCATCCATCGCGGTGGCCGAAGGGATGGTCACCGGCTGGTGGATGGCCACCGTCTCGGGGATCGAGCCGTTTACGGTGATTTCCGGCGCAAAATTGGTGCCCCGGGTGGTCTCGCCGATCCACATGGGAGCGGATACAATCTGCTCCCCGTCCTCCTGGTTGACGACAAGAAAGAAATAATCCCCGTCGGCGCAGTCAAAGGTTTCGTTTATCTCCAGCAGGTTGCTGCCGACGTTATCCCACTGCTTGACGATCTTCCGGTTGTTGGAATAAATCACCACATTGTCGATCGGGTCGCCGGCGTCGGGGTCGTACAGCTTGGCGTACATGGCAAACTGGGTGGTGTCTCCCGGCAGGATGGAACCCATAAACTGGTCGTTTGCCGAAAAAGTCAGCTCAAAGTTGGCGTCCAGAGTCGAATAGGTGGAACGCTCCCGGAAAGCCTTGTATAGCCCATCCCGGGTCTTGGAATCGGTCCAGATGCCGGTTCGGGGAGCGTCATCCCCCCAGGTGGCGCTGTGTTCGTCGCCGTTCCAGGTGGGGCTGACATGCCACCCCGCGTCCAGGCAGTTCTGGAAGGTGGGGAGATACGCGGCCACCTTGTACTCGAACAGGTTCAGCTGGGCATCTACCTCTTTGTTATAATGCGTAAAGCTCCAGAAATCGCCCTTCCCCGTGGGATTGGGGTGGTTAAACTGGGCAATGGCCTCCGGATCCTGCGCCAATCTGGCGTAGAAGGTGGGAAGATCGTACTTCACATCGCCGCTTCCAACCCAATCCCAGCGCGTTTTGGCGAAGGCGGTCACCTTCCAGTCGGTATTGAACAGATTCATATGGCCGCTCTGGTCATACCAGGTGATCTCCTCGCCGGCGATGGCGACGAATCCCCCGTCCTGATTATACCGATCGGCTGTTTCGTGCAGGAAACGCCAGTCGTCCGACAAGGCGTCGTTCACATCGGTCAGATAATCGTCCCCGTTGCGGTAGTCCAGGCAGACGTCGTGATCCGTCACGCCGAAAAAATCCAGCGTCGTGTTTTCCCGGACATGCTCATACGCATCCTCCGGCAGTTTCTCACCGTCGCTGAGGGAGGTATGGGAGTGTACCTGCCCCGTGTAAAGGGTTTTCCCCATATAGGTCGTTTTGCTGCCGCTGTTGGATAAATCCATCTCCTGTGCCAATGCCTGGAAGGGCAGCACAGCGGCTATCTGGACAGCCGCTAAAACAACGGCCGCTGTTCTTTTTATGGAATTACGCATGCCGGTTTTCCTCCTTTTTCTTCAGGATGACGACCGTTCCCAGGACGAGCAGCGCAGCCACGGCCGCGACGCCCCAGACAATCGGGTACGTATCCCCCGTTTGGGCGCTGTCCCCGCTGCCGTCGGGAGCAGAAGGGCTCGAAGGCACGCCCGTGTCGGGATCGGTTCCGGAAGGCTGCGTGCCGGCCGACGTTCCGCTGGTGACCGAGGAACCGCTTGTCTCCTGTGCATCGGAACCTGTGGTCGGGACGGTGGAGGAGGCGCTGGTGGTTGTATCCGGAGTATCCGGGATTTCACTGCCGTCCAGCACCCTTTGATAGAGCAGGCCGTTCTCTCCGCCGATTTTCAGCACATATTGCTGCAAATCCGCCTTCGGCAACACCGCCTGAAAGGAAAACGTCTTTTCCGCTCCCAGCTCATATTCGTTGGCATTACTTAGCTGAGTTGCTTTGTATTTCGTACTTGCCAATACTTTATCCAGAGCTTTTTTAATAACTGGAGCATAGCAGCCAAATCCGCTGGTAGAGCGTGGATTGCCACCAAAAGTTGAATTGGGATCAAAAGGAATGCCACTAGATCTATCTAGATATTTGTCGATAAAGGTGTCCACCGAGATATTGATGCCCGCATACTGCAATGCCATAACGGCGGCGACACTCTCGCAACCAGTAGGATACTTATCCATCTGGTAGATAAACGGTGCCTGAATGATTTTATAATCGCCAGTTGGGGTTTGGTTATAGTCCAAACTGGTTTCTTCAAATACCCGAATTTCAATGCCGCTGATGTTTTGTCCCTCAACGCCGGTATAGTATCCGCTTGTGTTGAGAGTCCCGCCCAAATTGTACTTCACTTGGACAAGCTGCATCCATTCCGGATCGGCATTGCTTACCCAAGGCATCCAGACGCCGTTCACATAGGCTCGATACATGACGACCACGCCGGCTGTTAATTTAACACCAGCGTTCGAGTATACGCGAATACCCAGCTTTTGTATAGGCTTTCCAGCCGAGCCAGCGTAGTCGTTTTCAATACTGGTTACTTCCGGATAAAAGTTCGACTGGCCGGCGTTGTGGGTTCGATACTTTATATAGTACGATTTGTTCGTCCCCGTCTGAATTTTCAGGCCATCCATCGAGGCCATAATGCTCTTGTTGAAGCTTGTCCATGTGGGTGTCCAACTTTTTTCTCCCAGCAGCCTTGGACGTCCAGTTGGGCGTCCATCCTGAATCAGTCGGGTTCTTCCGTTTCCTGATGGGCTTCCAGTGCCATACGCACCCGGTCGACTCCCAACTTGTAATAGGCATCGGTCACTTCGATGCCTACGGCTTCGTATCCTTCCAGCTTGGCGGCCAGGACGGTGGTCCCGGCCCCACAGAAGGGATCGAGGATTCTTCCGCCCGGTACGCAGATCTTGACCAAATCCCGCATGAGCTGCAGGGGCTTCTCGGTGACATGGGTGCGGTTCTGCGGGTTGGCGTAACGGAACACCCCCGGCAGGCACCCCACCGGGCGACTTATAGGCATGGGGCCGTTGGAGCCCCACACGATGTATTCGCTCTGCTGGCGGAAGCGTCCTTTCTGCGGGCGGCTGGTCAGCTTGTCCCATACCACCACACCGCGCCAAATCCATCCGGCCCATTGGAGGGCGTCGGTGATGGCCGGATACTGCCGCCAGTCGATGAACAGGCAGACAGGCGCGCCGGGCTTGCAGGCTTTCCGGGCGTCGGACAGCCACTCGGCCATCCACCGCGTCCAGCTCCGCTGATCCCGGTTGTCCCCATCAAAATCCGGCAGGGCGTTTTTCGGATCCATGCTGCTGTATTTCTGGAAGGTGGTGCGGTTTTTCTCGCTGGGCTTCCAGCCGCCGGACGCATAGGGCGGGTCGGTGATGAGAGCGTCGAACGCCTGGGGCTTGAAAGCCCGAATCATCTGCAGGGTGTCCCCATGCAGGATGGTCCAGCCATCCCCGCCGCTATGCTCCAGTTCCAAAAGGGTGGGAGTTATCACGTCGTCGAGTGGTTGCTCTTTTTTCAGAAGCATCTTCCTTTCTTTTTAAAGTATCTATTTGAACCGCGCCGTTTATCTTCGGCGCGGGTAAATCCGCATAAACAAAAAAGCGGGGTCCCCGACCTGAAATCAATCAGGCGGGACCCCCGCTTTTTTGCTTTTACCGGCTCGGAACCCTTTGGACATCCACGGTAAAACCGTTTCTCGATTTCCACTCCAAAAAGCCCGCAAACCCGCATGAATACAAGAAAAAATGGCGTGACATCTTTTTTGTCACGCCATCATGGTGCGGGTGGCGAAATAGGAACTATCCGGGAAACCGCATTGACAAAGGGTTTTCGCAGTCATTAAACAGTACATTACCTATATCAACCACCATTGTATCAGGTTCGATTCACAATTTCAATGCGAAAACAAATAGGAATTCGGAGGGTACCCTCATGTGTAAAATCATATCCGTCATATCCTGCAAAGGCGGGGTTGGCAAGACTACATCGGCCGTCAATATCAGCGCCTATCTGCAAATGCAGGGTAAAAGAGTGTGCGTAGTCGATTTGGATGCGCAGCATAACCTCTCCCGTCATTTTGGCATCTGGGCGATACCTTCGGCAGAAACGCCTACCATAACTGAATTGTTTCGTGCCGCCATTGACGACTGCTCGGATGAAACCATGCAGCAGATGATACGGGACAGTATCTGCCAGACAACAACGGTGGACATGATCCCCTCAACTGTTCAAC
>ERZ772876.1177-NODE-1177-length-28399-cov-5.990368_pt1 | contig 28399 bp, 20 predicted proteins | sample MGYA00580584_ERZ772876 | MGnify/ENA primary metagenome ERZ772876 (study PRJEB29015, sample SAMEA2737728) | human gut metagenome | biome: human gut; feature: human-associated habitat; material: faeces | place: China | collected 2012 ... | reverse complement strand
CCTCTGTCGCTGCGCGACATCTCCCCGCACTGCGGGGAGTCACCCTTTGCAAGGGAGCCTTGGAGTTTGTAACCGATAAGCCTCCCTTAACAAGGGAGGTGGCAATGCCGTAGGCATTGACGGAGGGATTATAAGGCAAAATTTAAGCAAAATAAAAAAGAAAGCACACGGCGAAAACCGTGTGCTCTTTCTATATATAATGTATAAATCACACATTCAGGTGCAATTCTTCAATTTTATCCCGCACTTTCAGCCAGTCGCCAAAGGCGGCTTCTTTGTTATTGGGGTTGCGGAGAATGGCCGCCGGGTGGTAGGTGCCCATAAATAGGGTGCCGTTTTTGTCGATAAATTCGCCGTGCTGGCGGGTGACCCGGAAGCCCTTGTCAATCAGCCGCTGGGCGGCAATGCGCCCTACGCAGATCACCAGCCGTGGGCGAATGATCTTAAATTGCTCCCGCAGCCAATGCAGGCAGGCCTCCTGCTCCTCCGGCTTGGGGTCCCGGTTTTTAGGCGGGCGGCACTTGACCATATTGGCAATGTACACATTCTTCTCCCGGCTTAGGTCAATGCTCTCCAGAAATTGATCCAGCAGCTTGCCGGAGCGACCCACAAAGGGCTGGCCTTGCAGGTCCTCGTTCTCTCCCGGTCCTTCGCCGATTAGGAGAATGTCTGCCGCCGGGTTGCCTACGCCAAAGACCACCTGGGTGCGGGCCTTGCACAGTTCGCATTCGGTGCAGCTGAGGCAGTGGGTTTTCAGTTCGTCTAATGTCATTTTTATCACCTTGCTCATTGTACCAAAATAATGGTTGAAAAACAATAAAAAAAGGTATAAAATATGTGCGTAAGCGAGAATTACAACTTTTTGGAGGTATTATCATGGACAATCAAGTGACTGTTGAGATTTCTGCCCGCCATGTACATCTGAGCCAGGCAGATCTGGAGACCCTGTTCGGTAAGGGCTATGAGCTGACGGTGAAGAAAATGCTGTCCCAGCCCGGCCAGTATGCCAGCAACGAGCGCGTGCGCGTGGTCGGTACCAAGAGCGAGTTCCCGGCTGTGTCTATCCTGGGCCCGGTGCGTAAGGCCACCCAGGTGGAGTTGAGCCTGACGGACGCCCGCTCCATCGGCGTGACCGCCCCGGTGCGGGAGAGCGGCGATATTGCCGGTTCCGGCGCCTGCAAGCTGGTGGGCCCTGCCGGTGAGGTGGAGCTGACCGAGGGCGTGATCGCTGCCAAGCGCCATATCCACGCCACTACGGCAGACGCAGAGCGTATGGGCCTGGAGAATGGCCAGATCGTTAGCGTAGAGATTCCTTCTGCCAACGGCCGTAACCTGACCTTTGGCGATGTGGTGGTGCGTGTGTCTGACAGCTATGCCCTGGCTATGCACATTGACACGGACGAGGCCAACGCCGCCGGTATGGCACCCAATACCCCCGGCACGATTATTAAATAAGTGTAGGTATTAGGTAGTAAAAAAGAGCACCTGTGTGGGCGCTCTTTTTTATGTGTTTTTATCCCCGCAGTCACTTCGTGACAGCACCTAATCGGTGCCCGTCCCCTCTGTCGCTGCGCGACATCTCCCCACACTGTGGGGAGTCACCCCTTGATAAAAACAAGGGGAGCCAAGTTTCGTCGGCGGTGGCGGGATTGTACCGATTGCCGTATTTATTTCACAAACCGGTCGATGGCGTCGGACAGTTCGGTGAGCATTTCCGTATCGCCGTCCTCCACGGCGTGAACGATACAGTGCTCCAGGTGGTCCTTGAGGATCACCTTGCCGGTGCTGTTTAAGGCGGACTTGACCGCCGCCAGCTGCACCAGCACCTGGGAGCAATCCTCGCCGTCCTCTACCATTTGCTTCACCTTTTGCAGGTGGCCGATGGCCCGGGCCAGTCGATTGACCACCTCCCGGGTATGGGTGTGGTCGTGATTGTGATTATGCGCCGGGGTGGGTGCGTGTTTTTCGTCCATCGGCGTCAGATTTTTGCCAGGGCCTGTTCCAGGTCTGCCAAAATGTCGTCAATATCCTCAATGCCTACGCTCAGGCGCACCAGATCCGGGCGCACGCCGCAGGCCTCCAGCTGTTCGTCCGTCAGCTGGCGATGGGTGGTAGATGCCGGGTGCAGGCAGCAGGTGCGAGCGTCTGCCACATGGGTGACGATGGCTGCCAGCTCCAGGCTGTCCATAAAGGTGGTGGCGGCTGCACGGCCGCCCTTGACCCCAAAGCTCACCACGCCGCAGGTGCCGCGGGGCATATACTTCTGCGCCAGATCGTACTGGCGATCGCCCTCCAGCATGGCGCACTCCACCCAGGTCACCGCCGGGTGCTGCTTTAAGTAGGCCGCCACTTTCTTGGCGTTCTCGCAATGGCGGGGGATCCGCAGGTGCAGGCTCTCCAGACCCACATTCAGCAGGAATGCCTCGTTGGGGCTTTGCACCGCGCCTAGGTCCCGCATCAGCTGCACCACCGCCTTGGTGATGTAGGCGCCCTTGCCGAATGCCTCGGTGTAGGTAATGCCGTGATAGCTGTCGTCCGGGGTGGTCAAGCCGGGGAACTTGTCATTTTGGGTCCAGTCAAAGTTGCCGCTGTCCACAATGGCACCGCCAACGGTGGAGGCGTGGCCCTCCATATACTTGGTGGTGGAGTGGGTTACAATGTCGCACCCAAAGTCAAAGGGGCGGCAGTTGATGGGGGTGGCAAAGGTGTTGTCCACGATCAGCGGCACACCGGCCTTGTGGGCCACCCGGGCGAACTTTTCAATATCCAAAATCTCCAAGCTGGGGTTGGAGATGGTCTCACCAAAAATAGCCTTGGTGTTGGGGCGGATGGCTGCCTCCAGCTCCTCCTCCGTGGCGCTGGGCGACACAAAGGTAAAGTCAATGCCCAGCTTGCGCAGGGTCACATTAAACAGATTGTAGGTGCCGCCGTAAATGGCGGTAGAGCTGACAATGTGGTCACCGGCGCCGGCAATGTTAAAGATGGCGTAAAAGTTGGCCGCCTGGCCGCTGCCGGTGAGCATACCGGCCACGCCCCCCTCCAGCATAGCGATCTTGGCCGCCACCGTGTCGCAGGTGGGGTTTTGCAGTCTGGAGTAGAAGTAGCCGCTTTTCTTTAGGTCAAACAGGTCGCCCATCTCCACGCTGGAGTCGTATTTATATGTGGTGCTTTGCACAATAGGCACCACCCGGGGCTCGCCGTTTTTGGGGCGGTAAGCCCCCTGTACACAAATTGTTGCCAGTTTCATATCTTTTCCATCTCCGTTAAATTCATATTTTTTTTGCCTTAGGCGTCCTGCCCCAGGAAGTGGGGCATCATCGCCGGGCCGTTCTCCATATAAATGCCGGTGGCCTTAGCGGTCTCCTCATTGATGCTATCTACCCCCGTCTTGGGTGCGGACTTTTGGTACAGCAGGTAGGGCACCGGGTCGCTGGCGTGGGTGCGGGTCACAATGGGGGTGGGGTGGTCCGGCAGCAGCAGGATCTTGTAATCCTCGTACTGTTCCAGTCCCTCTTCCAGAATGGGCAGTACCCGGCTGTCGATCATCTCAATGGCTTTTACTTTGTTTTCCGGTTCGTTGCGGTGGCCGCACTCGTCCGGCGCCTCAAAGTGCACATACACCAGATCGTTGCGCGTCAGCAGATCCAGCGCCGCCTTGGCTTTGCCCTCAAAGTCGGTGTCAATATAACCGGTGGCGCCGGGCACTTCTGCCACTTCCATACCGGCGCAGTTGGCAATGCCCTTGAGCAGGTCTACGGCAGAGACCATACCGCCCTTGATGCCGTACAGCGCTTCAAAGGGCTGCAGCGCCGGGCGCTTGCCCTCGCCCCACAGCCAAATGCAGTTGGCCGGGCGACGACCGGCAGCCACGCGGGCTTTGTTCACCGGGTGGTCCTTTAGCAGCTCAAAGGACTTTTCCATCATCTCCAGCAGAGGGCGCGCCGTCTCTACGGTGGAGAGATGGGGGCCGATTACCTTGCCGGTAATGTCATGGGGTGGGGTCATATTGCCCAGCTCTGTGGTGCCGCCGTGCCAGATCAAACAGTGGCGGTAAGATACGCCGGTGTAATAATCATATTCTCCGCCACCAAAGGCTGCCTGCACCGCTTCTATCAGCTGGCGAGCCTCCCCGGTGGAAATATCGTCGGCGCAGTAGTCCTCGATCACCTTGTCGGCAAAGGGCTCACCCTTGTCGCTGAGGGTCACCAGGTTGGTGCGCAGGGACACATCGCTGTCTTTCATATCAATGCCGATGGAGGCGGCCTCCAGCGGGCTGCGCCCGGTGTAAAATCGGTGGGGGTCAAAGCCCAGCACGCTCATATTGGCTACATCGGAACCGGGCTTCAGTCCCGGCGCTACGGTGCGCACCAGCCCTACCTCCGCCTTGGCGGCCAGGGCGTCGATATGGGGCTTCTTTGCCACCATCATGGGGGTTTTGCCGCCCAGGGCGGGCACCGGGTAGTCTGCCATGCCGTCGCACAGCACTACAACATATTTCATACGGATCCTCCTGAAAAGCCTATGCCGCCTGCGAGAGCAGACGGCGGCTGAAATTGCACTTATTTGAAGTATTTAACGCCGGACTCAAAGATCTGCATATCCTTGTTAAAGGGTACATTCTTGTATAGATTTTCGCCCTTGCGTTCGCAGTGACCCATCTTGCCCAGCACGCGGCCGTCCGGGGAAGTAATGCCTTCCACCGCCCATACGGAGCCGTTGGGGTTAAAGGGCATATCCGTGGCCACATTGCCGTCCGGGTCCACATACTGGGTCGCGATCTGGCCGTTCTCCGCCAACCGGCGCAGGGTGGCCTCATCTGCTACGAACCGGCCCTCACCGTGAGAGATGGGCACGGCAAACATGTCGCCTGCCTGGGTGCCTGCCAGCCACGGGGATTTGGTGCTGGTGACCCGGGTGTAAGCCATTTGGCTGATATGGCGGCCAATGGTATTAAAGGTCAGGGTGGGGTCGTTCTCCTGAATGTTCACAATCTTGCCGTAGGGCACCAGACCCAGCTTGATCAGCGCCTGGAACCCGTTGCAGATACCCAGCATTAAGCCGTCGCGGCAGTTGAGCAGTTCGGTGACCGCCTCGGCCACCGCCGGGTTGCGGAAGGTGGTGGCAATGAACTTGCCGGAGCCTTCCGGCTCGTCACCGCCGGAGAAGCCGCCGGGCAGCATCACGATCTGCGCCTGCTTAATTTCCTCCACCATCTTCTCAATGGTCTCGTTAATGGCGGCGGGGGTCAGGTTGCCTACGACTAAGATATGGGGGTCCGCACCGGCCTGTTCAAAGGCGCGGGCGGTGTCTACCTCGCAATTGGTGCCGGGGAACGCGGGAATGAATACCCGGGGCCGCGCCACCTTGTTTTGGCTGACGAAAATGGAGCGCTCTTTATAGAGCGGCACATCCTCCACCGTCGCGCTCTTGCCGCTGTCTGTGGGGAACACGCTCTCCAGCTTGCTGCTCCAGGCGGCAATCAGTTCGTCCGCGGTCAGCACATCGCCGTCCAAAATAAAGATTCCGTTGCCGTTGACGGTGCCCAGGGCGGTGGCATAGGGTGCCAGGCTGTCGGCCAGGACGCCATCCTCGGGGATTTCTACCACAAAGCTGCCCTCATAGGGTGCAAACAGGGTGGCAGCGTCCAACCCCTGGGCAAAGGTAAAGCCCAGTTTGCTGCCGAAGGCCATCTTGCACACGGCGGCAGCGGCGCCGCCCTCTTTCACCACAGCGGCAGAGAGAACGGACTTGTCCTGCACGCCGGCGCAAACCGCCTGCATCAGGGCCATAGCGTTTTTATAATCCGGCAGACCGGTGGCCTCATTTACCGGAATTTGCAGCAGATACACTTTGCTGCCCGAGTGCTGCAGCAGGGCAGTACCGGTGTGAGACGCCTTGCTCATACCCACGGCGAAGCTCACCAAGGTAGGCGGTACATCCAGTTCGTTAAAGGAGCCGCTCATAGAGTCTTTACCGCCAATGGAGGGGGTGCCGTACCCGGCCTGTGCGGTCAGGGCGCCCAGCAGGGCGGCAGCGGGCTTGCCCCAGCGCTCCGGCTTGTTGCCCAGGCGCTCAAAATATTCCTGGAAGGTGAGCCGTGCTTCTGCCGGGTCGCAGCCCACGGCAGCCAGTTTCGCAAGGCTTTCCGTTACTGCAAAGGCGGCGGAATGGAAGGGGCTCCAGCGAGATACGCCGGGGATAAAGCCGTAGGCCATCACCGTAGCATCGTCCGTTTGGCCGTGCTCCAGGGGCAGCTTGGCCACCATGGCCTCCTCCGGGGTCAGCTGGTACACGCCGGCGTAAGGCATATTTACCGTGGCGGCGCCAATGGAGGAATCGAACCGTTCCACCAGTCCCTTTTGGGAGCAGACTTCCAGTCGGCACAGATTGGCTTTCAGCGCAGCGGACAGAGACAGCCCTTGCAGCTCTGCCGGTACGGTATGTAAATAGTTTTTGTTCTCGTCAATGGGGGCAATGGTCGCGGTGGCGTGCTGGGTCACACCGTTGGTGTTCAGGAAATCCCGGCTGATGTCCACGATCTTGTCGCCCCGCCAGGTCATTTCCAGTCGATTGTTGTCCGTGACCACGGCCACCGGGGTGGCCTCTAAGTTCTCTTTATAAGCTGCGGCAATAAAGGCGTCCACATCCTTGGGATCCAGCACCACAGCCATGCGCTCCTGGCTCTCGGAGATGGCCAGCTCTGTGCCGTCCAATCCCTCGTACTTCTTGGGTACCTTGTCCAGATCCACGGTCAGGCCGTCTGCCAGCTCGCCGATGGCTACACACACGCCGCCGGCGCCAAAGTCGTTGCAGCGCTTAATGCGGGTGGATACATCCTTGTTGCGGAACAACCGCTGAATTTTGCGCTCGGTGGGAGGATTACCCTTTTGCACCTCGGCGCCGCAGGTCTCGATAGATTCGGAATTGTGGGCCTTGGAGGAGCCGGTGGCGCCGCCGCAGCCGTCACGGCCGGTGCGCCCGCCCAGCAGCACAATGATATCGCCGGGCGTAGGACACGCCCGCACCACATTCTCTTTGGGAGAGGCGCCGATCACTGCGCCGATCTCCATACGCTTGGCCACATACCCGGCGTCGTACAGCTCGGTGACCTGGCCGGTGGCCAGTCCGATCTGGTTGCCGTAGCTGCTGTAACCTTGAGCAGCGCCGGTCGTGATCTTCCGCTGGGGCAGCTTGGCCTCCAGGGTGTCTGCAAAGGCGGTGGTGGGATCGCCGGAGCCGGTAACCCGCATGGCCTGGTACACATAGGCGCGCCCGCTCAGCGGGTCACGAATGGCGCCGCCCAGGCAAGTGGCCGCACCACCGAAGGGCTCAATCTCCGTGGGGTGGTTGTGGGTCTCGTTCTTAAACTGTACCAGCCACTGCTCGGTCTTGCCGTCCACCGTTACCGGTACTTCAATGGAGCAGGCGTTGATCTCCTCGCTCTCGTCCAGATTGTCCGCCTTGCCCTGGGACTTCAGATATTTGGTGCCGATGCAGGCCATATCCATCAGGCAAATGTCTTTGTTTTTGCCGGCATACAGAGCGCCGCGCATATCCAGGTACAGGCGCAGGGCGTCCTCCACTGCGGCGGCGTACTTGCTTTCCTCCACGGTGATCTTGTCCAGCTTGGTAGAAAAGGTGGTGTGGCGGCAGTGGTCGGACCAGTAGGTGTCAATCACTTTCAGCTCCGTTAAGCTGGGATCCCGGTGTTCTTCGTTCTTAAAGTAGTCCCGCACCCACTTTAGGTCCTCCACACTCATGGCAAAGCCCATTTGGCTGTGGTATGCGGCGATCTCTTCATCGCTCTCGGCGATAAAGCCGGCAATGCGCGCAATGTCCGCCGGTACATCGGCAGTCAGATCCAGGCTCTCCGGTTTGGCCATGGTGGCCTCCCGGCTCTCCACCGGGTTGATCAGGTAGGACTTAATCTTATCAAACTCCGCGTCCGTAATGTCGCCGGCAAGGGCGATCACCTTGGCGCTGGCTACCCGGGGACATTCTCCTGCGGTGAGCAGCTGAATACATTGGGCGGCGCTGTCTGCCCGCTGGTCATACTGACCGGGCAGGAACTCCATGGCAAACACCCGCTCGCCGGGGGCGAAGGTCACTTCGTCTGCCGTATTGTCCAGATTGTCCTCGGCAAAGACCCCGTGCACGGCACGGCGGAACTCCGCCTCGCTGACGCCCTGCACATCGTAGCGGTTAATAAGCCGCAGGCCGGTGAGCGCTGTAATGCCCACATTTTGGCGCAGATCCGTTAAGATCTGCATGGCCTCAATGTCGTTGCCTTTCTTCTTTTCCACAAAAATCCGATAAACATTTGCCATGGGGGTTCTCCTAACTGATAGTATTCACTCCGGGTGTATAGAATAAAGATATAATAGCACAAATCCGGCCGATTGCCTACCGTTTTATGAAATTTTTACGGACTTTATGAAAATTTTACTAACTTGTAAAAAATCGTTCGCAAATGGGGAAGAAAGTGTGCTATAATGGCTATGGCGCGCAGGCAGGCGGTCTGCCGCCGTTTCAGAAAGAATTTTGCAGAGATACACAGCGCTGAGAAGCAGAGAAAGAGAGGTGGGAGCCACGCAGCGGGAAAATATGGACCCAGCCCCCTATGAAGTTGAATTTATGAATGTGGTGGTGGATAAGGCCAACGATTTGCAGGTGACAGACGCAGACAGCCACTTTGCCCAGTTTGCCGGTGTGCACCCGTCTAAGATCAAACAGGGCAAGCTGTTCCTGTACGACAAATTAAAACCGGCGGACCGGGAGCGGGTGATGCAAAACATCTGCAAAAAGGGCGCCCGATTTACATATATGACCATGGACCTGCTGGACAAAAAGGGCACGCCGCTCTTTGTCCATTGTGTGGGTCAGAATTACGAGGACTCCACCCTGTGTCGCATGACCTTTGCGGATGTGTCCGAGAGCCGGCGGCGCCAGGAGCAGCTGCGGGCCCAGGCGGTGGAGATGAATGAGCTTATCGACCTGGTGTGCGGCGGCGTGTGTCTGTTTAAGGTCACGCCGGAAATGCACATTGAGTGCCTGTATCTGAACAAAGGCTGTTGTCGGTTGTTCGGCACCTCCCAGGAGAGCAGCCGCCTGCGGGCCTATCGACTGGACGAACTGCTTCACCCGGACGATCGCTCTGGGGTATTTCAGGCCATCGGTCGCGCCATGGCCGTAGGTGAGGAAGTGGATTGCGAGTGCCGGGTGCGGGTGCATGAGGGCGAATTTATTTGGTGTCAGCTGCGGGCGGGTATTCAGCGCTACGAGGGCGAGTGCCCGGTGTTTCACGCCGTATTTACGGATATTACCCGCATTAAGGCGGCGGAGGAAAAGGCGGACCGAGAGGCGCAGCGGATGGTGAGTCTGTTTAAGAACCTGCCCGGCGCCACTTTCTTTACAGGCACGGCCGATCCTTTGCAGCTGGACTTGGTCAGCGAGGATTTTATCCAGTTTATTGGCTATTCCAGAACGGAGCTGTTCCAGCTGTTCTCCGGCAATTTGGCGCGGCTGATGGATGAGAACGAGGCGGCGGCTGTGGCCGTGCAACTGCGCACCGGCGCAGCGGATCGGCGACTCTTAACGGTGGAATACACCCTTTATATTGGTGACGCCTGTGCCCTGCGTGTGCGGGACAGCCGCAAAGTGATTGAACATCCGGACGGCTCTAAGGCTTTTTTGGGTGTACTCAATGTAATATAAACATATACAAAAAGTTAAAGGACGGATATTCGCATTCCGTCCTTTATTTATTTTTCGTTCATTTTTCTTTGTCGATAATCCACAAAAGCCGGTGCCAAAGTTTGGCATGTTTTCGGGGCAAAACCGCGGAAAGTGCGTTGCAATAGCTTTATTTATGTTTTATAATTATTATGTATAAATGTTGTCGCGGTGCGCCGAAATACAGGCGCTAAGCGGGCAGTGCAAGGGGTGCTGCCGTTGCGGCAAAGGGGAAGGATGGTTCTATGAAGTTTATGTACAGCAAGAAGCGCGTGCTCAGTGTCTTTTTGTCCGTACTCACGGTGATTACCGTGCTGACCCCGGCGTTTTCTGCCTGGGCGGGCGACGTGATCGGCGTGTACAACATTCAGCTGTTTTATGAAGACGGCAATGCGGTACAAGATACGGACGCGGAGGGCAACGCCTACCATGAGACGATGAAGGAGGGCGACACGCTGCAACTGAGCTACAAGCTCATTGACTGCGAGATCCCGGACAACGGCTATGTCAAGTGGTACAGCGAGGCGCCCACTTTGGTGGATGTGGACCAAAATGGCTTGGTCAAGGCCTTTGACTCCTCTAAGGGTGCTGTGATCCACAACTGGATTGACAATGAGGTAAAGCCGGTGCCGCTGGTGGGCAAGATTGCTGGCGCCGCGCTGGAAAAAGCCCTGTTCAATGATAAGGTGAATGTGGACACCATGGACACGGACGAGATCATTGCCCTGATTGAAAAGACCATGGGTGCGGATTCTGCCCTGGGCAAGATTTTTGAATCCTATTCCGCCAAATGGATCGAGTCCCTGCGCAAATACCTGGACAATATCAATTCCGTTGTTCATGTTACCCTGTATGACGCCAACGGCGAAGTAAAGGCAGACGACAAGCTGGCTGTGACGGTCACGAAGAACGATGCGTTTTATGCCAACTTCCTGCCTAACGGTACCCATATCACCAATAAGTCCCAGATTGAGACCACGGTAGCCAAGGGCACCACCTGCCAGCTGAGCGCCGTGACCACCCCGGTGCGGCTGCACATGGGCGTGGTTTACTCGGTAAAGAGCTCTTCCGTCTTTACCCAGGGCAAGGTGATTGCCACGGTGGACGACAGCGGTTTGGTAACCTTTAAGAACACCGGTACGGTGACCATCGTTGTGTCGCCGGACACGGAAGGATTTATCAACAATCTGCTAAAGCTGGTCAACTATATTTACAAGTTGGACCATACCGGCACCATTGATACCAAAAAACTGGCGGATATTCTGATCAAGTATTTGGGTATCGACATTGACCGCAATGTGCTGGCGGCGCTGTTGGACGCTTGCTTTGCCATTAAGGATATTGTGGGCGATTCTGCCGACGCGATACAGCTGACGGCTACTGCGGTGAAGATCATCGCCAACATTCTGCTCAAATTGAAATATAACGATACCATCACTTTTAACGTTGTAGACGGTGTGCCTTGCACGGACTTTAACATTACCGGTCCGGATACGGTACAGGAGGGCGCCCAGATCCAAATGGCTATTACGGACGCAAAGCCCGTTGCGGCCGATGTTTCGGATATTACCTGGTCCTCCTCGGATGAAAGTGTGGCCTATGTAGATCCCCAAACCGGTATCATCACTGGTCGTGACGCCGGGGGCAACATGGGCACGGTTGCAAACAGTAAAAAGTGCACCATCACGGCGACTTCCGCTGCCAATCAGGTGGTGCGAACCAAAGAGCTTACCGTAACCGGCAAAACCGGGCGGGTGCTCAGCGACGCGGTGATTCACGCCCAGCGGGACTGCAATATCGGCGATCAGCAAACGCTGACCTACACGGTGTACCCGGTGCGTGTAAGCAAGGCCAATAATTTGAACATTACCTGGGGGCTGCTGGATGGTACGGACGCTGACGGCAATCCCAAGTATCTGTGGGCGGGCGACGCCTATGATGAAACGGTGACCGACGAGACCACCGGCGAGACCACCACGGTCCACCACGACGGCTCGGTAGAGGACGGGATCGCCAGGCTGGACAAGGACGGTAACTACACGGCGCTGGCCGGCGGTACCGCCACGGTGGTGCTGAAAGCCTCCACCGGCTACAAACTGCTGGATGGCAGCTATTACACCATCTCTGAGGTGCAGACCCAGGCCACGATTTTCAACGGTCTGCCGGTGTCCGGCATTGATGTGACTGTTGAAAGTGCCGTAAAGAGTGCTGTTTTGGCCAATAGCGTGAAGTTGCAGCAGCAGCAGACGGAGGTGGCCGGTGAAACGCTGGATTTTGCCACCGTTACTGCCAGCACAGTGTATGATGGCTCCGGTGTGCTGGTTAAGGCCAATGTGGACCCGGCAGACGCCACCAATAAGAATGTAAAATGGTATATTGATAATACGGATCAGTTTGAGCTGAAGGACGAGGACAAGACCGCCGGCACCGTGAAGGTGGTGGCTAAGGCTTCTTGCACCAGCGCCTCCAGCGTACATATTTGGTGCGTGTCTGAGGACGGCGATATTCAGTCCGATGTGGTGACCCTTTGTGTGGTGCGTAACGCCGCAGAGACCAATACCATTAACGGTGACGATCTGTCCGTGATCAACGGCAAGACCTTGGATGTGTCTCACACCATGACCTTTAGCGGCTCCACCTCCTCGGCACAGGCCTGCTACGGCGCCAACTGGTATTCCTCCGATGAGGGCGTGCTGACCGTAGCCCCCAAGGGCAACGACAACGGCGACGCGGTGGTTACCGGTGTGGATGTAGGCACCGCTACCCTGTACTGCGTGTCTGCTTCCGGTGGTATTGTGGCGGAGAAGCAGGTGACCGTGTATCCGGACAAGGATTACTTAAAGCAGGTGATTAACATCTGCGAGGACACGGTGATCGAGCGCACCAACGAAAATAAAACATTATATAAGGACTTCAGCCGAAAGCTGGACTATGCTTATTATGTCTATTATGATGAGCCTATGGCTGCCCAGGACAGCTGTAATACTTACGCCCGTGAACTGCTGTACGCTTTCTACAAGCTGGGCGGTTATATCGGCTTGACCGGTGTGAGCCTTGTAAACAAGGACGGCTCGGACGCCGGCGCGTTCCGCAGCGTAAAGGTGTCTACCACTAAGCGGTATGACAGCTACTCTGTGGATTTGGACGCCCAGGTGGCACCCAAGACCGCTATGTATCGCACCATCAAGTGGAGCAGCGATAACGACAGTGTAAAGGTAGACGCCAACGGTATTGTGAAGCCCGCAGGCAACAAGGCCTGCCAGGCCAAGATTACCGTTACCGCCACCGACTATATGGATAATGTATACACCGATAGCATGTATGTGGCCTTTGCCAACGATCCGGTTACCGGCATTAAGCTGGACACCACGGAGATCGTCGGCGGCAAGGTAGGCGAAAGCCAGACCTTAAAGGCAACGGTGGAGCCCACCGGCTTTGGCATAGTGGGCAAGGCCTCTGTGGCAGATGTGATTTGGTCCACCTCTGACCCGGAGATTGCCACTGTGGACCAGAGCGGCGTAGTTTCCTTTAAGAGCGGCGGCGACTGCGTGGTGACTGTGACCACCTGTGACGGCGGCTATACCGCCCAGTGCAAGGTGAATGTGGTGACCAACTATGACGCCCTGCAAGCCCAGATCGATACCTATAAGTCGCTGGAGCTGACAGAAACCAACTATTACCCGGCCACCTGGCAGGCCTTCCAGGATGCCATCGCCGAGTCCCAGGCTTTGATCGATGCCAACGCATCCAGCCAAAAAGAAGTGGACGCCCAGTTGGAAAAGCTGATCGCCGCTTATAAGGGCCTGGAGAAATATACGCATATTAACAATGTAGAGATTTACTTGGACGGCGAGGAGGCCAGCAACTTCTATCAATATGATGTGTCGTTGCTTACCGACGGCGCATACAAGGACGCTAAGCTGGATCTGAATGTACGCCTGTACCCCAACAATGCCAACTATGCGTCCGTTACCTGGACCTCTTCTACCGACAAGATCGTGATTTCTGAAAACGGCGTGGCCTCTCCCGCCAAGAACACCTCCTTCAATGTGTTGAAGAACGAGGGCTACTACGGTAAGATCACCTGTACGGTTACGGATCACTTCGGCCAGACCTGGACGGACGATGTGTGGGTCTCCTTTGCGTACACACCTGCCACCGGCATTACCATTTCTGAGTCGGCTGTCAGCGGTTCCATTGGGGATACCCATCAGCTGACGGCGACGGTACAGCCATCAGGCACCTTGGGCGTGGGCAAGGCATCTATCTCTGACCTCTATTGGGAGAGCGATAACGAAAATATCGCCACCGTAGACGATAAAGGCTTGGTGACCTTTGTGTCCACCGGCGCCACCACCGTGCGTGCCATTGCCTATGACGGCGGCTACACCGCCACCTGCTCCGTATCCACCGGCGGTGATCGCAGCGCGCTGCAGGCCGCATTGGAGAAGTATAAAGATACGGATTATCAGGACTATGAGTACACCGTAGGCATTACCTTTAAGCAGGCCTATGAGGAAGCCCAGTCCGTGATGAACGACAACACCAAGACCCAGGACGAGATCAACCAGGCCGCGCAGGCGTTGATAGAGGCCGGTGCTGCGCTGGAAGGTCATCAGGTCATCAAAGCGCAGTCTATTGATGTAAGCTATGTGGGTTACAGTCGCAACACCGCCATAGGCAGCTATAATCAGCGCACCAGCGGTACGATTGGCGACAACGACGCCTTGTCTATTGACCTGAGCAAGAACGGCTACGCCAATACGCTGCATGAGAACAACAAGCTGGAGCTGAGCGCCGCCGTAGTGCCGGCGGGTGCAGACAGCAATGGCATCAGCTGGACGGTGGACGACAGCAAAAACATCAAAGCCACGCAGACCGATGGCAAGCTGGTGCTGAGTCCCTCCTCTGCTTCTGCCAACGGCTGGGCGAAGGTGACGGTGACCAACACAGACCATTACAGCCGCACACTGAGCCGCAGCTTTACCGTTGTAATGAGCGGCAGCGTGATCAGCGGCGTCAGCCTGGATCAGACCCAGTTGAATATGCTGGTGACCCAGAAGCCGGTACAGCTGAATGCAACGCTTGCCGGTTCCTCTAACAAAACCTTTAACGATGTGACCTGGACCTCCTCGAACCCGGCCGTGGCCACGGTAGAGAACGGACTGGTTACGCCGGTGGATGTGGGCGACTGCATCATTACCGTAAAAACCCTGGACGGCGGCTACACCGCTACTTGCGCCGTAACCGTGCGTGCGGACTACTCCGTGCTGGAAGCCAAGTACGCCGAATACCAAATTCTGGTCAATCAGTCGAAGGGCCATTATATATACACGGAGGATTCCCTGGCTGTACTGGAGACCGCCTGTGGCCAGGCCAAGACGATGATTGACAGCGGTTTGTCCACCCAGGCAGAGATTGACGCTCAGGTGGAGCTGCTGGAGAGCGCCCACAACGGTTTGGTGAAGTACATTATCGCCGAGGGCGTGAGCCTGACGGCAGATACAGAGGCCCAGGCCAATGTGACCATTCCCAATCCGGGTCATATCCGCTACCTGCACAATGACCTGAGCTTGAAGAACAAGACCGTTCAGCTGTCTGCTGTAACGGCGCCTGCCGGCGGTCTGTACAAGAGCATCACCTGGTCCAGCTCCAACGACAAGGTCACCGTCAGCGACACCGGTTTGTGCACCAACACAGACAGCGGCAACCAGTGGGCGCAGATCACCTGCACCATCACCACCGTGAAGGGTGACAGCTTCACTGCCACCACCACTGTTTGCTTCACCCGCTATGCGGTGACCGGTGTAAGCATGGACACGGATATGGTCCACGGCTCACCGCAGGATACCGTGACCATTACGCCCACGGTAACCTCCACTGCCACCATTGCTTCCTTGGCGCTGCGGGACTGCACCTTTACCAGTGATCACCCGGAGATTGCCACGGTAGACAATAGCGGCAAGATCACCTTTGTATCCCAGGGCAAGGCCACCATTACCGCCACCACGGTGGACGGCGGCTACACCGCCACGGTGATTGCCTATACGACTTATGATTTCTCCGCCTTGCAGCAGGCTATTGCGGATGCCGGTGCGGTGGATTACAAGGATTACGCTTACGATTACGGTATGGCGTTTAAGACCGCTTACGATAAGGCCGTGGCGGTCAATGCGGACTATGAGTCCTCACAGGAGGCCATTGACGCTGCCACCTCCGCACTGAAACAGGCCCAGAATGCCCTGGTCGGCCACGAGTTCGTCGGCCCCGGTGAGATTGGCTTTACCAGCGGCGGCGCTGCGGTGACCGAGGGCAAGGCGTTGGTTGTGGATGACAACCAGCAGGTGACCCTGTCTGCTGCCTATGCCGACGGCGCGATGGTGCAGGATCCGTCCTGGACCACGGCGGCAGAAAACAATGTAACCGCTGCTACGGATGCTGCCGGCAACTTGGTGCTTACCAAGACCAACGCAGACGCCTCCGGCAGCGTGAAGGTGACCTACACCTTGAAGGACGCTTACGATCGGACTTATACCAAGACCATCACCGTCAAGCTGGTGAACCAGAAGATCAACATTGACAGCTTCAAGTTCACTTACGACGGCAATGAGGTAGAATCTGTGTCTTACAGCTGCAGCGGTGTGTACACCAACAAGAGCATTCAGCTGGGCGTGAGCACCTATCCCGCAGACGCAGACGCCTATGTGTCCGCTTTGTGGACCTCCAACAATAAGAACCTGGTGGTGGACCAAACCGGTAAGGTTTCTGCCAGCGGCGTCATGCTGGGCACCAAATACACCGCCACCATCACCTGCACCTTGACCCTGGAGGACGGCTCCACTGTGACCAACTCCATTCAGGTGACCTTTAACAGAATTTAACCCGTCAACGAAAGGACTCTAAGTTATGCAACAAAAAACCAAAAAATGGCTCAGTCTGGTGCTGGCCGTCTTGCTGGTGTCCGCTTGTTTTACGGGTACACTCCTTGTACGGGCGGCGCAGGATGTGGCGATTGATGAAAGCCATTTCCCGGACGCCGGCTTCCGTCAAATCGTGGCCGAGAAGTGCGATAAAAACGGCGACGGTATTCTCTCTGATTCTGAGCGCAGCAGCATCACCCGTATGATGCTGCCTGCGTGGCAGGAGGATGTGCTGGGGGAAGGTACCCCCATTGTCAGCCTGGAGGGCATACAGTATTTCTATAATCTGCAAAATCTCTATTGCGCAGACATTGGGCTGACCTCGCTGGATGTGAGTGCCTTGTCCAAGCTGACCCAGCTGACCTGTATGGACAATGCGTTGGGCACGCTGGATCTAAGCAAAAACACGGCGCTGACCCAGATCAACTGCGCTGCCGACCAGCTGACGGAGCTGAAATTACCTGCCGGTGTGCAGCGCCTGCTGTGCGAGAACAACGCGCTTACCGCCTTGGATTTGTCCGGCTGCACAGCGCTGACTTATCTAAAGTGTGCCAACAACCAGTTGGCTACACTGAATTTGGGTGCCAACACAGCGCTTTCCACCCTGATCGTGTCCAATAACCACCTGCCGTCGCTGGATCTGAGCGCCAACACGGCGCTGACCGCCGTGAACCTGGGCCAGCAGACCATTACGGTGAACGCTACGCAACAGGATAATGTGTTTTATGCCCCGGTGGGCGGTTTGGCTGCGGACGGCGTGGTGTACCAGGATACGGAGAAGTATGAGAACGGCAATTTTGTTACCGCGGATTATGCGCTGATGCAAAACGGCTTTACTTATGAGTACGCCACCGGTTCGGATCTGGCCGGCGCCATGACGGTAGATGTGACGGTTGTCAAAGACTTTTATCAGGTGCGCTTTTATGGGGACGAAACCAAGAATGTGCTGCTTTCTGCCGTAGCGGTGAACAGCGGCCAAACGGCGGTTGCACCTACGGACTTTGCTTTGCCCCAGTGTAAGGCGCTGGCCGGTTGGAGCGACACGCTGGAGAATATCACGGCGGATAAAGAGGTGTACGCCCTGTACACGGACGATCACCACTACGCAGTTACCGCCTTTAGCACCGACGGCGTGGCCACTATCTCCTGCACCGGCGGCTGTGGGGTAGACACGCGCACGGTCACCTTCCTGGACTGCCTGAATGCCAAGACCGGCAGCGACCGCTATGAGCAGCTGCTGGATGTGAACGGCGACGGGATCATCAACGCCCGGGATTACGTGCTGCTGGATCGCCAGTTCAACGCTGCTAAATAAAGACGGACAAAATAGCAAAAAGAAACGGACCACCCGTATAGGTGGTCCGTTTTTCGTTGTTATAAAATGGGGCAATGTATTTGCGTAAAATATACATTTGTAGGGTGCGATGAGTGAATTGCACGCAGTGCGGGCGGCAGGTTGCCGCCCCTACGGTCAATCGGTTACAAAAGTGCCCTCGTAGGGGCGGATAGTATCCGCCCGCCGTAAGAACCGTCCGTCAATGCTCTTAAATAATATTCCGATAAAATCGAATGGTAAAGGTAGTACCGACGCCTACGGTGCTTTGCACCTCCACGGTGGCGTTCTCTCGGTTCAGCACGGATTTGCTCAGCGCCAGTCCAATGCCAACACTGTCTGGCCCGGCGTTTTTGCCCTTGTAAAACCGCTCAAAGATATGGGGCAGGTCCTCTTTTTCGATTCCGCAGCCATCGTCGGCGATCACCAGCTGGCAATAGAGGGCGGTCTGGGTGCCGGTTAGGCGCAGGGTGCCGCCGTTGTCCATGTGTTCCAGGCAGTTTTTGACAATATTCTGCACCGCTTCCACCGTCCACAGCCGGTCGCCCAAAAATTGCCCTTGCCGGCAGTCCACGGCCAGTGTCATTTGGCGCAGCTCCGCCTGAGTGATAAAGGGCGCCAGCGCCTGCTCTACCACTGCGGCCAGCTCCACCGGCTCCTTGTGCAGCACTGCCGTGCCTGCGTCAAATTTGCTGATCTTCAGCAGAGTGGTGATCATCCACTGCATTTTTTCCAGCTGGGCGGAAATACCCTTTAGGAATTCCAGCCGCTTTTCGGCGGGTAGATCCTCTTCCAGCAGCAGATCCGTCATCACCGTCATGGAGGTGATGGGGGTCTTTAGCTGGTGCGAGACGTCGGCCAGCGCGTCTGCCAGGTAGGTTTTGTCCTTTTGCATCAGCTCCGCCTGGGTTTGCAGCTTGCGGGCGGTTTTGTAAATGTTATTCTCCAGAAGGGACAGCTCGCCTTCCTGGTTGTTGGCGGGCACCAGTAGCGGCGCCGTGCCGTTGACCAGGGTGGTCAGGTAATCGGACAGCCGCCGAATTTCTCGGGTTTGATTGCGGGTGTACAGGCAGAATATTGCCAGCAGCGCCCCGCAGCCCACCAGGCAGACGATGCCCATGGTGATGCTTTGCCAAAAGCCCACGCCGATAAGCAGGGCGCTGATCACCAGCCCCGGCACCAGCGCGCGGCGAAAATGTTTGTCCTCGCTCATTCGTCCACCTTGTAGCCCATGCCCCGCACGGTCTTAATGATCTGCGGCTCCACCGGGTCGTCCTCGATCTTCTCTCGCAGCCGCTTGATGTATACGCTCAGCGTGTTGTCGCTGACAAAGTCGCCGGCCACATCCCAAATGCTCTCCAGCAGCATATTGCGGCTGAGTACCCGGCCACGGTTTTGCAAAAAGGTCAGCAACAGCTTGTATTCCAGGGCGGTTAGAATCACTTCCTGCCCGTTTTTCAGCACTTTGCCCTCTTTCATCCGCACGGTTAGACCGCTTATACGGATTTCCTCGGCGGCAGCGCCCTTGCTGCGGCGCAGCACCGTCTTGATCCGCGCCATCAGTTCCCGCAGGCGAAAGGGCTTGCTGATGTAGTCGTCGGCGCCCAGCTCCAGGCCCATCACCACATTCACTTCATCGTCAACGGCGGTGAGAAAGATTACCGGTGTGTCGTCCTTGGCTTTAATGGCCTTGCACACATCGTAGCCGCTGCCGTCCGGTAGGGTCAAATCCAGCAGGCACAGGTCGAATCGGCCGGCGCCCACCGCCTCCAGCGCCTGGGTTACCGTGGCACAGTGGGTGACCGTGTAGCCCTCACTCTCCAACGAATAACGCAGCCCCTGGGCAATGGCCGGGTCGTCCTCCAGCATTAGAATATTCATACCACACCTCCTCGGCGTTCTCTCTCCATAGTACCACATTCCGCCCCGCCGCGCAATAGGCATAGGTTGCCGTGTGTTCGCAGGCGGATGTTCGTTTATATAAAATATATTTGCAGAGCCTGATGCCCGTATCGGCGTCACTCTGGGTCTATGAAAATAAAAAGCACTGCAATCGTGCAGTGCTGTTTTGCGCGAAATTAACAAGTCCTATTATGAGCGAACGGAACTTTACAAGGAAGATTTCCTACGAACAGTCGCTCTATACAAATCCGTTTGGATAAATCATAATAGGAGGCAGTAAGCATGAGAGAGGTTTATGTAGGTATGAATCCAAAGGAGATCGAAAGCGAATACCTAAACGGCGTGTACAACGAGATTGCAAATGCTTTGGGCATAGAGGCCGCAATGACCCTTTATTCTACCTACCGTGGACAGCAAATCACTTTTCCGGTAAATTTCTTTACAACGGAGTTTATCGCCCGCCGGATCGTGGCTGAGTATGATGGGAAAAATGTACGCCAACTGGCCACGAAATATGGCTATAGCGAAAAATGGGTGCGCAAGATGATTAAGAAATATGGCGACAACCGGAAATAAAAAACCGGGCGCGTTGATACATAAACGGTAACGTTGCACCAAAGAAAATCCGTATATTGCTTAATATGTAATATTATGCTATTATTCGAATGAACAAGCGATGTGAAATATCGCAAGGCTAAATTTTAGAAAAGAGGAGATCGTTATGGAAACGAAAGTGTACAACATTGCAGACCCGGTATTGGACAAGGCCGAAGAGGGCGATCTGATTAAGCTGAAAATCGCCTATGACAAGATGGTTAAGCCAAAAGCACTGAGTAAGGTGGCGGCGAAAGCCGGGGACATCATCCCTGATGGAATGAAGCAAGCGGCGAAAAAGGCAAAAGATGTCCTAACGGAGCAGGCGCTTTTTGTTAAATCAATGGAATATCTCGGCAAAAGCTTTAGTTAGCTGGAAAAGGTTGCTGCCAAATCCACGCTAAGTACGAACGCGATTATTAAACGCGTTGACGCGCTTGCGCCGGACAACGATATTACCACTTTAGATGAAATTTGTTTGGCAAAAGAATATGCAATTTACGATCTGGTGAATAAATATAAAAGTGCCGATATGGCGGCAACGGTTGTGGAAGGTGGCGCACTGGGCGCCGCCGGATTTGTAGGATTGCTCCCAAATTTAGTGCTAAGTACATTTTTGTACTACCGTGCCGTGCAGTCGGTTGCCTTGTTTTACGGATATGATGTAAAAAACGAACCGGATGAATTACAGATTGCCGGCGAAGTGTTTGCCAACGCAATCAGCCCACGAAATAATACAGACAGTGAATTGTCCTCTGTTTTGGCAAAGGTTATGCTCATTACAGAGGCAACTACGGTTAAACAGGCTGCAAGAAAAGGGTGGCGCGCCATGGCCAGTAAAGATACAGTTACATTGCTGCTAACCCAAATGCGGGCTTTGGCGCACGCGTCTGCAAAAAAAGCGTTAGAAAAGGCGGGCCAAAAGGGTTTGGAAGAAAGTGCGTTTAAAAATGTGTTTGAACAAATCGGCAGATCGTTGACGCAAAAGAATATTGGCAAAGCAGTGCCTATATTTGGCGCCTTTGTCGGAGCTACGCTGGACACTGTACAAATGCACAAGATTATAGACTACGCAAATATTTTTTATGCCAAGCGGTTTATCTTGGAAAAGCAAGAACGTATACTTGCACTAACAGGTGAGGAACCGTTAGAAATTGTTGTATCCGAAGAAGAATAATTCGCTGTGCTGTAAGCGGATAACACTTGTCCTCCGACACACAAACCCCAAAACAAAAAGCGTTCCGAAAAACGGAACGCTTTTGTTTTTGTTGAAAAACCAGGTGGATACCCGATTATCTCTTGGAGAACTGAGGAGCACGACGGGCCTTTTTCAGACCGGGCTTCTTTCTCTCCTTCATTCTGGGGTCACGGGTCAGGAAACCGGCCTTCTTCAGTGCAGGACGCAGGCTCTCGTCATACTGCAGCAGGGCACGGGACAGACCGTGACGGATGGCACCGGCCTGGCCGGTTACGCCGCCGCCGTTTACACGGCAAACGATGTCAAACTTCTCGGTGGTGTCGGTGATAGCCAGAGGCTGACGCACGATCAGCTTCAAGGTCTCCAGACCAAAGTAATCATCAATATCTCTGTCGTTGATGGTGATCTTGCCGGTACCTGCATAAACGCGTACACGAGCAACAGATTCTTTTCTGCGGCCGGTGCCGTAGAAATACGGATTCGTTTCGTACATAATTCAGATACCTCCCTTACTTATTCCAAGCTTCCGGCTTCTGGGCCTCGTGCTTGTGGTCTGCGCCTTTGAAAATGCGGCATCTGGTCAGCTGCTTGCGACCCAGAGTGCTGTCCGGCAGCATACCCTTAACAGCCAGTTCCATGGCGAAGTCGCTCTTCTCGGCCATCAGGGTGCCATACTTGACTTCCTTCAGGTTGCCGATGTAGCCGGTGTGGTGCTGATACAGCTTCTTGTTCAGCTTGTCGCCGGTGAGAACGGCCTTATCGGTGTTGATGATGATGACAAAATCGCCGCAATCCACATGGGGGGCGAAGATCGGCTTATGCTTGCCTCTCAGCAGGGTGGCAGCCTCAGCGGCTACGCGGCCCAGGGGCTTGTCAGCAGCGTCGATCACATACCATTTGCGTTCGATCTCGTCCGCTTTAGGCATAAATGTTGACATAATCGCTAGTCCTCCGTTGTTCAAATTCTCCGCAGAGCGCTTGGCTCTTTCTGCGTGCCGGAATATAATAGCACAGGCGAGGGGCAAAGTCAACATTTTTGGCAAACAAATTTAATATATCCTGTCGTTGCTCGCTTATTCTCTTGTTATCTCGATTATTCTTGTCAAATGCTCATTTTTAATTTATGAAAAAGAGGAGTGAAATGGATCCTTGCGCGGCGCATTTGGCGGTGGGCGCTTTGGCAGAGTGCGCCATCGGCGCCAGTGACCCAGCCTATGGTGCTTATACCGATAATATATAGGAAAAACCGCCCGGTGCAGTTGAATTCCTACCTTTTTTGTGGTATTATTGCTGCGGTGATGTGAAATGATGATTTCAACAAAGGGTCGCTACGCCCTGCAAGTGATGCTGGATTTGGCCCAGCAATGTCCGGACGCTTATATTTCGCTGCACGATATCAGCCAGCGGCAGGCAGTGAGTATGAAATATTTAGAGGCCATTGTGGCTATGCTGAATAAAGCCGGTATGGTAGAGAGTCGCCGGGGCAAAAGCGGCGGTTACCGCCTGACCCGGTCGCCGGAGGACTACACCGTGGGCGCCATCTTAAAGCTGACGGAGGGCACGCTGGCGCCGGTGGCCTGTATGGACTGTGACAGCGGCTGCACCCGGGTGCACGCCTGTATGACCCGCCCCATGTGGCAGGAGCTGGACCGGTTGATTGACGATTTTTTAGAGAGCAGGACCCTTGCCGACCTGCTGACGGAGGATAAAAAGCATGAAGATTAAAGCGATTTTAGAGCAAAAGCCCACCGTATCCTTTGAGGTGTTCCCTCCCAAGCAGTGGGACAAGATTGAGGGCACCAAGGCAGTGGTCAAGGAGATGGTAAAGAGCCACCCGGCCTTTATGAGCGTCACTTACGGTGCTGCGGGTACCACCAGCGGCTTTACAACGGAGATTGCAAGAGAGATCTTGGACGACGGTGTGACCCCTCTGGCCCATCTGACCTGCCTGACCTCTACCCGGGATAAAATTCATCAGGTGGTAGCGGAGCTGCAAGAGAACGGCATTGAGAATATTTTGGCCCTGCGTGGGGATATTCCCCGGGATTTTCAGTTCCCGGCAGAGCAGTATTTTGAGCACGCTTACCAACTGGTAAACGAAATTCGCACGCTGGGCGATTTTTGCATTGGCGGCGCCTGCTATCCGGAGGTGCATCCGGAGAGCAAAAACCGGGTGGAAGATCTGGAGCACTTAAAGCAAAAGGTGGACTGCGGCGTGGACTTTCTGACCACCCAAATGTTCTTTGATAATACGGTGTTTTACAATTTTCGGGAGATGTGCGCCATTAAGGGCATTGATGTGCCGCTGATCGCCGGGATCATGCCCATTACCAAGGCCAGCCAGCTGGAGCGGACGGTGAAGTTGTCCGGCTGCTCTCTGCCCACCAAGTTTGTAAAGATCGTGGAGCGCTTCGGCGATCGGGACGATGCCATGCAGCAGGCGGGCATTGTGTACGCTGCCGAGCAGATCATCGACCTGATGGCCAACGGCGTGGATCATATTCATATTTACACCATGAACAAGCCGGATGTGGCCGGTGCCATTGTGCGAGAGTTGGGCAGCATTATTCATGAATAAGACAGAGATTTTACACTATCTGCGCACCGCCTCACGGGTGGATGATCCCCGGTTGCTGGCGCTGATCGACGACTGTATGGCGGAAGTGGACGCTACGGTGCAGCCCCGCACCCTGGAGCGGATCTTTCCCTGCCGGGTGACGGAGGACGCGCTGGAGGTGGAGGGCTTTACTCTAAAGAGCTGCCGCCTGGCGCAAACCATTGCCGGGTGCGATCGGGTGTGCATTTTCGGTGCCACTTTGGGCTTTGAGTGCGATCGGCTGCTGCGCACCTACTCGGTGGACGGTATTGCCCGAGGCGCGGTGATGCAGGCGGTGCTGGCCTCTAAGATCGAGGAGGTCTGCGACGGTATAGAGAACCGGCTGCGTGCCCAGGGGCTGACCCTGCGGCAGCGATATTCGCCGGGCTATTTTGATTTGGATATTACCGAGCAGCGCAAGATTTTTGCTCTGTTGGATCTGACCAAGCGCATTGGGCTGACCCTTAGTGACACCTGCCAAATGATCCCCACCAAGAGCGTAACGGCCATTATCGGTATTGAACCCCAGGACGGAGGACAAGCGCATGAATAAGATTCGCTTTTTTGACGGCGGCATGGGCACCATGCTCCAGGCAGCCGGTTTGCTTGGCCCCGGTGAACTGCCGGAGCCGCTGAACCTGACCCACCCGGAGGAGATCGCCGCCATTCATCAGGCGTATGCGGACGCCGGAGCAGAGTTTATCAGCACCAATACCTTTGGCGCCAACGGCCTGAAGTTTGACAATGTAGAGGAACTGGTGCAGGCAGCCACCGCGCTGGTGCGCCGCACCGGAAAGAAAGTTGTGCTGGACATTGGCCCTTTGGGCAAGCTGCTTCAGCCCATGGGCGAGTTGGCGTTTGACGACGCCTACGACCTGTTTGCCCGCACCATTCGTGCCGGTGCCCCCGGTGCGGACTTGGTGCTTATTGAGACCATGAGCGACACGCTGGAGTTGAAGGCGGCGGTACTGGCGGCCAAGGAAAATTGTGACCTGCCAGTATTCACCACCATGATCATGGACGAAAAAGGGCGGCTGCTTACCGGCGCGGATATTGAAACGGCGGTGACCATGCTGGAGGGACTGGGGGTAGACGCCCTGGGCTTTAACTGCTCCATGGGACCGGACCAAATGCTGCCCCTGGTGGCGCAGCTGCGGGAGCTGACTTGCCTGCCCATCATCGTGAACCCCAACGCCGGGCTGCCGGAGTCTGTCAACGGCGAGACGGTGTATAATGTGGACCCGGAGGCCTTTGCAGAGAAGATGGAGGCCATTGCCAAGCTGGGGGTCAGCTATTTGGGCGGCTGCTGCGGTACCACCCCGGCGCATATTGCAAAGATGATCCAGCGGGTCAAGGACATTCCTGCAGTGGTGCACACCCCGGCGCCCCGTACGCTGGTGAGCAGCTATTCCCAAACGGTGGAGCTGGGCAAAAAGCCGGTCATTGTAGGCGAGCGGATCAACCCCACCGGCAAAAAGCTGATGAAAGCCGCCCTGCGGGAAAAGGATATTAACTATCTTATCAAAGAGGGTATTGCCCAAAAAGATAAGGGCGCCCATATTTTGGATGTGAATGTAGGCTTGCCGGAGATTGACGAGCCGGCTATGATGCAGCAGGCGCTGTTTGCCCTGCAAGGGGTGCTGGATCTACCGCTGCAAATCGACACCTCCGATGTGGAGGCTATGGAAGTGGGCCTGCGCCATTATAACGGCAAGGCTATGCTCAATTCTGTGAACGGCAAGCAGGAGAGTATGCACGCCGTCTTTCCGTTGGTGAAGAAGTACGGTGCTGTTGTGGTGTGCTTGTGCCTGGACGAGAGCGGCATTCCCCCTACGGCAGAAGGGCGCATTGCCATTGCCAAGAAGATCATTGCCACCGCTGCGGAATACGGTATCCCTAAGCACCAGCTGGTGTTTGACGCGCTGGTGATGACCGTCAGCACGGACAAACGCAACGCCATTGAGACGCTGAAGGCGGTGCGGATACTGCGCCACGAGTTGGGCGTTGCCACCACCCTGGGCGTCAGCAATATTTCCTTTGGTCTGCCCAAGCGGGAGATGATCAATACCGCGTTCTTTACCCTGGCGCTGGAAGCGGGGCTGTCCGCCGGGATTATGAACCCCCTCAGCGACGCCATGATGAACGCCTATTACAGCTACAACGCCCTGGCGGGGCTGGACGACAACTGCCAGGACTATATCGCCTCGGTGACGGAGACGGCGGCAGCTACGCCCGCAGGCACCACGGTGGATCTGAAAACCGCCATTATCAAAGGTATGCGCAAGGAGGCGGGCCAGTGCGCTGCCGGGCTGCTGGAAGAGCAGGACAGCTTGCAAATCATCAACGAGCATATTATCCCGGCACTGGATGTGGTGGGCGACGGCTTTGAGAAGAATAAAGTATTTCTGCCCCAGCTGCTGATGAGCGCAGACGCGGCCAAATCTGCCTTTGATGTGATCAAGGAAAAGCTGCGCACCACCGGCCAGCAAAAGAAAAGCCCCCACAAAATTGTGCTTGCCACCGTGCACGGCGATATTCACGATATTGGCAAAAACATCGTGAAGGTGCTGCTGGAGAACTACGGTTTTGATGTGCTGGACCTGGGCAAGGATGTGCCGGAGGAAACGGTGCTCCAGGCGGTGCAGGACAACAACGCCACGCTGGTGGGACTGTCTGCGCTGATGACCACCACCGTACCGGCCATGGAGCGTACCATTGAGCTGGTGCACAAGAACACCAATGCCAAGGTGATCGTTGGCGGTGCGGTGCTGACCCGCTCTTATGCGGAGATGATCCACGCGGATCATTACGCCAAGGACGCGATGGAGACCGTGCGCTTGGCAAAGGCGCATTTTGGGATTGAATAAAAGGTAAATCCCTCCGTCGGGCAGGGATTGGGGCACCTCCGGTGCAATCCCCCCTGCGGCTGCGCCGCTCCGCCTAACTGGCGCCCGTCCCCTCTGTCGCTGCGCGACATCTCCCCGCACTGCGGGGAGTCACCCTTTGCAAGGGGGGGGCAAACCGATCAGGCTCCCTTGTAAAGGGAGCTGTCAGCGTAGCTGACTGAGGGATTATTCTTTTATAACTCTCCCCTCAACAAAAAAGACCGATACCATTTACGGTATCGGTCTTTTGTTATACGATTTTACGCCTTATCTGCGGGGACGGCGGTCGCGGCGGTCACGATCATGACCGCGGTGGTCGTCTCTGCGAGGGCGGCGGGGGGTATCGTCGATCTCGTTCTCCGGGGTCATACCCTCCAGCTCAATGAGTGCATCCCGACGGGACAGGTTAATGCGACCCTGATCGTCAATCTCAATGCACTTTACAACAACGGAGTCGCCAACATTCACTACATCCTCTACACGCTCGGTGCGTTTTACATCCAGGCGGCTGATGTGAACCAGACCTTCTTTGCCCGGTGCGATCTCTACGAATGCGCCGAAGCTCATCAGGCGGGTTACTACACCGTTGTAGAAGGCGCCCACTTCCGGGTCGGTGGCGATCAGCTTCACCACTTCCACAGCGCCGTTGCACTTGTCCATATCTATACCGCTGATGAACACGCGGCCGTCCTCTTCAATGTTGATCTTCACATCGTAGGTGTTCTGGATCTCCTGGATCACCTTGCCGCCCTTGCCGATTACATCGCCGATCTTGTCCGGGTCGATCTGCAGGGTGAGCATCTTGGGCGCGTAGGGAGACAGCTGCTTGCGGGGCTCGCTGATCACCGGCAGCATGATCTCGTCCAGAATATAGTTGCGGGCCTTATGGGTCTTGGCAAAGGCCTCTTTGATGATCTCCGGGGTCAGGCCGTGCACCTTCAGGTCCATCTGAATGGCGGTGATGCCCTTCTTTGTACCGGCAACCTTAAAGTCCATGTCGCCGTAGAAATCTTCCAGACCCTGAATGTCGATCATGGTCATAAAGTCGCCGTACACGCCGTCGTCACCGGTGATCAGACCGCAGCTGATACCGGCAACCGGTGCCTTAATGGGCACGCCGGCAGCCATCAGAGACAGGGTGGAGCCGCAGATGGAGCCCTGAGAGGTGGAGCCGTTGGAGCTGAGCACCTCAGACACTACGCGGATGGCGTAGGGGAATTCGTCCACAGAGGGCAGAAC
>ERZ772876.1162-NODE-1162-length-28629-cov-10.976972_pt1 | contig 28629 bp, 27 predicted proteins | sample MGYA00580584_ERZ772876 | MGnify/ENA primary metagenome ERZ772876 (study PRJEB29015, sample SAMEA2737728) | human gut metagenome | biome: human gut; feature: human-associated habitat; material: faeces | place: China | collected 2012 ... | reverse complement strand
ATAAAATCCGAGCGATCGGTCGATAATTACTCTGATTTAACGATTTTATCGGTTTAAGAGTTCCGTTCGCCTTATAAAGCGGACAGCAACTGTACGAACAACGAATACTATTTTTCAATGGTTTTCTGTTGTTTTTGGGTCATGTAATCCAGATATTCGGATAAAGGTTCCAAACCCATCTCTTTTCGGTATTTATCCTGTTTTGTCGAATAAATTAAACATCGAATCATCATTGCAAATAACAATCTCATCTGCTGAGGTGATTGATAATAGATTTTAACTCTTCAAGGACATATTTCCCAAATAAGTAAGCATATAGAGCAATTGATATTTCCGACGCAACAATTGTATCAATTTGTGTGGGAAAATGTCGATAAAAGTATGCTCGCACCTAATATGTTTTATTTGGCTTTATATAAAGCATAAAAAAAGTTCTCAGATTTTGCATTTTATCATAAAACCCTTAATTTTAAAGGTGGTAACGTGCAAAAATATAAATATAATTACAATGAATTTATTTTAAATAATTTAAATAATGAAATTCCCACACTTTCTACAATTGGATACAATGGATTGTGGCCCTACATGTCTTAGGATGATTGCCAAATTCTATGGCAAAAGTTATTCATTGAGGTCGTTACGTGCCAAGTGTCACATTACCCGTGCCGGAGTATCCATGCTGGGAATAAGCGATGCGGCGGAATCGTTAGGTTTTAGAACGAAAGGCGTTAAGATTACATGGGAACAATTGCGCGATGAAGTTCCTTTACCTTGTGTGGTCCATTGGAATCAGCAGCATTTCGTTGTTGTGTATGACATTAAAAAGAAAAAATGGAGGAACAACGAAGAGTTAATTTATGTATCCGATCCTGCACAAAGTAATCTTGTTTATCGCCGAGAAGAATTTCTAAAATGCTGGTATTCCACTGAGTCGAAAGAAGGTTCCCAAAAACAGGGAACGGCTTTGTTATTTGAACCGACTCCCAAATTCTATAATAACGAGGAGGAGAAAGAACCGGGACTCCGATTAAAGTATTTGCTTGGTTATTTACGACCTTACAGGCGTTTTATTTTTCAGCTATTTTTAGCCATGCTGACAGGCAGTGTCATCAGCCTGATTTTCCCTTTTATCACGCAATCCGTCGTCGATTTCGGTATCAACAACAGCAACCTGAATTTCATTATCGCGGCTTTGATCGCTCAGGTCGTACTGACTTTCGGCCAAACAGCAAACAGTCTAATTCAAAGCTGGTTGTCCCTTCATATCACGACCCGGATAAGTATTGCATTCATTTCCGATTTTTTAAGCAAACTCATGCGATTGCCTATCTCGTTCTTCGATGTGAAGATGTTGGGAGATATCATGCAACGTATAGGGGACAATAGCCGTATTCAATCTTTTTTAACCGGAACCTTGATCAGCATGGTCTTCTCTGCTTTCACCTTCGTCATATATTCCATTATCATGGCGAGCTATCATGCCGGCATATTGGCTATATTTCTTGCCGGCAGCCTGTTGTATGCATGCTGGGTTTTGGTCTTTTTGAAACAGCGCAGGAAACTGGACTATAAACGTTTCCAGCAGGCGGCGGACAATCAAAGCAGTATCGTGCAGATGATCAATGGAATGCAGGAGATCAAACTCAACAACTGCGAAAAGCAAAAGCGTTGGGAATGGGAACGGATTCAGGCTAAACTTTATAAAATATCCATTCAATCGATGACTTTAGGACAAACCCAGCAGGTCGGAGGATTATTCATCGACCAGACAAAAAATGTTTTCGTTTCGTTTTTGGCTGCCAAAGCGGTAGTTGACGGAAACATGACGTTAGGTATGATGATGGCCATGCAATACATATTGGGGCAGTTGAACGGTCCCATTTCTCAGTTTATCGGATTCATTCAGGAGGCGCAGGATGCAAAAATCAGTACGGAACGATTGAACGAGATCAACGACATGGATGACGAGGAACCTGCCGAGGAGGATAAAATACAGGATATCCCAGCACACAAGGATATTGTATTGAAAGACGTGATGTTCCAGTACGAAGGTCCTCATTCAGAAAAAGTATTGGACGGTATCAATCTGACTATACAAGCAAATAAAGTGACTGCGATCGTAGGGATAAGCGGCAGCGGGAAAACGACTCTGTTAAAATTGATGTTAGGTTTTTACCAACCGATCGAAGGCGAAATCACCTTGAACGGTATTCCGATCAAACGATACAGCGATTCGAAGTGGAGACGGAACTGCGGTGTCGTTATGCAGGAAGGCTATATTTTTTCCGATTCTTTAGAATGCAATATTGGAGTCGTTGATGAAATCCCGGACCTGGAAAAAGTTCAGAATGCAGTAAAAACAGCCAATATTGAAGATTATGTGGAAAGTCTGCCTTTGAGGTACGACACCAAAATCGGGGCAGACGGACAAGGTTTAAGTACAGGCCAAAAGCAACGCATCCTGATAGCTCGCGCAGTTTATAAAGACCCCGCATATATATTTTTCGATGAAGCGACCAATTCGTTGGATGCCAACAATGAGAAAACGATTATGGATAATATGAAACTGTTTTTTAAAGATAGAACCGTCGTCGTCGTCGCCCATCGTTTAAGCACGGTAAAAAATGCAGATACGATCGTTGTGTTGGAGAAAGGGAAAATCGTCGAGCAAGGCAATCATACGGAACTGATAGCCCATAAGGGCGCTTATTTTAATCTGGTAAAAGACCAGCTGGAATTAGGGAATTAACAAACGAGAGGACCGATTATGCCGAGACCTATATACAGCGACGAAGTGCAGGAAATCATGGGGCGTATTCCCGGATGGGTCGTCCGATGGGGACTATCTGTGATTTTTGCTATATTTATTGTACTACTTGGCGTCGCTTATTTTTTTAAATATCCGGAAGTCGTCACATCTTCTATCGTACTGACCACGACGAATCCTCCGACCGAATTGATCGCTCGCTCTACCGGAAAGGTGGAACATATATTGGTTGAGAACGGTCAGTCCGTTCTGCCGAATGAATTGATCGCGGTATTGTTCAATACGGCCGATTATCGATCTGTCCTTCAATTGGAAAGGATATTGTCAGATTCCTTGTTTTCTTTGGTTACAGGGAATGCGTATTTCAAAAATGAAACAAATCAATTGGGAGAATTACAACCCTATTATGCAACGTTGGAAAAGATCTGTAAATCTTATAACCATTATTCGCAAACAGGAGCGATCCCTCAACAAAAAATTCAGATCGAGCAACAAATAAAAATGCTGTATGCGGGCTTACGAGCACAGGAAAAACAGTTGGCGATTCTTCAAAGAGACCTCCGGTTCGAACGAAACAATCAAAAGCGGGATTCCGTATTATTTCATTCACATGCATTGACGGAGGCTGATTACGATGCGAGCGTTCAGAAATTGCTTCAAAAAGAACTATCCGTTACATCCCAGCAAAATTCCATTATTTCAACAAAAACGAATATTCTGAGTCAGGAAAAACAATTGACGGATTTAACCATCCAATATGACAACGAGCAGAACGAATTCCAGTTACAGTTCGACGAACAACGTGCTCAGTTGTTGGCCCAAATCAAATTATGGAAAGATAAATATATATTGGAGACTCCAATCGCAGGGAAAATCACATTTACAAAATATTGGGCCGAAAATCAAAATATTATCACCGGAGATCGCTTGGCAACGATCGTACCCGAAGATTCTACGCAAATTATCGGGAGAATAACCATTCCATCCTCAGGACTCGGTAAAGTCGAAGTCGGGCAACAGGTCAATGTCAAACTGAACGGGTTTCCGTATATGGAGTACGGCTTGCTGAAAGGACGTTTGATTTCCATATCTTCCGTCCCGGAAACGATCAATCAAACGGAAATAGGTTATATAGGCGAAGTCGCATTTCCTCAGGGGATGGTATCCAGCTATAAAAATAAATTCCGTTTTATTCAGCAAATGGATGGAACGGCAGAAATTATCACGAAAGACACCCGTTTGATCGAACGCTTCGTTCAACCCATAGAATCTTTATTTAAAAACCATTAATACGGTCTGTTTATGCGTCTGTCTGTTGCCATGTGCACATATAACGGAGAAAAATATATTCGGGAGCAACTGATGTCTATCCGAAACCAAACATTACGGATCGATGAAATCGTTATTTGTGACGATTGTTCAGAGGATGACACCGTTGAAATAATCGAGAATTTGATTCGACAATACGATTTGCCGATCCGTTTACACATAAATACATGGAATCACGGTTTTCGAAAGAATTTCGAACAGGCTATTTGCCGTTGTTCAGGCGATATTATCTTTTTATCGGATCAGGACGACATTTGGCTGCCAACGAAAGTCGAAACCATTATCGGCTATTTTAACAGCAATCCGGATAAGGAGTTCGTCTTTACCAATGCCGCACTTGTCAACGCCGCAGGAATACCGAGTTATAATCAAACGCTTTTCGATGTGTTGGGATTGGATAAAGAAACCCTCGATCTGTTTGACAGAGGATATGAACTCGAAATGTTAAGTATATACTGCCGCGTAACTGGGGCTACATGTGCACTACGTGCGTCCATGATGCCGTATTGCATTCCTTTATCCAATATTGTCGCTCATGACGAAATGATCGCTATGGCATCCGCTTTCCGGAATAAAATAGGATACATCGCCCAATGTTTAATCAAATACCGGCAGCATGGAAAACAAACCATCGGTTTAAAAATGGCGATCAGACATCCCGGAGAGAAATGGGAGCACACCTCAAACATTATGATGTGGCATGACGCCCTGATAGAAAAAAATGACGAAAATACCCGTAAACGCCTGCGTTTTATTTACCGGCGTTTTTGGACCTTGCGCTCTCCATGGGCATTGCTTAGAATTGTCCGAATGTATGTTTCCGGACATTATAAAAAATATTATACGGATACGTCAGCCGTATTCTGGTGGGATGTCAGAACCGTATTTTTACGGATGTGGAACAAACTCCGATCGTTAAAAACATTGTCAATCATCTCAAAAAGAATGATATGAATTCGTCAGCATTAAAAATAATCAGCCAACATACGTATATGCCGTTAAAACGGATAGGACGTCATGCATATGAGTTTTTTCTGGCGGACATATGCTATTTGCCTTTACAGCTTAAAAAGAAACAATGGTCCGCAGATCGGTGCGTATTAACTTTCGATTATAAATGTTCTTCTTTTATCTCTCATATCGGGATTTATACAGAATCGAAAGAATTAATAATAGTCCGCAATATCGATGTAACTCAGAAATGGCGTTCTTTTTCAATCGACTTATCTGATTACAAGGACTTATTGCTGCAATACGCATTAACTTCTCATGCCGTTCTACAATTGATCGTAGCTCCGGTCATAGCTTCGGAGGCCGTTTTGTTTCAAATCAAGAATATCCGGTTGCGTTCCAGAACGTCCGATGAGCAGGAAAAAGCCGCTATAAAAGAAGACTACAAAAAACGTTTATCGCAGCAGAACATTATCTGCAAAGAAAGCTATTTATACGATTCTGTTTTTCCTAATGAGATCGACCGAATAGAAACGGATGAAAAAGAGATCAGGGTACAGGGGCAGATCGTTTCAAATCCATCTTTGACCGTTTGTTTATGCGAATTACCTATTTTCAAAGACGTGGCAGTGCATAATATGACAGAGATCACCGTGCTCTGTCCCGAAAATGGGCGCTTCGAAGTGTCGGTTCCTCGTATTACAAAATATGACGGAACACTTTACGATCGTATATATTCCCGTTGGTTTTTGGCTTATCGCAGCAACAACGAACTTTATCTATGTTCGTACGGTCGTTACACAACGAAGACTCGTACAGGACACCATTTCCCGCCACTCATTCCCAAGACGAAAAAAGGGCTGGGCGATTTTAAATACAACCATTTATATGCGGATTTGAAAGATCTCGGAATATCCTATATTTCATTCAATATCCGACTCAATAACTTTTTGCACCTTACTGCCGGCCTCGACCGTATTCCGTTCGAATATAATGGTAAGACATATTATGCCGATAAACGAAAAATTGAAAAATATGACAAAACGATCCGCTGCGCTGCCGAACACAGTATTGACGTATCGGCCGTTATTTTAGTTTATCCGGAACTATGGAGCCGCGACCTTCAGGTAGGACGCCTGCTGGAATATCCGGAATACAAGCGTTGCGGAGCTTATACCATGCCGAATTTGACTAATATTGACTCAGTTAATTTGTATGCCGCTGCTTTAGATTTTTTAGCGGCTCGTTACAATCGCCCGGACGGTAAATACGGTCGAATTCATAGATGGATCGTACATAATGAAGTCAACTCCGGAAGCGTATGGACGAATGCCGGCAACAAGACACTTGTCGAATTTATGGATATCTACGTCAAGTCCATGCGGATGGTCTACTATACGGCACGGAAATACGATGCGGACGCAGAAGTCTTCATATCGCTGGATCATTGTTGGAATCAAGAATATACCGAACCGCACTGTTATCCGGCCGCCGAAGTCATGGATACATTAATGGCTTACTGTAAAGCAGAAGGAGATTTTAAATGGGGAGTAGCGATTCACCCTTATCCGGAAAGTTTACTCGATCCCAAGTCTTGGCTCGATAAAAAGGCTACTTATTCACTCGATACGTCTTATGTCACATTTAAAAATCTGGAAGTACTGGATGATTGGATCAAGCATACGGCTTCTACTTATGAAGGGAAAAAACGGACATTGTTATTGTCGGAACAGAATCCCAATTCAATGGACTATACAGATGAGGCATTACAGGAACAAGCCGCAGGATTGGCTTATGCATGGAAAAAAATGGAGGTTTGCGACGGAATCGATGCCTACCTCGCGCATAGTTGGATCGATGCTCATTTTGAAGGTGGGTTGAAAACCGGACTGAGAAAATATTCTGATGACCCCGAAGATCCGTTCGGCACAAAACCTTCATGGGTAGTCTTTCGCGATGCCGGGACAGAAAATGAACCGCAGACTTTCGAATTTGCCAAAAGAATAATTGGGATTTCGTCGTGGAAGGAGATCGTGCATTCTGTAAACAAAACATTAAAACGGACATCTGATGAATAACAAGCAACCGATATTTACCGAAGCAAATCAAAAAAATATTTGGCAAAAGATAGACGAGATAGCTCTCGTACTAATGAGATTTGATCGGGATTGTGATCCGTTTTTGATGTACGGCGAAGCCGGCATTCAGTTGTTCTTATTTCATCGCTGTTTTGAACTGGACGACGAGGAGTGTTATGCAAAAGTCACTGATAAGTATTTTCAAAAAATCGACAATATCCATAAAAAAATTCTGTATATAAACGATCCTCAGGAATGCAATGCCTGTTTAGCCGACGGGCTAGGCGGTATAGGATGGATGCTCGATTATATGATTCGGTATCCCATGATTGAAGCGGATCTTTTCGATGTAATGGGAAGTGTAGATCCGAAAATTTTCCGTCGAATGATTTACGATATACAGGAAGATCGTTACGATCTGCTGCAAGGTGCTGCTGGTATCGCACTGTATTGCATGAACCGCAATGAAAGATTCCCCCGTGAATACTTAAATAGATTCATTGCGGAACTGTATAAAAGAATGACGCTCGGTAAATTGAATAACATTCAGGATTATAGCATCCCATCCGGCTTGTCGGGACTTTATTTGCTGGTTCGGAAAATACGGCTGAAATATCCGGATATGGATTATATAGCAGAGCTTGCGGATAATCTCGGAAATCAGTTGAAATGTCAGGCTATCTCACTGAAAAACACGTCGAATACACTTCCCGGTTGGAGCCAGTCGGAAGCCGGCGTACTATGGAGCCTTTTACACATTCCTGAAACAAGGGATAGGGCTCTGGAACAATGGGCACAATACGGGAAATTGCATCTTGAGCACGATCATGAATATCTGGAAGCCGGATTGTACGGAGGCAATTTCAGTCTCGGTCATCTGTTTAATCGAATATATCGGTTGTCTGGATGTTCGGAATTCCGGAAGTTATCGTCCGATTTTTTGCATCGGGGATTAAGTCATGCGAATTATACGGACAAAAAGACGGGTTATAGGTTATGGTACACGGGAATCAATGGCGTGTATGGAGTGCATTATGGATTGCTGGGCGGTCTGGCCGGAATCGGCTTGACGCTTCTGTCGGCGGTTTCCGAAAAAGAATCCGCTTGGGATGAATCGTTATTATTGACATAGACTATGTTCATCATAAGAAAAATAATTGTTTGCATCGGACTTTTTTTCCTGTGTATAAAATGTCTTGCACAGGAAAAATGGTCGCTTCAGCAATGTATCGATTATGCTTTGCAAAATAACGTGTCTATCAAAAAGGCCGAATTCAACAGCCAACTATCCGAATTGGACCTTAATACGGCTAAAAACAGCCGTTTGCCATCCGTTTCCGGAAGTTTAGGGCATACGAACTATTTCGGACGGGGACCTTCCCGTGACGGGACATATCAAGATAATAACCAAATGTCTACGAGCGGGAGCATTTCAGGAAGCATGACAATTTTCAACGGAATGCGTATAAAACACCAGATCAAAAGTCTGGCAGCCGGTTTCGAGGCGACATTGGAAGATCTTCAGAAAGCAAAGAACGATGTAATATTGAATATTACGGCTTACTACCTGCAAGTTCTCCAATACAAGGAGTTGGTTCGAATAGCTGCTTCCCAGGTCGAACTGAGCCGCTTGCAGGTGAACAGAAGTCAGCTATTCGTAGATAACGGGAAAATGCTGGAGTCGGAATTGTTGGAAAGCAAGGCTTCATGGGCGCAGGATAAATTGAACCAGACTCAGAACAATAACAATCTATCGATGGCTCTTCTGGAGTTAAGCCAAGCATTAAACAGAAAATCTTCGGCGGGTTTCGATGTTGCAGAACCATCCGGCGATGAACTGTTAAAAACCGCACTGCATAGCTTACGGTCATACGATACGACTTTGCTGTTCTCACGAATAGACGATCGTCCTGAAATTCGCTCCGCATCGTTAAACCTTCAAAGCAGTTGGCATAACCTTCGTATTGCCCAAGCGGCCAGATATCCATCGGTATCTTTATCCGGAGGTTATAGTAACAGTTATTACTATTCGTTTGTTACAGGGTATAATAACGCAGCATTCCGGCAACAACTTAAAAATAACGGAAGTGAGTATGTGGGTATAAATCTTTCCGTACCGATATTCAACGGACTGGCAACACGGAATCAGATTCGGGCCTCTCGTATCAATATCAAGCTTCAGGAGGCGGTCTTGGATGAAACTAAAATGGCGTTGCGTAAAGAGATCGAAATCGCCTTACAGAATGCAGAAAATGCCTATCAAAAATATTTGTCCGCACAAGAGTCCTACAAAGCCGCTTCGGAATCGTTCCGATATGAAAATGAAAAAATGAAAGTCGGACGGTCTACCGTTCTGGATTATAATAATGCCAAAACCAAGATGGAAAAATCCGAATCCGATATGATACAGGCAAAATATGAAGTTATATTCAATTGTGAGATTTTAGATTTTTACGCACAAGAAAGATTTGCAAACAATTAATTGATAAGGCTTTGGCAATACGCTTAGATATAATCAATTATCTGATAAAAGCCCGTCGTTATACTTCCTATCTTGAAATCGGAATGGATAACCCGGCTGTCCATTTTCAGAAGGTTCGATGCGCGGAAAAAGAATCGGTCGATCCGTATGATTTGGACAGTAGGTATTGTACAGACTGGACACAGGAAAAGTTAAAAGAGTATCTTCCTTTTCTGACCTACCGGATGACTTCGGATCAGTTTTTTTCGGCCTATCCTCAGAAAAAATACGATGTGATATTTATCGATGGGTTGCATCTCGAAAATCAGGTAGACCGGGATATATCCAATGCTTTGAAACATTTGAATCCGGGTGGGAGCGGTCATTGTACACGATTGTCTCCCGACAACTCCGCAATCCCAATCGGAAGAGAATCCGACGGGGGACTGGGTTGGAACGGTTTGGCGTTCCATTGTAAAATATACACTATACACACCATGTGACGTAAAAATAATTGATGTGGATTGGGGTGTGGGGATTATTGAATATATGGAAGATACAGACTTTGTAGTACCGGAACATCTTGATATGGATTATGCTTATTTCATATTGCATAGGAATGAGTTTATGCATATTTACAATTGGACGCAAATATCTAATGTTGCTGAAGTTTTAGACCGAACCATATTGTTTTATCCGGAACGATTGCAAAAAATTACGAATGTTTTGCTTCGTAACTTGGATGTATTGACTGATTTTGGATTGGCTAATGGCAAAATAGGGGACTCTTTAGTATCGATTGAATAAAGTAGTTAATAATCAATATTGGAAAAATGTTGCAGACGAATTATTCAATACTATTATAGATAGTATTCCCAAGAAATATATCCTAGGACTTACGTAAAGATTGAGCGAAAAATAAATTGGCGGATTTTAAATGGCTGGATTCAATGCACGAATAAAAGTATTTTAAAAGATATGGATAAAATTGCCATCCGTATTCGTAGATTACAAAGTTATAATTTTAACAAAGTTGTCAATTATTTACTTTGTGAAATTGAACAAATCAATAGGACTATTTAAATAAATTCTGGATATATCGCTAGGGTTGGATGTTTTTTGAATTATTCCATAAAATATAGTATATATAGACATATATCATGAATATTTATCAATTAAGGATAGACATTAAAAAGGCGAAAACTTTCTAAGGGATTTGATTGATAATATAATGATAAATTCGCATCTTAATTAGAGGTAAAAAGGACACCTCCAGCTGCCTTGGAAAAACTGTTTTTGGAGGTATCGCAAAAATAAATCTGCATGGCTAAGGTACAAAATTTCTCAGAAATATCACCCGATCTTCCGTTTACGGAGTTTGATTTTTATGATCTGTATAGACAGACATTCGGGAAGAGTGAACTTGGAAGGATCAGGCGGAAGCTCCCCTTGCATGAGATAGCGGAGAAGAATTTCGGTCTGACAAGGAAGAGCATGAGACCGAAGCGAGGACGCAGAGCATACTTCACGCCGGAGGGGAAGGTGGCGCTGATGTTCCTGAAGATGTACACCGGACTGAGCAGTCCGAAACTGATGGAGCAGCTGAACGGGAACATCCACTACCAGATGTTCTGCGATGTGAGGATAGACCCGATGCATCCTCTGACGAACTACAAGCTTCTGGAGGATGTGTTTTCGGAACTTGCCTGCGGGCTGAAGATCCAACAGCAGCAGGAGATACTGGCGAACGCCTGAAAGCCGTACATGAATGACCTTGACACGATGTATACTGATGCGACCTGCTACGAGAGCGAAACTACGGATCCGAAGCTTCTGAGTGAAGGGATAGAGAAGGCATATGTGATAATGTGCGCTCTGAGTGCAAAGCTGAATCTTCACCGTCCGAGGACGAAGTATTTGGACGTGGAGAAGGCAAACCTGTCGTACAGGAAGCAGCGCAGGCATACGCAGGTTCAGACCAGGAAGCTGACCAGACGCCTGCTTAACCTTCTGGGGAAGATACTGAAGGAGAGACGCAGGATGGAGAGGGAGAACGCAGGGATGGAGGAGTTGTTGACATCCAGACAGAAGAGTGACATTGAAATCATCACGAGGATGTACCGCCAGAAGAAAAACCACTTCGAGAACGACGACCCGCGTGAGAGTGTTAAAGACAGGATAGTGAGCATCAGCAAGCCCTATGTGAGACCTATCGTGAGAGGCAAGGAAGTGAAGAGCGTAGAGTTCGGCGCGAAGTGCAACAACATCCTGGTTGACGGGCTCTCCTTCATCGAGAAGCTGTCATTCAACGCCTTCAATGAGGGGACGAGTGCCGCGCTGCCTGAAGATGCACCGGGGGCTCTTCGGTGTGGATGCGAAGAAAGTCGGTGTAGATGCAGGCTATGCCGGCAACACCAACAGGGAATACTACAGGGAGAGAGGGATACAGAATTCGTTCATGAAGCGGGAGCCGTCCGTCCTTCGTGAAGAAAGAGAACGACATCATACGCAATGAGCTGGCGAGGGTGAGGGCAACGAGGATGGAAGGCTCGTTCGGAACACAGAAGGAACACTATGGCCTGAAACGCATCAAGGCGAAGACGAAGCTGACCGAGATTCTGTACATCATCTTCGGCATCCACACGGCGAACGTAGTCCAGCTTGTCCGGAAGAAAGTCGCAGAAATTGTCTATGCAGCCTGATATTCCACATGTGGAGCGGAACTTTTACAGGAGTATTGGCTCAAGTTGTGGCTGAAAATGAAAAATCGGCTCCAAAACGAAGCCGACGACATAAAAAATGGTGAGTTCAAACGGGAAAATACAGGGACAGTCTGCCCGGTGACTCATATTGACGGAATTAAACGACAGTCCCTAATTAATGCAATAATTAAAATACGAGAACACTGTACAAAATTTTGTGTAAATAGAAACAGTATCCAGTTGCAAGTTTCTTTCTTTTAAGAGAGAGTTGAGCTTTTCATTCTATCTTTTATATTTTTTTTGCAATCATATCAAAATATCATCTTTTTAGTTGTAAAAAAGAAAAAATATACTATTTTTGTTTTTGACATTTGTAAATATATTATATAAAGCAAAAGAAGCAACACTGCTATGCCTAAATATGCCGCTAAGCAAATTGTAAACACTGTAAAGTGTTATGAATATATTGTTTTTGCTAAACCGAAAATATTTGTTTTAATAAGAAGTATTTGGAAATTAGGCAAAAACGACTTCGAATTATAAGGCATTTGCTAATGCTTCTCTCTACCCCTATATTATAGCAAATGCCGATTACTTTCAGAATATTAATTCCTTGTTATAGAGAGATAAAGAAACTAATTATGCAAATGTTGTTACCTATTTTACTAATATAATTTTGAAACTGCGATTATGAAAAAGTTGAAATTAGAAAAATTGAAACTCAACGATCTGAGTGCAGGTGATCAAAAGAATGTCCTCGGGGGTAATGTTCAACCAGCCTCATGGGTAACTACTACTACTATTTCAATAGCTAGTTATCTAATTAATTCATGTATTGAATGTACCGACACACTTCAGAACGGTTGTTTCACTCAAGAACCAGGACATCAGGATTCTTGTGGACTATGCACTACGAATTATAGATGCTATTAGTTACCTAAATTAAGTTCTTAAAAGGGAGTATGTCGAAAGTTGCGTAGTCATTATTAAGTGTTACTATCATTTGACATACTCCCGTTATAATTGTTGGTCAAAAGTTGGTATAAAATGTCTTTTTAAAGTTTTTGAATAAAATAAACTAGGACTTTGAAAAGCCCCACAAGTTCTTAATGTCGTTAATATGGTTGTGTCTATTGTAAATTCATTCTCGTTACACTTGACTGATAATACTTTTTATAGCCAAAATCCGCAGGTCTGTCATGGGTCTTCGTTGTAGTGAATGAATGCTCCACACTCTCGGATCATGCGAATACGTCGCGTGTCGAGTTCAACCTTTCTCCGTTCACGAATGAGTGTGCTACTTTGCAATAGTCGGCGATTAATTTTCTGATTTTTTTATGAAAATTCTGCAGACCATATTTTATAAATTAGGTGACATTTTAGCCTCAATTTATAGGTTGACAGTTTCAAAATCTGACAGAATTAAAGCTTAGATTTTCCGAATATTTTAGTCTTAAACCTTAAATGTTTGATCAAGATGGAATGGAAACCACTAATAGAAGATGAAAATATATACAATGCAGTAAAAAATAAAATTTATGAAATATACGACACTGTTGTAAATTACTATGATGAGGAGAATTCAGGATTATTAGGTGGATATGGCGGATGCATACTCTTTCTTTATTATTTTTACAGATTCACAAAAAAAGAGGAACATTTATTAATGCTGCAAAAAAAATGTGAAGAGGTGTTAGAAGATTTCCTCCACAGTAAAACTGCTGCTTATTGTAATGGGTATTCAGGTATATGCTGGTTAATTAGATTTTTTACAAATGAGGGGATTATAGAATCATCCGATGTCGATGAAACCTTGACTGAGATTGATAAAATAAATCACCACTTGATGTTAATGCATGTAAAGCAAAATAACTTTGACTTTCTACATGGGGCTCTTGGTATCGGGTATTATTTTGTCACACAAAACAACAAATGCGGAGATGTTGGTATTCAAAATCTGCTATCTGAGTTAGAAAATAATATAATTCACAATCCGGATGGAAGTATAAAATGGCTGTCAAATGTATTTATAAAAAAATATGAAACGTCGTTGGTTTACAATTTCGGCGTAGCTCATGGGATGGCAAGTACTGCTGGATTCTTGACTGAATTAGTAAAAGTTAACAAAAACGAAATAATTGCAAGAAGACTTTTGTCTGATCTTATTTTATTCTACAATAACAACACAAATCCCACAACATTCAGATCTGTTTTTCCAACATGGATAACAGCCGAAGGGGATAGATATGCAGAAAGTCGTTTAGCCTGGTGTTATGGAGATTTAGGAATAAGTCCTATTTTGTACAAAGCTGGAATGGTTCTGAATGATAGTAAATTGAAAGAATTTGCTTTAAATATTTTAATTAAAAGTTGTAGTCGAAGAGATTATAAATTGGACCAAGTGATGGATGCCTGTTTCTGTCATGGTACTTCCGGGGTGGCTCATATTTACAATAGGATGTATCAAAAAACAAATATCTTGGCATTTAAGGATTCTGCTTTATATTGGTTAAAAGAAACATTAAAGATGGGAAATAACCCTAATGAATTTGCGGGATATATTTTCATCCATTCTGGACATTATACTTCAAATTTCAGTTTACTTTCAGGTGTTTCTGGTGTAGGATTATCTCTTTTAGCCACAATTGATTCGTCTGAACCAAAATGGGATGAATGTCTAATGTTATCATAATGATAAAATGAAAGAGGGTAATGAGATAAAATACGACTTCTATACAGAAGGAATATTAAGAACACCGTTCTTCCCTGAAAGTTTTTTAAAGTATATTGACGATATAGACTATTTAATGTCTATAGATTCCCTTCGTGAAGCCATTCTTATAGCATCTCCAAGTCTATATGATGACCTATATGTAAAGAACAAGAGGACAGAAAGGGTTATTTTGTCTTTTGTTAAATTTTTTATAAGAGCTTGTACTAGACCTACTCCATTTGGCTTATTTGCGGGTTGTGGAATAATATCATTAAATGAAAAAGGGACACCTTGGATTGAAATCGAACAAGAGAGTGAGTATAAAACATACTCAAGAATAGATATGGATTATTTATGCGACCTTATCCGGATAATGGAACAGAACTCTAGTATTAGAAATAAGATGAGATATCATGTAAACACTACTTTATATCATATACACAATCAATTAAGATACATTGAATATAATATTAATAATAGCAAGAGGAGCTATTCGTTTTCTGAAGCAAAACTATCGGATTATTTGGATATGATTATTCAAAAAGCTACTTTACATCCTTGCACGATAGAAGAGCTGGCAAGCGAAATTATTTCTGACGATATTTCTTTTATTGAAGCAAAAGAATTTGTAGATGAATTGATTGATAATCAGATATTAATAAGCGAACTTGAGCCATCTGCCACAGGACGCGATTTGTTAACTCAACTAAGAGATAAATTAAATGAATTAGGATTAAGAAATCAACTTATTGATAAAATTATTATATTGTTAAATCGGTTCGATAGTATGACTATAGGAACAAGATATGAAGTATATAAAGATATTAATGGTCTACTATCTGATTTATTTCCAATTCCTAAAAAAAACTATCTGCATGTAGATTGTTTCATTCCGTCAAAATCCTCAATCAACAATCAAATTTGTGAAGATGTCCGGAAAGGATTGTATGTATTAAGCCATTTAACTTCTGTAAACGAGAATAGCCATATCTCATCGTTCAAAGAGGCATTTTATAAACGGTATGAGAATCAGGAAGTACCGTTGGTTGTAGCGTTGGACCCTCAAGTCGGAGTGGGATTTGGTAATTGGCAAGAACTACGAGGCGATGTAAATCCATTAATTGATGATTTAGTTTTACAAACTACAATAATTAATCAAAATACTACACTGCACCTCGATGCTGTTTCCCGGTTTTTAATTAATAAGTATGAAGAGCATATTAAGAATAATACAAATTCAATAACCATTACAAACGATGACTTGAAGCTTTTGCACAATAAAAAGGTTTTGGATAAATTACCAGCTCAATTATATACGATGATTAAGGTCATTGATATGAACGGGGATGATTCTAAACAGACCATATTAGTAAATAGTTTTGCCGGTCCTTCAGCAATAAATCTATTGGCTAGATTTGGATATCTTGACAAAAAAATTAATAATTTTATTAAAGAAGTTTCTAACGATGAAGCAAAGTTTTACGAAGGTAAAATTTTAGCTGAAATATCACATTTACCGGAAGACAGATTAGGTAATATTCAAATGCATCCACATTATCGAGAGTTTGAAATATCCTATTTATCTAATCCTTATACTTTAGATTCCAATATTAAAAGTCTTCCGGTAAATGACATAATGATTTCCGTTCCAAATGGACAAAAGATAGTACTCCGTTCTAAAAAATATGATAAAGAAATAGTCCCAAGGTTATCTACTGCTCATAATTTTTCAAATGGGTTGCCAATCTATTATTTCCTTTGCGCTATTCAACATCATAACAGCCATGGCCTTCATTTTGATTGGGGGCAATATTTTGATACCAAGCCTTTTTTGCCACGAGTTACGTTTGAAAACATTATTTTATCACCTGCCAAATGGAGAATATATCAGGTTGATCTACCGAAAAAAAACAATAGTTCGTTTGATGTTTATTATGCAAATCTTATTGAATGGAAGAATAGTAAAGGAATTCCTAATTTAGTTGAAATTGTAGAATATGACAACAAATTATTGATAGATTTTTCGAAAAAAAATATGGTAAAAATATTTATCAATCACCTCGAGAAAAAAAAGTTTTGTATTTTAGAAGAATTTTTATTTATCGACACAAAACATCCATTTGTTAAAAGAGGGGATAATCGTTTTACACATGAGTTAATTTTATGTCTTCACAAAACTTGAAAAACATGAATCAAAGAACATATATTTGTGGGAGTGAATGGTTATATTTTAAAATATACTCAGGCCCCAAAACCATAGAGTATATATTAATTTATGAAATATATCCACTGCTATTAACTTTACTTCAAAAGCACAAAATCGATAAATTCTTTTTTATTAGATATACAGATACTAACTATCATATTAGACTGCGATTGCATTTCGAAAATACAGATTATATCGGAGGCGTTCTTGTGGATTTTAATAAAATATTAAATGATTACGTTGCTAGCCATCTAATTTCAAGCGTGATAATCGACACTTATAACAGAGAAATAGAAAGATACAGGGACAGATATATGGTCGATACCGAATGGTATTTCTTTTATGATAGTAAGTTGATTCTTGATTATATAAATACTTATCCTGAAAAGGAGAATGAAAAGTGGTTGATTACTATAAAATATATAGATTTACTTTTAAATAAATGTGGGCTATCATTAAAAGATAAAATGGATTTATGCAACCAGATCTATGAAGTCATGTCTATTGAGTGTGGCACAAATAATAAAGCAACCAATGAGCAATTAAAACTTAAATATCGGAACCATTCAAAGATAATTGAAGAACTCATAAATGATGATGGGGAGACACACGAATGGATAAAAGAATTGAATATTTTTTTTAACAAAACTGATTTTTTCTTGCAAAAAATAAAGAATGATAATCAATCGGAAAGAATGGACATTTTAAAAAGTATAATCCATATGCATATCAATAGATTATTCAGGACAAAACAACGAATAAATGAGTGTGTAATTTATTATTTATTATTCAAATTTTATAATTCGACGTTTTGTATTTTAAAAAACAATATCCACATTTAATAGACTCACAAAATATGTATTCATGAAAAAATAACTAAAAAATGTCTTATGCTAAATATCGCCGGCATTTATTTTCATGCTTCCACCTGCAATGCCTACGTTTAAAGCATTTTTCTCTCATCAAGAATACACTGTTGATGTCAATACAGAAATTTCAATTTCAGACAACTAAATTTGAAGTTTATATGACATGCTCATAACATAAAGAACATCGATTTTATTGTTGTTTTCTAATTACCTTGCAATAACGAAGCAAAACAAACAAGCCTATATTCTTTGTGAATCTATCCTGTAGTCTTTACAATCAAAACTTACTAAATATGAAAACAGTTGCTATATGTAATTTGAATTTCAAAGAACTCGAACCTAAAAACCAATATTTCAATTTTTCCTTGTGTGGTAAAGATATTACCATTGGTTTATTGAATGACATTGAATTAAATAGTAAAAATGATTTGCCTGAAGATTCTGTATTGATTAAAATCAAAGCATTTTCGTGTAATTATAGAGATAAGGCATTCATGCTCCTTTATAATAAGATGTGTGAAAAGGCGAATGAAAATCATAAATGCATTTATATGCCATTTGGTTCTGAATTTGTTGCAGAAGTAATAGCAATTGGAAAAAATGTAAAAAACATTGAAGTCGGAGACAGGGTAATACCAGATAGTTGTTATCCGCATAAAGGAAATGGAGTAATTGGAGGAATTCCTACCAGTGCCGCATCACAACGAATACAATGTTTTAATGAAAATCAGGTAATCAAAATTCCTGACTCTATGCCAGATGAAGTCGCTGCTTCATTTACGATAGCTTCTCAAACTACCCATAGTATTATAAGGAGATTAAACCTAACTAAAGGATCAACTGTTTTAGTTACGGCAGCAACCTCTAATACTTCATTATCGGCCATAAGATCATTAGTCAGCAATGGGATAAAGACTTATGCAATATCTTCAAATCAACTTTTCGAAAAGGAATTATTAGACTTAGGAATTCATAAACTTATACAATATTCAACCTTAGAAAGAGGGGAGGTGAGAGACATTGAGTTTGATGCAATTATTGATCCTTTTTTTGATATTTACATCACACAATTAATAGACTTTTTAAAATACGGTGGTAAATATATTTTTTGTGGATTTTATTATCAGGATATATTATATAAGCCATTTAAACAGTCTAACAATGATTATTTTAGGGTACTAGCTAAATGTATCGTGAAAAATATTTCGTTAATAGGCAATTGCCTTGGTTGTGAAAATGATTTGCGAGATGCTTTAAATAATTTTGAGAAAGGTAAATATGATATTGTAATTGATTCGATATATACCGGAGATGAAATTGTTCCTTTTTTACAAAAGTCTTTTCATAGCATACCGCGTTTTGGGAAAATAGTGTATATGTATGATGATTAAATAATCCACTGTACATATAAGCTATAGAGATTTTTAAGTTATTGATATCTGCTGTTTGTTAATGAGTTATATTGTCGTTGGTGTCGTAAATTTAGCCATAATTCTTGTTCTTAACCCCTCAAAAATTTTCGCATAGTTTCGGCGGATCATGAACCAAACCCTTCGAGAGATAGAGGTTATGAATTAGGTCGTTCAAAGAATAAACCGCATGTCTTGTATTTTTGACTTGTATTTTTATAACCGTAATAGCAAATCTGTTGTGAGGCGTAATGGCCTTTATCGGGAGTGAATAATGATTCTTTTTGCAGATTGACGAGCGAAAGCCCCGGTTCAACTTGTAAATTTCAGTGGGATACTATTTACAATAAAGTATTCCAATTCAGAGACACCATCTGAACCAAACGTTTGCGTAGCTGCTCTGTACAGGCAAACAACCCTCTTCAGTGGCAATTGTAACGCCGCGCTCAGTTTTTCCTTACATACCGTCGAGCATCACACAAAATAGCTGACATTCTGAATCAACACTCAAAAACTCTGTTGTTCAAGACAGGGCGAGAAACTACAGCTCTCTCAATTTCGGGGAGCTATGTTGGTTCTGAAAGTCGATTCTTACCTCGACCATCGACAGGGCTCTCAATTTTTTTGTAACTTACACTAAAATCACCATAATGTTTATGCAGTTAGTAGTCAGCTTAATACATAGATAATATCCAACATCAATAACTTTTATGGTCTTGTAATAAACCTCACCATACAAGCTACGAGGTGGCAAAAGGAAATAATTTTTTATTGACCGAAGAATAGTTCAGAGGAATTAGACCTTATCTTTCTTAATACACAACAGGAATTAAATAGAAATAATTTTTTATCTTTACCATTAAAATAAAATTATAACTAATCAATAATTTTGATATCATGGACATTATGAAGCGAATAATTATTATAGTAGCATCTGTTTGCTTATCTATCATGAGTTGTCGTCAGAGGCAAAATCAACCTAAGTCAACCCATGATAAATTTAATTTGGATTTTGAGCAGGTGGAAAATGGAATGCCAGTTGGATGGGATACAAAAGGAGGCTATGACTATATATTTTCATCAGATTCAAACATTGTAAAAAGCGGAAAATATTCCGCTTCTATCGAGATGTATGAAGGAACACCTCAATTTGGAGTGCTGGGGTTGATAATACATAACAATTATGAAGGGAAACGGGTTACTCTTTCTGGATATGTAAAATCCGAAAATGTGGATGACTATGCTAGCCTGTTGATGAGGATCGATCCGGAAATAGGTGTTAAAGAGGTTAAAATAAAGGGAACTACTGATTGGAAAAAATATGAGGTCTCGCTAAAAATGAATCCTCGGAAAACAAAAGCTTTCGCTGTGGGTGCCATTTTAGTGGGAAAAGGCAAAGTATGGTTCGATGACGTTAGAATTTGTATAGACGGCAAAGATATTAATGAGTTGGAATCTGTCGAAATTGAACGAATATCATTATTGTCGATTTAATTGTGAAAGGAATTATTATCACAATCGGAATGATTTTTATACTAAGTTGTCATCATGGGCGAATCGAAGAACAATCAGGAACGGCCCATGGTGATTATTTGGAGTTTGCGAATAGCTCGAATATAGTAATTGAGCAACTCGATAGTATGCAAATCGAGAATTTGACCAATTTGGGATTGATATGGGGGTTTTTGAAATACTACCATCCCAATATCGCAAAAGGAAATTATAACTGGGACTATGAACTGTTCAAGATCTTTCCTGAAATTTTGAAATCAGAAAACAATATTCATCGCGATTCAATTTTTATAGAATGGATAAACGGTCTTGGCAAATTTGCTGAAAATAAAAAAGAAATATCTATAAAGAAAGAGATTAAATTGGCGCCCGATTTGGGATGGATAGAAAGTTCGGGGTTTTCTAACGAACTCACCTCTCTACTCATAAAAGTCAAAAACTCAAAAAGGTATAAAAAGCACCATTATGTCGGATATTATTTTACTGGTAATCCTAAATTTAAAAATGAAGAACCATATCCGAATATGCTCTATCCTGATGCCGGTTTTCGATTATTGGCATTATATAGATATTGGAACATTATTCAATATTTCTTCCCTTACAAAAATCTAATCGAGTGCGACTGGAAAGAGGTGTTGAAAGAGTTCGTTCCTAAAATCGTGAATACGAACAATGGAACGGAATATGCACTTGCGATTTTGGAACTAATTGAACGGATTCACGATTCGCATGCAATTACCTTGAACCACAATTATTCATTAGCTAATCATTTTGGGAAATTCAGTGCTTCGGTTGAGCTGACATTTATTGAAAACCAACCTGTCGTTACGGGTTTTTATAACGAAAACTTAGGCCGGGACACTGGAATGGAAATAGGCGATGTATTAACAAAAATCAATCATGTTTCGGTTGCCGAAATTATAGATGGTCTCCTAAAATATACACCTGCCTCGAACTATCCCGGAAAATTGAGAAATCTTGCGAAAAACATGTTGAGAACGAACGACTCGATTATCCATGTCGAATTTATTCGGGACAATAAACCTCAAAATAAAGTCTTAAGGGTATTTTCGGATGACAAACACGATTTATATCATGTATATTCCAAAGAAAAAGATACTTGTTTGGAATTTATTGATGACGGAATAGCATACCTTGATTACAGTGTGCTGGAGAACAAACATATACCTAAGATTTGGAAAAAGATAAAGAATACAAAGGGATTAATTCTCGATATTAGGAATGGAACATCGGGTGATTTTCCTGTTTTACTTTTTTGCCAATATTTATTACCAACAAAAACTCCTTTCTTTTTAAAGTCAACGACAAAGCATTATTCTATACCCGGATTGTTTACCATTGAGAAAGGTTATAATGTAGGTAGAAAAAATAAAAATTACTATAAGGGGAAAATTATTATTTTAGTAAATGAAAATACTCAAAGTACGGGAGAATTCCAGACAATGGCATACAGAGTTCACCCGAATGCGGTGGTAGTCGGTTCTGCAACGGCAGGAGCAGATGGGAATGTGTCAAAATTTTATCTTCCGGGAGGGATAGAAACATGGATTAGCGGAATTGGCGTTTATTACCCTGATGGAAGTGAAACCCAACGCATCGGTATTGTACCTGATGTTGAAGTAAAGCCTACTGTACAGGGTATTAGGGAAAGGCGGGACGAAGTATTGGAAAAAGCAATTGAGCTTGTTAACAGATAGAATAATATGTTTAAATTACAATTACAGGATAAGTTATAAGTAAACGATGGAGGAAAAAAGATGGAAGACAATAAATTTATTACCGTTTTGACGTTTACCTATGCTCATGAAGTCGCGATAATTCGAGGCCGGTTGGAAGCAGAGGGTATCACATGTTTTACTAAAGATGAATTGACAGCTCAAGTTAGCCCCTATTCTACTGCAATCGGTGGAGTAAAACTCCAGGTTTTGTCAAAAGATTTGAATCGAGCTATTGAAATTTTGGAAGAAGAAGGTTATATTATATAACAGAAACTGTTTCGTTCATTCGCTTTTGTGTTTCATGTCGAGCGAAGATAGCACCCTCAGTCAGATACTGGCAATTCCTTCGAGCAGCATATAAAACAGTTTCCTAGGCAGCGTCACTTCCAAAGTAAAACCGTGTATCCGGCAGGTCCGACCTCATAGACCGCCAAATCGAGCGTAACACCCGACCAATATTGGGCCGTCGGAGCAAAACATCCGTCTCCTGTTACATCATACATATACTTAAATATCATAGCGAATCCCGTACCGCCGTGGCAAAGTCCGGCATCGTTGATGCTGTCCTCTTTCGAATCGTGCCAATGAGTTGTGAATAATATGACTTTGCATTCGCTCTTGTCGGCCGAACGTTTTCCGACCTGCCTCAGGGCACGGCTACTTCCAAGTTGCTCCCCCAAAACGGCTTTTATAGGCTTTGCCCTCATTTCCCGTCGATTGAAAAGGGAAGAGGCATCCATGAACCGATCGGTCCTATTCCTAAGAAAGTATATATCCGACCGTACAGCAACTAGTTCACTGATCTCGTATCGGGAAAATCCCCGATTCGCATGTTTGCTCAGCTATAATACGATTTTCCCGATGAAATTGGGATCGGTTCTGTATTGCAAAGCGATACCAAAAGTCGTGTATGAAATCGTAATTCTCAGGATTATAGTTGAGGAACATTTTCATCTACCGCAACATAACCGGCTCATACTAGGCTTCTATCTCGGAAATATCCAAATCTATCAGAGAGAGTTCGCCCATCAGCCGGAACGAACCCTTCGCTCTGGCCAACTCGGAACAAAAGGTGTATAAATAAGCTATATTGTTGCAAAGATCATTGCAGCATTCCTTCAGATAACGATCAAGCAACTTATGGTTGGATTCGTTGGAGAACCGTTCGGCATAGTGGGTCAGAAAGTAGGATACCGAAATTTCCGGTATTACAGTTCGATTCCTCTTTTACATCCAACATTTGCATACTGTCTGCCAATATGCGGGCGATTCGTGTACTTTAGCTTCTTTGGGATTCATAATATTTGATTATAAAGTTCGGTATAATGATCTCATTCGTTCGTTAAAATGACGGATCTCGTAATAGGACAAATATTTTTCCCGCGCTTTATTTCCCATATCCGTTCTCAGTCGGGGCGATTCGGACAGTCGAACCAGAGCCGATGCCAATTTTTTGGCAGATTGTAGCAGATTCTTTTTTCCCCTTTTCAAAACCACATGCAACCCATTGACTTCGTGATCGACAATCTCGGCTAGTCCCGTCGTCGCATTGACAATGACGGGAAGGGCGTGCATCATCATTTCCACGGCTACGTATCCGAACTCCTCGTGCAGGGACGGAACGACGCCCATATCCGCGATGGAATAAAAATCATACAATGTTTTCTGATCGATATAACCGGTGAACGTCACCTTGCTCCAATCCTTAAAAGCATGAGAAAACAGCATCTGATAATCTCCTTCTCCGGCAATGATCAGACGGGAATTCGGATACCGTTCCAACAACATCCGGAAAGCCCGGACCAAAATAGCGATACCTTTTACTTCGTCCAATCGGCCGGCGAAAACAACGACGTTTTCGTCCGGAGCTATTCTGTACCGAGAACGTAGTTCGTTCCGTTTTCGACCGGATTTGTATTTATCCGGCAGCGCATTGTTGATAAGTGTCACCTTTTCAGGGTTCGTCCCATATATTCCGATAATATCGTCGTATGAATGTCGGGCGATGGCAATAACCCGGTCAGCATGTTCGTTCAGTACCTTTTTGTCCCGAAAAAAACTAGTTAAAACATAACTGTCCCTGAAAGTCTGCTGATCATCGCGTTTGTTCAGAATTTGTCGTAATTTTTTCCGGTCGCCCAAAAGTTCGAAACTCCACTCGGTATAATGGACTGTCAATATGAACGTTCCCCGATACTGCTTTTTCATCCGGCCGATCAGGGTTTCCTGACGCATAATATTGAAATGAAATATATTGTTCTCGTCGTCGACAATATACTCTCTGAGTAGGTAGGCGACACTCTCTTCTGTCTTAACGAGATAATTGGGCAAGTGACTGGGAGTTAAAGGAATGTTCAAATGATATACTCCGTCTTTTTCCCGAACCTCGAACTCTTTGATTTCGTCTGAGATCAATACATAATGTACTTTCAGTCTTGCATACCGCGCACTTCGGATCAGTTGCCGGATGTAGGTCCCTATACCGTAATGGATACTACGGGAAGTCATATTGAAAATATAAATATTCCTCATGGCAGAATCAATTTGAATGCGACACCCGTCAACCCTTGGTAAATACCTATTGGGTAAGAAGTTATGCTTTTGAAATCAACAGGGAGAGTCCCGTAAAATTCATCGGTTATCGCCAAAGGAATAGAACCTACGTCCGTACCGGAAATACCCGCATCGAACAGAAGGATCATTTCTTTAAATGCGGCCGTAAGTTCCGGATCAGAAGGAGAAATGCCGGCCAAGCGTTTTTGCAAACGTTCGAGGTATCCGGAAGGGAAAGGCCGGTAATCGTTCGTACGGACATGGGACAAACGGGCGGCAACATACATCAGAATTCCCTGCACTCCCGTATGCAAGGACAAGTCTCTTACATAAAGAGGATCCCGTTCAATGATTTTTTTATCAATGTCTTCGAGTACTTCATCGGCATCCCCATCCATAAGCGAATGACAAAGCAGGTATTCGATTCCCCAACCGATACCGCAAAGCCCATTGACAAAATCGATCGGCACATTTTCATGCACCATATCAAACACTTCATCTAACAGTTCTTCGGCATACGCACGAAAATAAGACTTACCTGTATATCGGGCATACTGCCCGAAAAATACGACACCGCCCATTTTCCCATTCAGGAGACCCGCATTGAGTACGAAATGGTAATTCAAGATCAGATGCGGAATCAGACGATTTAGCAATGAAAAGTTTTGTTCCATAATAGCGCATCACCGTCCATAACTCACTTTATGATTCTCTCAAATCATGAGCTCAGATTACCCTCCCCCTACGCTATTATTTAGGATGTTTTTAACAGTTGATCCTAAAATCTATTCTTCCTACTTTACTAATACTCTACATCGAATGATCATAAAGGTCAATAAAGAACGATTATTCTTAAATATATTAAATTGTCATTTTTCGAAACACATTGTTATATATCTGCTATTTCTTCATTATTCTTTTAAAGACATGCAGACAAGAACAATATATGACCGTTATTCACGATTTGTGTTCTAAATTAAACACAATAAATGGAATAAACAATTTTTTTGTGAATTTTCTATATTTTTCAAAAAAAGCGTTTGTATTTGTTTGTGTATCTCTCATTATGTTCTACATGTTCAGTCCGAGCATAATGAATCAGTTTACAAAATGATGATCGCTTGTAATGATAGTACGTATTGTAGACCTATAATTCAGATGGTAAGCATTGTTGATATTTTATCGCTGACATCGTAGGGAGTCGGGATATTGCCCAGTGATGCCTTGATCGTAGAAACCCTCGTGTCGCCCCCCCCCTTAAATCGTCGCGTTGATCGTATAATGACGATTCCTATGAATGTTAAAATCGGACATATTGTTCTTTCCCGGATAAATACGACGGTCATATTGAGTTAAGTCTGCTCATGGTAACCATCACCAAAACGCAGACCACATAGCAGTTTTGTCACCTCAAGGCGTTGATTGCCGGAGGTCATGCATCGCTACAACATTTCATCTCAGATCTCTGTCGCCCGGTCGATGACGGCTTTAGTTAAGAACGACATACTGGATAATCGGACCGGTAAGATGTTATTTTGAGATCCGATTTACGCTTAATTGACTGGAAACGCAATATTTTGCCAAATAAGATTAATCCAAAATGCAGACTGAGGCAATACATAGGAATTAAAATAACCTAAGGGCTGTCTATCTGTGTTTTTCGGTTGAGTCCCTACCGTTCAGCACATAGGTATCGAACCAACCGGGATAAGTGTCTGCATGAAAACGAATATGTCGAGTAGTTCCGTCATACTCCGCGAAGAACGTTTTGACATAATTGTCAGTAATGCTATTGTCGAAAAAATAGGCGCGGTCGACAAGTTTTACAGCTCGATACAAGTTATCGAGAGAACCATAATATCGTTTCCGAATTTTAGCTTCAGGTACGTCATGGCCTCCTGTTTCGACGCGGAAACGCACACGACCTATGTTTATTTCTACGTCTTTGGTCGATACGAAATAGAGATAGATCCGATACCCCATGCTTTGGGCCAGACGAATGTATTCGAGTTTGCTCTCGTCGGACATGACCGTTTCCACGGTAAAGGCTTCCACGATGTTCAACATCTTCAACCGAAGAAATTCGGCAATAAAAGCAGCAAAATAGGAATCGATCAGTACAGGAACGGGGTGACCAGCATATTGGCGGTACTGACTTTCACTGTATCGTAAATTTGCTGCCCGTTAGCCGTTTTGTAAAACAGACCGCTGGCTGCAAAACTATTTTTCAACTCTTCCTCCGAGACCAATACGTTGAAATCATTGAAAGAGAGTTTGCCTTTCGTACGGAGTTCTCGCTCGATCAGATCGGCATTGACATAATGGGGGCACGGCACTTTTTTACTGACTACCTGAAAGATGGTCGATTTGCCTGACCCATTGGGTCCTGCGAATATCCGCAACCTTTTTGTGCCCATTACTGAAATGGTACGGTGCGCTCAGTAACAAGCACATCCTTGTTTTCGACCGTACCGATAGTGGTACGTGTATTGTCGGGGTTCACGACTATAATGGCGTCGCCTTCGGTCGTCGTAAAACTTAGTTTACGGTGTTTGGCAATACGCACGACAGGATTGGGAACGCTCAATATTTTCAGGAGGGTTTGGGTATCGACATCGGGATCGACCTTACGGCTCACCTCCTTATCCTGTTCACGATAAAACGCACGCAATATTTTTATAGTTGATTTTGCCATAACTATCACAATAGGTAATAAATTTTACATGGTTCTCGCAATAGAAAGAGACAAATTTCTTGTCCTATTTTCTGTACAGGCTTGTACAGTGCAAAGACAGTCACAATGCTGATGGTTTTCATCCCTTTTTATCGGCTTTTTACATACTTTCCTAAATATATTCAAGTAAACGACTCTTTGCTTGTTTAGTATTGTAAGTTATGAATAAAAAAAGGACTACATGAATCGGGTGATAGGCCGAGGTTACCTATGTGTAGATTCCTATCCCCTCCATGTGCCAATTCTTTACATACCCTAATTTTCGATCGTTATCACAACATAGGTAGTCGTTCAAGTCTTTATAACCATCATACATTATTGAATCGTCATGTACCCGCGTTCCGAATGTCGCGCGTAGTTCACCGACAAGCCTTCGGCCTGTCGTATCCCGGTCGAGGCAGCATACGATATGTTCGTATCCCTGCAATCTACCTTTTGCCCGAGGAAGCAGCGATGCGGAGTTCAGGATCAGAAAGTCTTCATCCGACGAATGCCATGACACATCGCCTTGTTTGCACAGAGTCAGATACGAAAGGTAATCGGTAAATCCCTCGAACAGCCGGCAGCTCCGGTTCGACTTCTGCGGTCTGATCCATGTCGTGTCCT
>ERZ772876.1160-NODE-1160-length-28651-cov-4.719681_pt1 | contig 28651 bp, 22 predicted proteins | sample MGYA00580584_ERZ772876 | MGnify/ENA primary metagenome ERZ772876 (study PRJEB29015, sample SAMEA2737728) | human gut metagenome | biome: human gut; feature: human-associated habitat; material: faeces | place: China | collected 2012 ... | reverse complement strand
ATCTGCCTTCCGGAAGCCCTTCACCAGATTTTCAAGCCCATATTGCTTGCTGACGCCCCCGGCGTACATACACACCCGCGGGCTGGTCTTTCGCGCCAGAGACGGCTCCTGCCGCTCCATAGCGATGTCACTGTGCCCCTCCAGAATCACGTGGGGCTTGCCCTCCGGATTCAGATAGTCGTTCATGGCCTGGGTCAGCAGCACATAGTCCGTGCAGTGACGGATGACAAAATTGGAAAGCTTCTTGGAAAAGGCGCTGCCCCCCAGCATATCCGGCAAGTCCGTCACAATGCCCACGCACCGTCTTCCCCGCAGCTTCGCCGCCAGCAGACCGGCCAGCGCCGTCGTCCTGTTCAGGCAGTCCACCACCACCGCAGAATCCTTCCCCCCAAGGCACGCTGTGCGGAAAAAGGTTCCCACGCCCACAAATACGGCCTTGACGATGGGGTTCCGGACGGCGGGAATGTAGCGGTAGCACGCGCCGCCCTCGGTCTCCCGGGGCAGACGGACAAAGGACTTTTTCAGAACCTCCCGGTTCACCGGCGGGTTCGCCACCACGTCCACCTTTGCCCCGGCGGCAAGCCCTTCAATGAGCAGGCGGTGATATTTCTGGGACTGAAAGGCGGGCTTCCGGGGGGCGTCCGCGAACAGCTGACGGTACACCCGGTCGGAGCAGGTCGTCACAGCGTAAATGATATGCATGGGTTATCTCCCATCTTTTTCAAAAATTGCAACGTGGGCTTTCGCCATGTTTTCAATGGTATAGGCGCGGATTTTTTCCAGAGAAGCCGTCCCCATTTTCTCCAAGTCCGAGGACAGAAGCTCCTTCATCTTTCCGGCAAGGGCAGCATCGTCCTCCACAGGCACGATACTCCCGTTGACGCCCTCCTCCACCAGCTCCAGACCGGCAACGCACCGGTCGGTGGTGATGACGGGCAGGCCGTAGGCCATGGCCTCGTTGATGACCAGCCCCCAGATGTCCTCCCGGGTGGGCAGGACGAACAAGTCCGCAGCTCTGTAATACCGGCTGAGGGCTTCCTTTTTCTGGAACCCCACAAAATGGACATTATCCAGCCCCAGAGAGGCGCGCATCTGCAAATACTCTTCCGTCGGTTCGCCGCCGACAATATAAATCCCCACGTCCTTGTTAAGCGAACAGGCGGCGTGCATCAGGATGTCGAAGCCCTTTCTGTGGATAAACTGGCCGATGGCCAGTACCATCCGCTTTTCCGGGACGCCCAGTTCCTCTTTCAGCGCCTGCTTTTCATCGGCGGAGGGAACGGCAGGGAGGATATCCTTCTCAAACACGGAGGAGAAGGGATAAAAATGAATGCGGCTTTCCTCTGCCCCATAGTGGACGAGGAATTCCGTGGTGTACCGTCCAGAGCTGAGCCACTGGTCAGCCTTGCGCACCAGCGACTTCTTGAACAGATACTTTATCTTCCGCTCCTGCCGGATCAGGCCGCCGTCCACTTCCATGTAGAAGGGAATTTTCCTTCTGCGCAGCCACCGCATCGCAAGAATCGCCGTGGGCGAGGAATAGCCGCATATCACGATGGCGTCGTAGGGCTTTTTCAGCCATTCGGTCACGTCCAGACACAGATTTTCGTCCAGAAGATGGGCGACGCATCGGCTCAGCTGCACCGGGCGGTAAGCGCCGCCACCGGAAACGAACCAATCGGCACTGCGGTTTTTCTGGTCTTCCACCCGGTCAGTGAACAGCACCGTCACGTCCATGCTCTTTGCCAGCTCATCGTAAAAATGAACCCGGTAGGGGGAAGCGTAGTTCGTCAGGAACAGCACTCGTTTCATACCGTTGTAACCTCTCAATGTCAATCGCCGAAATCGATCTGCATGATCTGATGGCGGTTTTCCCGCTGATCTTCCGGCGGGAGCTGCATGTAGTCTCCGTACAGCGTGGTCAGGAACTTGTCGTATTCCGCCGGCGCTTTGAAGGTTTCTCCCTCAAAGGTCACGTCCGTCAGCGCCTGACACCACGTTTTCTCGTAGGCATCCGGCTTCGTCATGGCGCTCTGCTCGCAGACATAGCCGTTTTCCGGCAGCGCCGTCGCAAGCGCGTCATACGCCTTTGCAAGGCTTTCCTGATCGGCAAACAGCGCTCGCGCCTGATAGTATAGGTAGCCAATCCGCTTTTTCCAGAGGATTTTCTCATTCTCCCGCCAAGGCTGATAATGGGATTTCATCAGCTTTGTCCGGTAGATTTTCAGCAGACGGCCTGCCGTTTCCTGCCGTTCTCCTACATCCAGGGACACGGCGTCGTAGGGGAAAATGTCCACATAGAAGCCGTTTTCTTCTAATCTGTGGGACTTGGCCTCCAAGTACAGCGTGCCGCGCTTGCGCACCTTGCCGAAGGGCAGGGCGTAGTTGGGGTCTGTGTACCAGCTCTGCCAGCAGTATTCCGGTTTCAGTTTCTCCGGGGCGATGCGGCAGAATTTCTCATAATTCTCCCGCAGCATTCCCACGTCCATGTCGTCGTCCCACGGAATGAATCCCTGATGGCGCACCGCGCCCAGAAGGGTGCCGCAGGTGAGAAAATAGGGAATGTCGTTTTCCTCGCACACCCGGCGGATCTCCTTTGCAATTTCCAGCTGGGTCAGCTGTACCTTTCTCAGCAGTTCCCGTTCCATATGGTTACCCCCTTTTCATAAGCCGTTCCACCAGCGCCATGACCGGGAACAGCCATAAAAACACGTCCGCAATCAGATTCTGTGTGTTAAAGGACATGAACAGAATGACCACCAGCGCCAGATTCACCCATATCTTCCGCTCCTTCCGCCACACCAGCGCGACCCAGCAGGCAATGTGCAGCAGCGCCGCCGGAAGCCCGAAGGCGGAGAAAAGAATGAGGGTGGAGGTGGTATTGTTGGCGGTGGCGTACAGCACCTGCGCTATCTTCGCGCCGAAAATGGGATGGTGCAGGAAAATGGAAATATCCGTCATGATGGCATCCATCCGCTCCACCGAGGAATCCTGCCCGTTGACAAATTTGCCGATGGCCATGTCGTAAACTTCCCAGTAAAGGACATTTTTCCGGGCAATGGAAACGCCCGCTATCACGGCGACGCACAAAATCAGCCCGACCGCCACGGCGCATATCCGCTTGTCCCGATACCATTTTTTGTCAAAAAACAGCACGATCGCCAGCAGTCCCATTTCCGCGACGCCGCCGGTGGCAAACGTGGACACCATCGTCGCGGCCAGAATGCCGTTGACCAGCCACAGCTGCCACGGCTTTTTCCACTCGACCTCGTAATTGTTCAGATACAGCGCCGTGATCAGGAAAAACTGATAAACGCCCGGCTCCCGGAAAATGCCGAAATTCCGGTTTTTGACATACGTATCCGGGACAATGGACAGAAAGAAATTGTGAAATTCAAAGCCCATGGAATTCCGGAACACCGGCACCGCGTAAGCGCCACTATCCACGCCGATGCGCAGGATGTACGCCGCCAGCACGGAATACGCCCCCAGCACAGACAGAATCGCCACATAATACTTGGCCGCTTCCCGCAACGTAAGGAAATAAGACAAAAACACCGCCGTCAGCAGACACAGCAGGACGCTGAAATACATCAGCTGCCAGTCCCGCTTCACCAGCATGGGCAGCAGAAGCACCGCCGCCGCGATTCCGGCGACAATCATCCTCCGGTCTTTCAGAATTTGGAGCAGATTTCTCCGGTTGACAATCAGAAACGCGACACCCAGCAGGCAGATCACGCCCAGCATGAGAAACTGCGCCTTTTCAAAGCCGATCACCGCCGTGGTGAACATGCTGTCCCGGGCCAGGAAAAGCATAGCCGTGAAAAACGCGGCAAGGGCAATTTTCGTCCCCCGGCTGTCCGGGAAGGGATAATGGGTCATTTGCGATTCTCCTTTGTGATCTGTTCCACGGCTTCCAGCAGATGCGCCGCGCCCCTTGGTACGGCGACGCCCCCGAACTGGCTGACGACCTCCTCGCAGGCAGTCCCCTGATAAACCACGGCCTCCGTGCCGCAGCACCGGGCTTCCAGCACGGTCATGCCGAAGGTCTCCTCCGTGCTGGGGTTGAGAAATACGTCGGCAGCGGTGTAGGCCTGCGCCAGCTCCTGAACACTGTTGGTACGGGGCAGCCCCAGAATTCCCGCCGGGAGGGATTGAATCTGCTTTGCGCTCAGACCGATCAGCACGATGGCATATTCTTCGTCCAACAGGTCATGAAGCGCCAGAAAGTCCCGCAGTCCCTTGCGCTCGTCCCAGACACTGGCAACGCCCAGAAGGATGATTTTGTTTTCCAAACCGTATTTTTCCCGGAAGTTGCCGGGGGTTGGCTTGAAAATCTCCCGGTTCACCGTGTTGTATACCACCTTCACTGGATAATCCTTCAGGAAACTCTCCTTTACCCGGCTTTCCAGCCAGTGGGAGGGGACGATGAGGGTCACATTGGGAATGCCGGTGAACAGCGCCCGCTTTTTTTCGTAATTTTTCGGGCTGTTGTCCAGAAAAATGCTTGCGGGGTAAGCGTGTTTTTGTGGGCAGTTGTGGCATCCGGTTCTCCACCGGTCGCAGCCCACATAGTCAAAATAGGCACAGTGACCCGTGAAGCTCCAGCAGTCGTGAAGCGTCCAGAAAATGGTCTTCCCGCAGCCGCGCAGGTAAGTAAACAGCTCTCCCAAGTGAATGTAATAGCCGTGAACATTGTGCAGCCAGATCACGTCCGGGTCGTATTCCCTGACCCAGTCCAGAAAAGCGCGGGTCGCCCGCCGGGAGCCGAAGCCGGAATCGTCCAGCAGGCGGCTTTCCGCCCCGTGGAGCCTATAGTCCATGGGCGTACCGATGCGCACCGTGGGAATATCGCTGCAATTTGCCTCTTCACGGCCAAAGGCGAGCACGCACTCATGCCCCTGCGCCATCAGCCCACGGCACTGCTCCGCCGCGATGCGCCCCGTGCTGCCAAAGCCGGCAACGGAGTTGATGAACAGGTATTTCATGCGTCTCGCCTCCCGATGTTGTGAAATTATTTGGCTGTTTTATCATGATACCCGAAGAAAACAGCGCAATTTGTCGGCGTCTGGCTTCTTACGACTTTCTCCAGACCATTTTGTCCACCACGCCGGTGTAGGACTGGATGATCTTGACCACCTTGGTGGATACGTTTTCCTCCACATAGTCCGGCACGGGAATCCCCAGATCGCCGTCCCGGTTCATCTGAACGGCGGTGTCCACCGCTTGCAGAAGATTCTTTTCGTCAATGCCCGCCAGAATGAAGCAGCCCTTGTCCAGCGCCTCGGGGCGCTCCGTGGACGTGCGGATGCACACCGCCGGGAACGGATGTCCCACGGAGGTGAAGAAGCTGGATTCCTCCGGCAGCGTCCCGGAATCGGACACCACCGCGAAGGCGTTCATTTGCAGGCAGTTGTAATCGTGGAAGCCCAGCGGCTCGTGCTGAATCACCCGGCTGTCCAGAATAAAGCCCGTGGCCTCCAGCCGCTTTTTGGAGCGGGGGTGGCAGGAATACAGAATGGGCATATCGTACTTTTCCGCCATGGCGTTGACGGCACGAAACAGGGACAGGAAATTCTTTTCCGTGTCGATGTTTTCCTCCCGGTGGGCAGACAGCAGAATGTACTCTCCCTTGGTCAGTCCCAGCCGCCGGTGGATGTCGGAAGTCTCGATGGCGTTTAAGTTGGCGTGGAGCACCTCCGCCATGGGGGAGCCGGTAACGTAGGTGCGCTCCTTGGGCAGACCGCACTCGTGGAGGTATCTTCTCGCATGTTCGGAGTAAGCCAGATTCACGTCGGAGATGATGTCCACAATCCGGCGGTTGGTCTCCTCCGGCAGGCACTCGTCCTTGCAGCGGTTTCCCGCCTCCATGTGGAAAATGGGAATATGCAGCCGCTTGGCCGCAATGGCGGACAGGCAGGAATTGGTGTCCCCCAGAATCAGCATGGCGTCCGGCTGAATGGCCGTCATCAGCTTGTAGGCGCAGTTGATGATGTTGCCCACGGTGGCGCCCAGGTCGTCGCCCACCGCGTTCATATACACATCCGGGTCGGCAAGTCCCAAGTCCCGGAAGAAAATCCCGTTCAGGTTATAATCGTAATTCTGCCCCGTGTGGGCGAGAATGCAGTCAAAATATTTGCGGCACTTGTTGATGACCGCCGCCAGACGGATGATCTCCGGGCGGGTGCCTACGATGATGAGCAGCTTTAATTTTCCGTCATTGCGGAACGCCACGTCGGAATAGTCCAGCTTCATTTCCATGTCAAACCACCTCAAAGAATGTATCCGGCTTTTTCGGGTCAAAGCACTCGTTTGCCCACATGAGCGTCACAAGATCGTCCGTTTCGCTCAGGTTGATAATGTTGTGGGTATAGCCCGGCAGCATGTGGACGGCTTCGATTTTTTCTCCGGAAACTTCAAAATTCAGCACTTCCCCGGCGCCGACCTTCCGCTGCTGAATCAGGCCGTGGCCGGACACCACGATGAAAAATTCCCACTTGGTGTTGTGCCAGTGCTGTCCCTTGGTCACGCCGGGACGGCTGATGTTCACGCTGAACTGGCCGCAGTTCGCCGTTTTCAGCAGCTCCGTGAAGCTGCCCCGGGCATCAACGTTCATTTTCAGGGGAAACGCCGCCTTTTCCCTGGGCAGATAGGAAAGATACGTAGAATACAGCTTTTTCGCGAAGCTGCCCGCCGGAATTTCCGGCATCAGCAGGGTTTCCGGCTGCGCCTTGAAGCTGTCCAGCAGCGCGACAATCTGCCCCAGAGTCGCCCGGTGGGTGACAGGCGCGGCGCAGTAGCGCCCGGACGCCGTCAGAACCGTATCCACGCCCTCAAATTCGCAGTGATGCTCCCTGCCCTCCAACGCCGCAATCATCTCGTCCACCAGATCGTCGATGTACAGCAGCTCCAGCTCCACGCTGGGGTCGTTCACCGTGATGGGCAGGTCGTGGGCATAGTTGTGGCAGAAGGTGGCCACGGCGGAATTGTAGTTGGGACGGCACCATTTTCCGAACAGGTTGGGGAAGCGGTACACCAGCACTTTCGCCCCGGTTTCGGCGGCATAGGAGAAGAACAGCTCCTCCCCCGCCTTCTTGCTCCTGCCGTACTCGCTGCCCGCATAGCGCCCCACCATGGTCGCCTGAATGGAGGACGACAGCATCACGGGGCAGGTGTTATGGTATTTTTTCAGCGTGTCCAGCAGCGTGGAAGCAAAGCCGAAATTTCCCTGCATGAACTCTTCCTGATTCTTCGGGCGGTTGACGCCGGCAAGATTGAACACGAAGTCCGCCTTCCGGCAGGCCGTTTCCAGCAGCGCCGGGTCGGAGTCGATGTCGTAGAGGTCCAGCTCCCCCACCGTAAGCCCCGGATGGGTCTTGTCACGGCCGTCCCGGATGCACTCCAGCGCCGCCGTCAGGTTTTTGCCCACAAATCCGGCCGCGCCGGTAATCAGAATGTTCATGCCATCCACCCTTCCGTTATTTATTCTTCATGGCTTCCAGTTCTTCCCGGATGTAGCTCAGGCTCAGCAGCTTCTGCTGCACCTGCTCCACGTTCAGCAGCTCCGTGTTGTTGCTGTTGAACTCCGTGAGGACGTTGCGCTGGGTGTCGCCCTCCTTGAAATATTTGTCGTAGTTTAAGTCCCGCTTGTCGCAGGGGACGCGGTAGAAATTGCCCAGATCGATAGCGTGGGCACATTCCTCATTGGTCAGCAGCGTCTCGTACATCTTTTCGCCGTGGCGGATGCCGATGACCTTGATCTCGTGGCCGGGGGCAAACAGGCCGGTGACGGCTTTTGCCAGTGTCTCAATGGTGCACGCCGGGGCTTTCTGCACCAGAATATCCCCGCTGACGCCGTTCTGGAAAGCAAACAGTACCAAATCCACCGCTTCCTCCAGAGACATAATGAACCGGGTCATGTTCGGCTCGGTGATGGTGATGGGGTTGCCCGCCTTGATCTGGTCGATCCACAGCGGAATGACGCTGCCCCGGGAGCACATGACGTTTCCGTAGCGGGTGCAGCAGATTTTGGTCTTTTCCGGAGAAACCGTCCGGGATTTGGCGACAATGACCTTCTCCATCATGGCTTTGGAGGTACCCATGGCGTTGACGGGGTAGGCGGCCTTGTCCGTGGACAGGCAGATGACGGCCTTGACCCCCGCGTCAATGGCGGCGGTCAGCACGTTGTCGGTTCCGAATACGTTGGTTTTCACCGCCTCCATGGGGAAAAACTCACAGGACGGCACCTGCTTGAGGGCGGCGGCATGAAAAATGTAGTCCACGCCGTGCATGGCGTTCTTCACGGAAGCGAGATCCCGGACATCGCCGATGAAGAATTTGATCTTCCCAGCCGCTTCCGGCATTTTCGCCTGAAACTCATGGCGCATGTCGTCCTGTTTCTTCTCGTCCCGTGAGAAAATCCGGATTTCCCGGATATCCGTGTCCAGGAAGCGGTTCAGCACCGCGTTTCCGAAGGAACCGGTGCCGCCTGTGATCATCAGCGTTTTGTTGGCAAAAATACTCATATTCTATTCTCCTCCCCTGTTTCCGGGTGTAGAAGTTCCCGGAAAAGAGATACATATTTCCCCGTGCAAATTTCGGTGGTATACTTTTGCAAATACAGCTCCCGGCATTTTCTGCGCATGTCCCGGGCTTTCTCCGGGTTGTCCCGCAGGAAACGGATGGCCTTGGCCAGGCGCTCACTTTCGCCGTTGCGCACCCAGAGCCCCGCACCGGACTGGATGTCCCGGACGATGTCGCACTCGTCCATGATGGCGAGCAGGGGGATGCCCTGCATCATATAGCTGTAGGTCTTGCTGGGGACGCAAAGCCCCGTCGCACCCTTTTCCAGAGAAATCAGCGCGCAGTCGCTCACCGCCAGCGCGTCCTGAAAGTCCTGACCATGAAGGAAGCTGTGAATCCGGACATTTTCAATGTCCTCCCGGGCGATGATCTCTCGCAGCTTCTCCATTTTATTGCCATGCCCGGCAAAGAGGAAGAAAATATCCTTCTCCTTCCCCAGCGCCCGGATAGCGCCCAGAATGGTTTCCATGTCCTGCATGGTGCCCATGTTCCCGAAATAGGACACCACGAAGCGCCCCGCCGTCAACTCCCGGAACCGGTTTTCCTCCCGGTCGCGCAGGCCACCCTCGTCCCGGTACCAGTTAGGAATCACCGTCACAAGCTCGTCAACGGCGTTCCGGGTGCGGAGAATGCAGTTCTTCTGCTCCGACGACAGCGCCACCACCCGGTCTGCCCGGCGGAACACACATTTGTTGATGTGGTTCATCAGCCTGCAGATCACGCTGCCTTCCCGGAGGGTGTTCGTTACCGTGGCCACCTCCGGATAGAGGTCGTAGGACACGAACACCAGCTTCGTACCGAACAGCGATTTTGCCCAAGAAGCAATCCACGGCAGAATCGGCGGATTGGAATACACCACCACCGCCCGGTATTTTGCAATCTCCGGCAGATGCAGCAGCACATGAAACGTAAAGGAAAAATAGTTGACGATCCGGCCGAGGAAGCCCGACCGGCCTGTCTGGATGTACTTCAGGCGGTGAATGCGGATGCCGTTCGCATCCTCTTTCGTGGGGACTTTCCCGCCCTCGGCGTATTCCCGTGGGTAGCCGCACAGCGCGCCCACGGAGAACCCGGCGTCCCGAAGCGCCAGCACCGTGTCATAGGGCAGCTGGGCGGAGGAAATATATTCGGGATAAAAAAACTGGCACAAAAACAGGATATCCCGTTTCTTTTTCAATCCATCCGCCCTCTTTCCCTTCTAAAAAATCAGGTTTTTTCCGTCTCCAGAATGGACTGCTCCAGCGTTTTCACGCAGTAATCCCGGCTGTACCGGCTCAGCGCAAAATCATAGCACAGGCTGCCAAAGGCCTTGTCCACCGCAGGCGAGACAAACCGCAGCAGCTTCAGCGCCCAGGTAAAGCCCCTCACCATCAGGATGCCCTTTCCGTTGGCGTGGGCAATCCAGTTGACCATGTCGCTGGTGTTGGTGTATTCGTTGTTCTGGGGGCAGAATATGCCCGCCGCCTCGTCGTCAATGAGCAGCCGGACAAATTCCGTCAGATTCTCAATATACAGCATGGAACGCTGGTTGGAAACGTAAGGAAAAACCGGCAGCTTCTTCGCCAGCTTCGCCATGGTCACGTAATTGCCCTTGCAGCCCTTGCCGTAGATCATGGGCGGGCGGAGAATTGCGACTTTGAAGCTGTCGTCCGCCAACGCCTGCAAATCCGCTTCCGCTCTGGCTTTGCTGACGCCGTAGTTGTCCGCAGGATGCAGCGGCGTGTTCTTCGTGATGACGACCGTTTTGCCGATGGGCGCAGTCAGGCCGTACACGCTTTCCGAGCTCATAAACAGGAACTGACCCACACCGTCGGTCTTGGCTTTTTCGGCAGTCCGCACCGCGAGGATGTGGTTGACCTGATCGTACAGGTCAGAGCGTGCCGGGTCATTTTTGCTGTCCGGCTGATGCACCAGCCCCGCTACGTGGAACACCGCGTCGTAGCCGCGGAAAGAGTGGCTCTCCCAATCGGTGCCGCGCATATCCAGCGAATCCACCCGGTAGTTTTCCGGCCACTTCCCCAGATAGTTTTCCAGAGAAACCCCAATATAGCTTCCGGCGCCGGTGATGAGAATGTTCTTCATTCTTTCTTCTCCTTTTCCAGCTGGCCGGTGCCGCCTTCCACCACGCCGTCGTGCTTCAACACGGAAACGATGGTGCCGAAAAAGCATTTGCAGTCAAAGAAAAAGCTCAGCCTTTCCACATATTCCCCGTCGAACCGGGCCTTTACCTCAATGGGCAGTTCGTCCCGCCCGTTGATCTGCGCCCAGCCCGTCAGGCCGGGACGCACGTCGTTGGCCCCGTATTTGTCCCGCTCCGCGATCAGGTCAAACTGATTCCACAGGGCAGGCCGGGGGCCGATGATGGACATTTTCCCCGTGAAAATCTGAAATATCTGGGGCAGCTCGTCCAGGGATGACTTCCGCAGAAATTTCCCCACCTTCGTGATATACTGCTCCGGGTTTTCCAGCAGATGGGTGGGGGTATCCTTGGGGGTGTCCATTTTCATGGTGCGGAATTTCATGATGAAAAAATGGGTCTTGTGAATGCCTACCCGCTTCTGGCGGAACAGCACCGGGCCGGGGTCGTCGATCTTGATGGCGACGGCGATAACCAGCAGCAGCGGCGACAATATCACGATGGCGCAGCCAGACAGGATAATATCCAGCAGGCGTTTGAAAAACGTTCGGTACATTCCGCTTTCCTCATTTTCTCTTATTTCGTTTGGTCAGACCTTACACTCGCGTTTGTAAGTAGGCACAATCTCCGCGACGATGTCCTTGATATCTTCGCTTTCCGCCCGGCTGGCTTCGTCCAGCCGCTTCAGCTGCTGCTCCAGCAGCGCGTCGTCCATTTCGATGGGCTTGCCGATGTGGATGAGCTTGTTGGCAGTCTCCTGCATTCCCTCTTCCTTCATCAGCAGCTCCTCATAGAGCTTCTCCCCCGGTCTGAGACCGGTGTACTCGATTCTGATGTCCACATCCGGCTCGTAGCCGGACAGGCGGATCATGTTCCGCGCCATGGTGTCGATCTTCACCGGCTCGCCCATGTCCAGAATGAAAATCTCGCCGCCCTTGGCATAGTATCCCGCCTGCAGCACCAGACTAACCGCCTCGGGGATGGTCATAAAATACCGGATGATGTCGGGATGGGTGACGGTCACGGGGCCGCCGGCCTCGATCTGCTTCTTAAAAAGCGGGATGACGCTGCCGTTGCTGCCCAGAACATTACCGAAGCGCACCGCCACGAATTCCGTTTTGGACTCCCGGTTCATCATCTGTATCACCATCTCGCACAGACGCTTGGACGCACCCATGATGTTGGTGGGGTTGACGGCCTTGTCGGTGGATATCTGCACAAACCGCTTGACGCCGTACTCCGCGGCGGCCTTCGCCAGTTTGTAGGTGCCGATGACGTTGTTCTTGATGGCCTCGTTGGGGCTTTCCTCCATCAGCGGGACGTGCTTATGGGCCGCAGCGTGGAACACAAGCTCCGGCCGGTAAGTTTCCATCACATGGTTCAGCCGGACGGCGTCACGGACAGAGCCGATGATGACCTCCAGATTCAGTTCCGGATGGGTGCGGCGCAGCTCCATTTGAATATCATAGGCATTATTTTCGTAAATATCCAGAATAATAAGCTGCTTCGGCTTCGCATGGGCGATCTGACGGCACAGCTCGCTGCCGATGCTCCCGCCGCCGCCGGTGACCAGCACCACCTTGCCGGAAATATAGCCCACAATTTCATCCAGATTGACCTTGATGGGTTCCCGGCCCAGCAGGTCCTGCGGATCGACCTTGCGCAGCTTGCTGACGCTGACCTCTCCGTTGACCATCTGGAAAATGCCGGGAAGCATCTGCACCTCACAGCCGGTGGTGGCACAGATGTCCAGAATTTCCTTCCGGGACTTTGCGGTACAGTTGGGAATGGCGAAGATGATCTTGCTGATCTTGTATTTTTTCACAGCCGTGGCAATGTCCTGACGGCCGCCCACAATGGGAACGCCGCACAGCTGCTTGTTCCATTTCACCGGGTTGTCGTCAATGACGCAGGACAGGTGATCCTGAATATGGTCGCTGTTGGTAAATTCCACAGCCAGCGCCCGTCCGGCGTCGCCCGCGCCGATCAGCATGACGTTTTTCACGCCGTTGGCATGGGTGATGTGGCTGATGCGCCGCTGCGCCGTCCGGAGCAGCCGGTAGGAGAACCGGATGGTCACGGTGCTGACGAAGCTGAACAGGAAGCCCACCACCATGCTGGAGCGGGGCATCAGATTGCCGTCAAAGTGGAATACCAGCACGCCGATCACGCCCAGCACCACATATGCACCAGTAATGCGGAACACCTCCGGCGTACTGACAAAGGCCCAGATGGAGTTGTACAGCCGGAAAATCCAGAATACCAGAAGCGTGATCACGCACCAGGGGCCGATGGCGGACAGAAAACCGTCCAGATGGACGGGGCGAATTTCGGCAAAGGAAAAATCATACCGGAACCACAGCCCCAGAAAGAAGGAGACGACAGTAGCAAGCACGTCCAGCATCATAATAAAAATGACCTTCGGCGCCATGCCCAGATTCAGTTTCATCGGCTTTCGGGAACCCATTTTGTTCACATCCTGTATTTCACCGCGGGCAGTTGTCCGTGGGTACTTTGTTTTGTCTGCATAGTTCATTTTATTATAACACAATATGTCGAATACAGCAAGGGAAAGTTTTGCCGTTACAACATCTCCAGAGGACCATTTTTGCATGCATAGAAAAATGGCGCAACCATAATAGGCAGGGCGCATCAAACAATTATCAGGCGCAGTGGGATCATGAACTGCATCTCTTGCCTCTCCCTTTGGGAGAGGTGGCTGATACTAGTTTTCAATAAAACGGTTAAAAACCGTTTTATTCGGCTGCTGTTTCAGCAGCCAGCGGCGTAGCCGCAAAAAACGTAAGTCCATACATTTCTCGCCGCCACCGGCGGCCTGCGAAGGATTCGCAGGATAAAATGGTGTTAACCATTTTATCGAGAAATCGTATGAGCGAAGCGAAGATGGAGAGGGTAAGCAAGTCTGCAAGACCCTCTCAGTCACCTGCGGTGACAGCTCTCCCAGAGGGAGAGCCAAGGGGCCGTACCTCGTTAATAGCATGTTTGCACAAGAAATGGAGCGTATCTGCACCGATACGCTCCATTCACTGTTTTACGACCGCCCATGAAAGACCGCGTCGTTTCGACGTTTTACGCTTTCTCCGGGAAAAGGTTCTCGATGGCACAGCGGGCGGCGTCCTGCTCTGCCCTTTTTTTGCTGCTGCCGATGCCCTTGCCCACGATCGTGCCGTTGAGGGAGACCTCCACGGAAAACTGTTTGTCGTGGTCGGGGCCGGACTGCCCCACCAGCTCGTAGGCCAGCACCTGATTTTTCTTCTGCTGCACCAGCTCCTGCAGCTCGGTCTTGTAGTCCGCGTTATGCAGTTTGGTCACCGGCACCTCCACCAGAATGAACGTCCTGACCACCTGCAGCGCCGCGTCCAGTCCGCCGTCCAGAAAGCACGCGGCGATCACCGACTCCATGGCGTCCGCCAAAATGGAGTCCCGGCTCCGTCCGCCGCCCTGCTCCTCACCGTGGCCAAGGAGCAGATGGTTCCCAAGGCCGATGCGGTTGGCAGCACCCGCCAAGGTAGTCTCGCAGACCATGTCCGCCCGCATCCGGGTCAGCTCGCCCTCCGGGCGGTTGGGAAAATTGCGGTAGAGATATTCCGCCACCAGCATTCCCAGCACGCTGTCCCCCAGAAATTCCAGCCGCTCGTTGCTGAGCAGGCTGTTGTGCCAGCGCTCGTTTGCGTAGGAGGAATGGGTCAGCGCATTCTGCAAAAGGGAAATATTCCGGAACCGGTAGCCGATGACGGCCTCCAAGTCCTTAATCATGCTCCGTCACCTTCTCTTTTTCAGCAGCCAGCCGCTGTAAATTCTCTTCCAGCTCCCCGGTGATGTCCGACGCGGCCACGTCCGCTGCCTGCTTTACTGCGTTGCGGAACGCCAGCACGTCGGAAGCGCCGTGGGCCTTGATGACCGGCTTGCGGATGCCAAGGAACGGTGTGCCGCCAATCTCCCGGTAGTCCAGCATCTTCATCAGGTCTTTGACCCCGGAGGCGCACAGAAGATAGCCCAGCTTGCTGAGCAGGTTTTTCTTGAACATTCTCTTCATCAGGCTGCCCATGAACATGGCAGTACCCTCGATGGTTTTGAGAAGCACGTTGCCGTTGAAGCCGTCGCAGACCACAACATCCACCGCGCCCAGCGGCACATCCCGGGCTTCTACGTTGCCGACAAAGTTGACAAGCCCCTTCTCCCCCGCGTCTTTCAGCAGCGCATAGGCTTCCTTCTGCAGGGCGGTACCCTTGCTGTCCTCGGTGCCGATGTTCAGAAGACCGACTTTGGGATTCTCGATGCCCAGCTGCTTCTTCGCGTAGACAGAGCCGACCAGACCGAATTGCAGCAGGAATTCCGGCGTACACTCGGCATTCGCACCGCAGTCCACGATCACGGTCTTTCCCCCTGCCTTGTTGGGCATGGCGGGGCCCATGGCCGCACGGCGGATTCCCTTGACCCGCTTGACCAGCAGCGTCGCGCCGGTGAGCAGCGCGCCTGTGGAACCGGCGGACACGAACGCGTCGCCCAGCCCGTCCGCCAGCATCTTCAGGCCGATCACCATGGAAGAATTCTTCCGCTTGTGGATGATGGATGCGGGATCGTCATGCATGTCCACCACATCGTCGGCATTGGAGATCTCCATGCCTTCCGGCAGGTTGTCAATGCCGTGCTTCTTGAGAACCGCAAGGATATCCTCTCCCCGGCCTACCAGCACGATCTCGATACCGTAGGTCTTTGCCGCTTCCACAGCGCCTAAAACGGGAGCCTCGGGGGCATTGTCGCCGCCCATCGCGTCAAGAATGATCTTCAACCGTTTCACCTCTTTCTTTCAGATACCCTTCGCCACCAGCCTATCGATCACGTCCAGCGACCGCGCGGCAATGGCGAGATTTTTTTCTGCCTTCTTACGGATGCGCTTTTCCAGCGGTGCGATGATGCTGAAATTGATATTCATGGGCTGGAAATTCTCAATGCTTTCGTCGCTGACGTACTGCCCCAGCGCGCCGATGGCGGTCTCCTTGGGGAAGTCGGGGATTTCCCGTCCCTGTACCTTTGCCGCCATGGCCACCGCCGCCAGATACCCGGAGGCCGTGGATTCCACGTACCCCTCCACGCCGGTCATCTGTCCGGCGAAGGCCACCAGCGGGTTGCGGCGGTCTGCATAATATTTGTCCAGCAGCTTGGGACTTTGCAGGAAGGTGTTCTGGTGCATCACGCCGTAGCGGACAAATTCCGCGTTTTCCAGGCCGGGGATCATGGAAAATACCCGCTTCTGCTCGCCGAATTTCAGGTGGGTCTGGAAGCCCACCAGATTGTACACGCTCTTGGCCGCGTTGTCCTGCCGCAGCTGCACCACGGCGTAAGGCTCATGGCCGGTGGCAGGATTTCTCAGCCCCACGGGCTTCATGGGGCCGTAGCGCAGGGTATCCACGCCTCGCCGCGCCATGACCTCCACGGGCATACAGCCCTCAAATACGTTCTTGTCCTCAAAGCCATGCACCGGGGCTTCCTCGGCGTTTACCAACTCCCGGACGAAGTCTTCGTACTGCTCTTTGTTCATGGCGCAGTTGATGTAATCGGGCGTTCCCCGGTCGTACCGGGACTGCCACCACGCGAGATTCATGTCGATGGACTCCGCCGAAACCAGCGGCGCCGCTGCGTCAAAAAAGTGCAGATACCCGGTCTCCCCGAAGTAATGCCCGATGGCCTCGCTCAAAGCATCGGAAGTCAGCGGCCCTGTAGCCACGATCACCGGCCCCTCGGGGACTTCGGTGATTTCTTCGGAAATCACCGTGATATTGGGGTGATTCCAGATTTTCTCCGTAACCATCCGGGAAAAGCCGCCCCGGTCTACAGCCAGACAGCCGCCCGCCTCCACCCGGGTAGCATCGGCGCAGGCGAGGATCAGGCTGCCGCAGCGGCGCAGCTCCTCCTTGAGAAGCCCCACGGCGTTTTCCAGCCGGTCGCCCCGCAGGGAATTGGAGCAGACAAGCTCGGCAAAATCCTCGCTGTGGTGGGCGGGGGTCATCTTTTTGGGCTTCATTTCGTAAAGCGCCACTTCGATGCCCCGGTTTGCCAGCTGCCATGCCGCTTCGCTTCCGGCCAGCCCCGCGCCGATGACTTTTACCTTCATGCCTTGCTCTCCTTCTTAGAGGATGTTTTCGTCGTCTTCTTCGTTGTGGTCTTGGCGGCGGTCTTCTTCACCGCAGTCTTTTTCGCCGCAGTTTTCTTTGCTGCCGTCTTCTTTGCCGGGGCTTTTGCCGCTGTTTTCTTGGCCGCTGTCTTCTTGACCGCAGGCTTTTCCTCCGGGGTGGCCTCCCCGTCCTCGGCGGTCTTCTTTTTATAGTAGCCCCGCTGGTCTTCCGGGAGGAAGCGGGAGCATTTCTCGTTGATGCAGAAGGGCTTCATGCGCCCCTTGCCGGATTTCTTGAACAGGGTCTGTCCGCACTCCGGGCAGTCCTCTGCGGTGGGAACGTCCCAGGTCATAAAGCCGCATTCCGCCCCCCGCTCGCAGGCATAGTAGGCGTAGCCCTTCTTGGACTTGCGCTTGAGGATTCCGCTGCCGCACTTGGGGCAGCGTCCGGGCATCCGCTCCACCAGAGGCTTGGTATTTTTGCACTCCGGATAGCCCGGGCAGGCCAGGAATTTGCCGAACCGGCCGGTTTTCACCACCATTTTCCGTCCGCACAGCTCGCAGACCTCGTCGGTCTCCTCCTCCGGCACCTTCAGGCGAACCCCCTCCAGCGCCGTCTCCGCGTCGGACAGCTCCTTGCTGAAATCCCTGTAAAAATCCGCCAGCAAATCCTTCCAGTTCTGCTTGCCCGCTTCCACATCGTCCAGCCGCGACTCCATGTTGGCGGTAAACTCCACGTCGATGATATCGTTGAACCGCTCCACCATCAGCCCGGTGACGATCTCCCCCAAGGGCGTGGGGGCAAGACGCTTGTCCTGCTTGACCACATACTCCCGGTCTTCAATGGTGGACACGGTGGCAGCGTAGGTGGAAGGACGTCCGACGCCCTTTTCCTCCATGGCCTTGACCAGGGTCGCCTCGGTATACCGGGCGGGGGGCTGGGTGAAATGCTGCTCCTTCTGGATGTTGGAGGGGAGCGTCTTCTCCCCCACCGCCAGATCCGGCAGCGGAGAACCGACGGCCTCCTGCTCATCGTCCCGTCCTTCTTCGTAAACGGCAATGAAACCGGCGAAGCGCAGGCTCTGGTGGCTGGCGCGGAACACATGCCCGGCGCACATGGTGTCGATGGACACGGTGTCATAAATGGCGCAGGCCATCTGCGTCGCGAGGAAACGGCTCCAGATCAGCTTGTAGAGCTTATACTGATCGGGGGTCAGACTGGTACGCACCCGTTCCGGCTCCAGTTCCACATGGGACGGCCGGATGGCTTCGTGGGCGTCCTGCGCCCCTGCCTTGGTCTTGAACACATGGTGCTGGCCGTAATAATACTCATTTCCGTAGCGGCTGCGGATAAACCCGGCGGCAGCGTCCATGGCCTCGTCGGAAAGCCGCAGAGAGTCGGTACGCATGTAGGTAATTAAACCGGTGGTACCTTCCCCTGCCACGTCCACGCCTTCATACAGCTGCTGGGCGACCATCATGGTCTTTTTCGGCGTGAAGCCCAGCTTCCGGGATGCCTCCTGCTGCAAAGTGGAGGTGGTGAAGGGCGGCGCGGAATAGCGCTTTTTCTCCGCTTTTTTGACGTTGGTAACGTCGAATTCCTTCCCGTCGATGTCACCGATCACGGCAAGGGTATCAGCCTCATTCTCCAGCTCCCGCTTCTTTTCCTCGCCCCAGTAGTGGGCGACAAAGGCGCCGGGCTTGCCCATACGGTTCAATGTCACGTCCAGCGTCCAGTATTCCTTTGGCTGGAACGCGCGAATTTCGTTTTCCCGGTCAACCACCAGCCGGGTGGCGACGGACTGAACGCGGCCTGCGGACAGACCCCGCCGTATCTTCTTCCACAGTAGCGGGGAAAGCTCATAGCCCACGATCCTGTCCAGAATACGCCGCGCCTGCTGGGCGTCAACCAGATCATAGTCGATATCCCGGGGGTGGCGGATGGACTCCTTGACCACCTTCTGGGTGATCTCGTTAAAGGTCACACGCTGCGCCTTCCCGTCGGGGAGGTTCAGCAGCTCTTTCAAATGCCACGAAATGGCCTCGCCCTCCCGGTCAGGGTCGGTCGCGAGGTAAACGGTTTTCGCCTTTTCCGCATCGGTTTTCAGTTCCTTGATCAGGGATTCCTTGCCCCGGACGGGGATATAATGGGGGGTAAAGTCATGCTCCAGATCCACACCCATCGTGCTTTTCGGCAGATCCCGGAGATGCCCCATGCTGGCCTTGACGACATAGTCGTCTCCTAAATATTTGCCAATGGTCTTTGCCTTGGAGGGGGACTCCACAATCACCAGATTTTCAGGTTTGCCCATGAATGAAAATTCTCCGTTTCGTTACTTCAGATTCAGCGGTTACGTCTCTCTATTTCCCGCTCAAAACAATGCGCTTGCCCGGCAGGCGCTTGATCATGCCCTTCAGCTCCAGCATGGTCAGGCTGGACAGCAGCTTTCCGGTGGACAGGCCGGTTTCGGCGATCACATCGTCCACCAGCCGCTGCCCGCCGCTTAAGGCGTCCACAATGGTCTGCTCCTCCGGCGACAGCTTCGGCCTGACCGAGCCTACGTCACTATAAGGCGCGCAAGGCGTCTTGTCAATGCCCTGAGGGGCTAAATCTTTTTTAAGATTCTCATTTTTCCGGGGAAGACGCAGTTTCTGCGCCACTTTCAGCAGCGGTTTTTCCGTTTCTGCGGCCTTGCGCACCTCGTCCGGATAGGCCGTCTGGTGGGCGGGCGCGTCTTCCTTCCGAATCTTATCCGGAAAGAGGGCTTCATATTCGCTCAGAACGTCCCAGCCGGAGGAAACCATGATCGCCCCGTCCCGCAGAAGCCGGTTGCTCCCCACAAAGGACGGCTGGTCGATGTTTCCCGGCACCGCGAACACGTCCCGCCCCTGCTCGGCGGCCAAACGGGCGGTGATCAGCGCGCCGCTTTTCTCCGGCGCTTCCACCACCAGCACACCGCAGCTCAGGCCGCTGATGATCCGGTTCCGCTTGGGAAACGTCCATTTGGCCGGCGGCGTCCCCGGCGCAAACTCGCTGAGGATGCAGCCGTATTCCTCCGTGTCCCGGAACAGCGCCCGGTTGGAAACGGGATAGACGATATCCGCGCCGCACCCCAGCACACCCACCGCAGGCGCGCCCGCAGTCAGCGCTCCGGACATGGCCATGCCGTCGATGCCGTAGGCCATCCCGGATACCACAATGCCGCCGCAGCGGGCAATCTGATAGCCCATGCGCTTGGCGGTGGTCAGGCCGTAGGCCGACGCCTTCCGGGTTCCCACCACGCCGATCACCGGGCTTCCGTCAAAATCCGGCAGCCGCCCCTTGTAATAGAGAACATTGGGCGGGTCGGCAATGTTTTTGAGCCGTGCGGGATAAGCCGCATCCTGACAGGTCAGGATGTGGAGCTTTTCCCGGTCACAGGCTTCCAGAATTTCCTCCGCGGAGGTCAGATTTTTCTCCCGAAGGGCAGTCTTTGCGTCCTCGCTGAGACCGATGGCGTCAAACGCCCCGTCGTCGGCGAAGTAAATGTCCTCAGGATCCCGAAAATGCTGCAACAGTGCCATTTTGTCCCGGTCGTTCAGCCCGGGGCGATGGGCGAACCATATCCAGTGTACCAGCATTTTCTCACCTGTTTCTCTCTATATTATGCCGTTTCTCTATTGCTTCATCTGCCACATGACGATGGCCGCCGCCACCGCCGCGTTCAGGGACTCACAGCGCTTATTCATGGGGATGATAAGCTCCCCGTCGGCGCTTTCCAGAATTTCCCGGCGCACGCCCTGCCCTTCACTGCCGATGACCACCGCCATACTACGAAGGTCGGCATTCCGCAAATCCTTCGCCCGCTGACTCAGTGCCGTCACAGCCACAGGAATTCCGGCAACCCCGCAGGCGGCCTTTACCTCCGCCCAGTCCGCTTTTACCGGCTGGGTGCGGAACACCGCGCCCATGCTGGCGCGTACCGTCTTGGGGCTGTAGGGGTCGGCGCAGCCTTCCAGCAGCGTCACGGGAATGTCCAGCGCGTCCGCCGTGCGCAGAATGGTTCCAAGGTTTCCCGGGTCCTGAATGCCGTCCAGCAGCAGGCAGCCGGGTGTCGGCGCATATGTCTTCTTTTCCGGCAGGCGGCACAGAAACAGCGCCCCCTGCGGGCTTTCCATGGGGGAAGTGGATGCCATCACGTCCTCCGGCACACGGAAAAGCCGCACCGATTCCGGCACGTCTGCGTGAACGCCCTCGGATAAGATCACCGTGTCCAGTCCCGGATACCAGCGGACGGCCTCCGCCAGAAGCTTGACCCCGTCGGCAGCGAACAGCCCCGCTTCCTCCCTTGCCTTCCGGGAAGAAAGCAGCTTTTTCACCTGCTGCAACAGGGGATTTTTCCGGGAGGTGATTCTCTGCTCCGTCACAGCTTCTGCACCCTGCTGAGGGCGTAATTGTCCCCCAGAACCACCATCACGTCCCCCTCCTGAATCCGGTAATCCGCGGCGGGGGAAACGTTGGTCTTGTCCCCGTTTTCCACGGCGATGATGTTCACACCCAGCTTTGCCCGGACGTTCAGCTCATTGATGCACTTGCCGATCCAGCTCTTGGGGGCGGGAACCTCCAGAATTCCGTAGTCCTGGGAAAGCTCGATGTAATCCAGCACATTGTGGGAATACATGCTTCTTGCCAGCCGCTGGGCGTGCTCCTGCTCCGGAATGACCACCCGGTCAGCCCCCAGCTTTTCCAGCACCAGCCGGTGGGTCTCGTCGTGGGCTTTGCACACGATGTAAGGCGCGCCCAGCTCCTTTAAGTTCATGGTGATCAGCACGGAGGCCGCAAGATCGTCGCCGATGGCAATGACCGCGCAGTCAAAATTCCGCACGCCCAGCGCCCGCAGGACTTCCTTGTCCCGGGCGTCGCCCACCACCGCGTGGGTGACGTCGTTGGCAAGCTGCTGCACAAGGTCGTTGTGCACGTCCATGGCCAGCACCTCCGCCCCCAGCGTGCACAGCTGCCGCGCCAGAGAGCCGCCGAAACGGCCGAGACCGATGACAATGTAAGACTTCATATTCTTCTCCTTATCCAATCAGCAAATTGGTTTCCGCATAGCGGAACCGCTCCTCCGCCCGGTTTCCCGCCAGGAAGCCCAGGCTGATGGTCAGCACGCCGACCCGTCCGAAATACATATAAATAATGATCAGAATCTGCGCCGGGATACTTAAGGAAGCCGTACCGCCCGCGCTTAATCCCACGGTCGCCAACGCCGAAACCGCCTCATACACGGCGTCCGTAAAGCCCATGGGCGACGTGGCGCTGATGAAAATGCCGCCGAAAACGGCCAGTGCCAGCACGATAAAGGCAATGATCATGGCGTTCTGGGTCTGCTCGTCGGGGATCGTCCGCTTGAAGGCGCAGACCGTGCTTTTCCCTCTGGCTCTCGCCCAGATGGTCAGCACCAGCACCAGAAACGTCACGGTCTTGATGCCGCCGGCGGTGGAGCCGGAGGAGCCGCCGATGAACATCAGCACGCTGGAAAAGGCCTTGCCGCTTTCCGTAAGCTTTGCCTGATCAATCGCCGCAAACCCCGCGGTGCGCAGTGTCGCGGACTGGAAAAAGCCGTTGAGCAGCTTTTCGCCCACAGTCATGCCGCCCAGCGTCTCCGGGTTGTTCCATTCCAGCAGACAGGTTCCCGCCCAGCCGACGGCAAGCAGCGCCGCCGTGATCAGCAGTACCAGCTTGGTGTACACGCTGAACTTGCGCAAGGAGCGCTTCCGGGCAATGTTCTCCCACACCAGAAAGCCCAGGCCGCCGATGATGATCAGCGCCGACAGCGTCAGAAGCACAACGGGGTCTGCGTTAAATTCTATCAGGCTCTTCCCGGGAGCGATAGCGCCGAAAATGTCAAAGCCCGCATTGCAGAACGCGGAAACAGAGTGAAAAATGCCCCAGCGCAGCGCTCTTGTAAACCCATACTCCGGCCAGAACCGCAGGGTCAGAATGATCGCCCCCACGGCCTCCACGGAAAAGCTTCCGGTGAGCACCAGCTTTTGCAGCCGCACCACGCCCATGATGTCGTTTACGCTCAGGGACTGGGCAATCATCAGCCGCTGCTGGAGGCCGATCTTCCTGCGCAGCAGAAAAATCAGCAGTGTCGCCACGGACATGAAGCCCAATCCGCCAATTTGAATCAGGCACAGAATCACGACCTGCCCGAAGCCGCTCCACTGGCTCCAGGTATCGTACAGCACCAGTCCCGTCACGCAGGTGGCGGAGGTGGCCGTAAACAGCGCCGGGCGCAGCCCGCAGGATACCCCGTCCCGGGACGCAGCGGGCAGAGTCAGCAGCAGCGCCCCCAGGAGAATGATTGCGGCAAACATCAGTGCAACCATCTGCGTGGTAGCAATGTGCCTGGGTCGGTGCTTCATCCAGAAGACCACCAGCTTTCCCCGCAGAGACATATTTGCGCTCCTTTCCGGCAGGCACACCCCGCCATCATACGTTTTCTCTATTATAGCAACTTTACATTCTTTTGCAAGTCTCAATTCATCCCAGCCGCAAAATAGGCAATTTACATTTTCTCCCGGGTGTGCTATACTGGTCAAAAACTTGGAAAGGGGCAGATTTTATGAGTTATACAGAAAGCTGGTCGGGAAAGATCAACCGCAAGCTTCTAAAAAAGCTGCACATCATTGATGTCGCCGCCGGGCGGGAGAAAGCCGATCTGGTTCTGAAAAACGCCACCTATGTCAACGTGTTTTCCGGGGAGCTGGACACCGGCGACATTGCCGTGGCGGAGGGTCTGATCGTGGGCCTCGGCAGCTACGAAGGCCGGGACGAAGTGGACATGACCGGCAAGATCGTCTGCCCTGGCTTCATCGACGCCCACATCCATCTGGAATCCAGTCTGGTTTCCCCCGCGGAGTTTGCCCGGGCAGTCATCCCCCACGGCACCACCACCGTCATCACCGACCCCCACGAGATCACCAATGTCATGGGAACTGACGGCATCGACTATATGCTCTGCGCCACGGAAGGGCTGCCGGTGGACACCCAGTTCATGATCCCCTCCTGCGTCCCGGCGTCGGCGCTGGACGAAAGCGGCGCGAATCTGGACTATCGGGATATCGACAGCTTTTTCGACCACCCCCGGGTGCTGGGTCTTGCGGAAATGATGAATTTCCCCGGCGTGATCTCCGCCGACTCCCCCACCGTTGCCAAGATCATTGCGTCTCAGGCGCACCACAAGAAGATCGACGGCCACGCCCCCGGTCTTTCCGGCACCGACCTGAACGCCTACATTGCCGCCGGTGTCTACTCCGACCACGAGTGCGCGGACATTGACGACGCCATGAAGAAGCTGAAGCTGGGTCAGTTCATCATGATCCGGGAGGGCACCGCCGCCCGGAACCTGGAAGCCCTGATGCCCCTGATTAAGTCCCAGAAATATTTCAGCCGCTGCATGTTCTGCACCGACGACAAGCACCCCAGCGATCTGCTGGAAAAGGGTCACATCGATTACATCTGCCGGGAAGCTGTCGCCATGGGTGCCGACCCCATCATGACCGTGCAGGTGGCCTGTCTCCACGCCGCCCGGTACTTCCTGCTGAATAACCGGGGCGCCATTGCCCCCGGATATCTGGCGGACTTCGCCATTGTGGAGGATCTGAAGGATTTCCACGTGGTGACGGTGTACAAGCGGGGCAAGCGGGTCTACCACGACGGCATTGTGGAGGACTTCCCCCTGCCCGAGATCCCGGAACACCTGAACAAGCGCGCCCACGACACCTTCCATCTTCCCGTGCTTTCTCCCGCGGACTTCGCCAACACCCGTCTGCGGGGCGTCATCGGCATGGTGCCGGGGCAGATCATCACCGAGGACGCAGGCTACGCCGCCGGTGTGGACGTATCCAAGGACATTCTGAAAATGGCCGTTGTAGAGCGGCATAAAAATACCCGCCACATCGGCATCGGCTACCTCAAGGGCTACGGTCTGAAATCCGGCGCGGTGGCCACCTCCGTCGCCCATGACAGCCACAACATCATCTGCGTCGGCACCAGCGACGAGGACATGGCCTTCGCCGTCAACCGGATTGCCCAGAACCGAGGCGGCATCGTGGTCGTGGAGAACGGGCAGGTGCTGGCCGAGCTTCCTCTGGAAATTGCCGGCATCATCAGCGGCAAGCCCCTGCGGGAGGTCAACACCCTTCTGGAAGACGCCAAGAAGGCCGCCCACGCTCTGGGCGTCGGCACGGACATCGACCCATTCATGACGCTGTCCTTCATGAGCCTGCCCGTCATCCCCACCCTGCGCCTGACGACCCGGGGCGTGGTGGATGTGAACACCCAGCAGTACGTATGAGCGGCATAGACCTTTCTTTTGTCTCCGGCAAGGAAAAGTTCAATTACCGTGTCTGCGCCGTCATCATTTCGGAGGGCAAACTTCTTGCCATGCACGACGAGCGCTCCCCCTACTATTACCTCCCCGGCGGGAGGGTGCAAATGGGGGAAACGGCGGAAGCCGCCGTGGCGCGGGAGGTTCAGGAGGAACTGGAGATCACCCCGGAAATCATCCGTCCCCTGTGGCTGAATCAGGCATTTTTCACGGAGGATGTGGACGGCCTGCACTACCACGAGCTGTGCCTGTACTTCCTGATGGACATTTCCCACACGGATTTGCTGTCCAAAGGCGAAAAGTTTACCCTGTTGGAACGGCACCACACCCACAAATTTGAATGGCTGCCCTTTGAACGGCTGGAACAGGAATATTTCTATCCCCTGTTCCTGAAAAAGGAAATTTTCCACCTGCCGGAAGCCCTCACCCTCCGCACGGAACTGGAATAAACGCAAAACGCCCTGTCCGCTTTTCAGCGGACAGGGCATTTGTTTTTGGGGAATTATTTCATCACCAGTTCGCCGTTTTCGGCGTCCACGGTGACGGTCTGACCCGGGGTAACGTCGCCCCGAAGCAGACGCTTGCTGAGCATCGTCTCCACCGTATGCTGCACATAGCGGCGCAGGGGACGGGCGCCGTACTGCGGGTCATAGGCCGCGTCCACAATGGCGGCCTTGGCCGCAGGCGTCAGCTCGCAGCGGATCTGTTGGTCAGCCAGACGGTCGTTGAGCTTGGCGATCTGCAGGTCGATGATCTTGGTCACATTCTCCTTGGTCAGGGGCTTGTAGAACACGATCTCGTCCAGCCGGTTGAGGAACTCCGGCCGGAAGGTGCGGCGCAGCAGCGCGCGAACCTGTTCCTTTGCGCTTTCCTCGATGGTGCCGTCGGCATTGATGCCGTTCAGGATATACTCAGAGCCGAGGTTGGAGGTCAGGATCAGAATGGTGTTCTTGAAGTCCACGGTTCTGCCCTGAGAATCGGTGATCCGGCCATCGTCCAGCACTTGCAGCAGGACGTTGAACACGTCGGGATGCGCTTTCTCCACCTCGTCGAACAGGACGACGGAGTAGGGCTTCCGGCGTACCGCTTCGGTCAGCTGGCCGCCTTCTTCATAGCCCACGTATCCGGGAGGCGCGCCAATCAGACGGGACACGGAGTATTTCTCCATGTATTCGGACATATCGATACGCACCATGTTGTTTTCATCGTCAAACAGCGCCTGAGCCAGTGCCTTGGCAAGCTCGGTCTTGCCCACGCCCGTGGGGCCGAGGAACAGGAACGAGCCGATGGGGCGGTTGGGGTCCTGAATGCCCGCGCGGCTGCGCTGGATGGCTTCCGTGACGGCCTGAACCGCTTCGTCCTGACCGACTACCCGCTTATGCAGGGTCTCGTCCAGGGTCAGCAGCTTCTCCCGCTCTCCCTGCACCAGCCGGGAAACAGGAATGCCCGTCCAGCGCTCCACGATCTTGGCGATTTCCTCGTCGGTGACTCTATCCCGGAGGATATTGCTGTCCTTTGCGGACTGGGCGCGGCGTTCTTCCTCTTCCAGCTGCTTCTTGGCTTCCGGCAGACGGCCGTATTTCAGTTCCGCCGCCTTTTCCAGGTCGTAGCTCTGCTCGGCGGCTTCGATCTGACGGTTCAAGTCCTCAATCTTCTCCCGCAGCTGCTGCACCCGGCCAATGGCGTTCTTCTCGTTCTCCCACTGCGCCTTCATGGCGTTGAAGGAATCCCGTTCCTCCGCCAGCTCCTTTTGCAGCTCGGCAAGACGCGCCTTGGACAGCTCGTCCTCCTCCTTCTTCAGAGCGGCCTCCTCGATCTCCATCTGGATGATCTTCCGGGACACCGCGTCCAGCTCAGTAGGCATGGAGTCCATTTCCGTCCGGATCTGGGCGCAGGCTTCATCGATCAGATCGATGGCCTTGTCGGGCAGGAACCGGTCGGTGATATACCGGTGGGACAGCGTTGCGGCGGCAATGATGGCGGAGTCCGCGATCTTCACGCCGTGGAACACCTCGTAGCGCTCTTTCAGGCCACGCAGAATGGCGATGGTATCCTCCACCGTAGGTTCATCCACCTGCACCGGCTGGAACCGGCGCTCCAGAGCGGCGTCCTTTTCAATATACTGGCGGTACTCGTCCAGCGTCGTCGCACCGATGCAGTGCAGCTCGCCCCGAGCCAGCATGGGCTTCAGCAGGTTGCCCGCATCCATGCTGCCCTCGGTTTTGCCCGCGCCCACAATGGTGTGCAGCTCATCGATGAACAGGATGATCTTGCCCTCGGACTTCTTCACCTCGTTCAGCACGGCTTTCAGCCGTTCCTCAAATTCGCCCCGGTACTTGGCGCCCGCGATCAGCGCGCCCATATCCAGAGAGAAAATGGTCTTGTCCTGCAGCTGTTTGGGGACGTCCTTCTTCACGATTCGCTGGGCAAGTCCCTCGGCAATGGCGGTTTTACCCACGCCGGGTTCGCCGATGAGCACAGGGTTATTTTTCGTCTTCCGGGACAGAATGCGGATAACGTTCCGGATTTCCTCATCCCGGCCGATCACCGGATCCATCTTCTGCTCTCTTGCCCGCTTGACCAGATCCGTGCCGTACTTTTCCAGCGCGTCGTAGGTTCCCTCCGGGTTGTCGGTGGTGACACGCTGATTGCCCCGGACTTCCTGCAAGGCCTTCAGAACACGCTCCTTTGTAATCTGATAAGTCTTGAACAGCTCCTTCACGCCGCCCCGGGCAGTTTCCAGAAGTCCAAGGAACAGATGCTCCACAGACACATACTCGTCCTTCATGGTTTGCGCCTGCTGCTCCGCCGCATTGAACGCGGCCTGCACGTCGGCGCTGACATAAAAGCTGTCCATTGCCTGACTTGTCCGCACGCCGGGAATCTTCCGCAGCTCGGCTTCCGCCGCCGCTTCCAGACTTTCCACCGTAACGTCCATCTTTTTCAGCAGCTGAGGGGTCAAACCGCCCTCCTGCCGCAGCAATGCCAGAAGCAGATGCACCTGCTCCATCTGCTGATGAGAATTCTGAACCGCCAGCTGCTGCGCGCTCTGGACGGCCTCAATCGATTTTTGGGTATAGTTATTGAAGTTCATCTACTTTACCTTCCTTTCGCTTTAGCACTCTCGTCGCAAGAGTGCTAATTCATTTGTCTTTACTATACCCCAATTTGAAAAAATGTCAAGGGTTGCATCCCACAAGCTACAAAAAATTCACATTTGTCATTCTGCACAAAAATACCATCCTCAATTTTACGTGCTTAACACTTATTTAATATTTGCGCACTTATTTTTTTAATAGCCCCCGGGTATAATGAAAGCGTACTCAATGATAATTTTCTTTTTCATTTTCTTACCTCTCTTTTTCTCTGAAAATCCCCGACTTGGTCTGGTCAACCAAAGTCGGGGATTTTTCATGTCTA
>ERZ772876.1158-NODE-1158-length-28678-cov-45.725920_pt1 | contig 28678 bp, 20 predicted proteins | sample MGYA00580584_ERZ772876 | MGnify/ENA primary metagenome ERZ772876 (study PRJEB29015, sample SAMEA2737728) | human gut metagenome | biome: human gut; feature: human-associated habitat; material: faeces | place: China | collected 2012 ... | reverse complement strand
TTTAAGGTGCCGGATGATGCAACTCTAAAAGAGCTGCTAAAGCTTGCGGATGTTTCAAAAATAGATTACGACAATAAAAGCAGAGAGATTTCCTTTGAGGATGCAGGTATGGAGATAGACCTTGGTGGTATTGCAAAAGGATATACTTCATCAAGGATTATGGATATTTTCAAGGAGTATGACGTGGATAGCGGTCTTGTGAATCTGGGAGGCAATGTCCAGACTTACCGAACCAAGACTGATGGCAGCAAGTGGAGAGTTGCTGTGCAAAGCCCGGAGGATGAAAGTCAGTATATAGGAGTGGTTGATGTGAGCGACAAGGCGGTTATCACCTCCGGTGGATATGAGCGTTATTTTGAGCAGGATGGAAAAATCTACCACCACATCATAGATCCTGCTACAGGCTATCCTGCAGAGAGCGGACTTAAATCAGTCACTATCGTGAGTGATGATGGAACACTCGCAGATGGATTGTCAACATCGCTGTTTATCATGGGAAAGGATAAGGCGTGTGAGTTCTGGAAGGCACACAGTGATGAATTTGATTTCGTACTGCTTACAGATGATGACAGCATGTATATTTCAGAGGGGATAGCGGATGACTATTCATCTGACTATGAGTATGAGGTAATAAATGCAAAATAGAGCAGAGCAAAAGTAATATTGTACAGATAGCGGTGCTATCGGAAATATAAGAGGTATATATGAAGTTCAAGGAAGTTTTGGAAAAAATAAAGGTATATGCACCACTTGGAGTGTCACTTGTGATTGCAGCATGTGTGGTGATTTCATTGAGTGGATATCAGACAAAGGCGAGTGAACCTTCGAAGGATAAAAAGCACCAGGTTTCAGAGAGGGTGACTGATACTGAAACAGAGAATGCTGCAGAGGATACACAAACAGCCACAGGCTCGTTCGAACTTGCAGATGGTGTGTACAAGGGCTCTGCGACAGGCTTTAGCGGACCTGTGACAGTGGCTGTAACTATCATGGATAAGAAGATTACTTCCATTGATATCCTTTCATCTACGGATGATGAGGCATTTTTCAATAGGGCAAAGGCTGTAATAGACAGGATTATAGCGTCGCAATCTTTTGATGTGGATGTTGTATCCGGAGCTACATACAGTTCAAACGGAATAATCGGAGCAGTGAAAAATGCCCTGACAGGTGAGAAGGATAATGGTGTTACAGGAAAATCAAAACAGGGAAGCACATCAGAGTCAGAATCTGACAGCTCTTTGGCAGAGATAGCGGCTGTACAGGACGCATCCGCTTACAAGGATGGCACATATTACGGCACCGGAAAAGGCTTTGCGGGCACTATGAAGGTAAAGGTTGATATATCAGGCGGTAAAATAGCCTCTATAAGCATAGTCAGCACAAAGGATGGTGACAGCTATGTAAAGATCGCATCATCGCTGCTTGATACAATAGTCGAAAAGCAGAGCACTAACGTGGATACAGTCTCAGGTGCTACATTCAGCTCGCGTGGAATCATAGCTGCTGTAAGAAGTGCACTGAGCCAGGCGGCTGTGAGTGATAATACAACGGGCAATAATACAGATAAACAGGGTGCTGCAGAGGTATCGGGAAATGGACAGACTGATGAAAATTCATCCGGCAGTGCATCTGAACAGGGCACAGAAGGTACACTTCCGTATGTTGACGGTATATACTACGGCACAGCAGAGGGCTACAAGGGTGACATAAGGGTAGCGGTTGTTATCCAGGACAAGACGCTTAAAGCGATTCTTGTCACTGAAAAACAAGATGATGAGCCTTTTATCACTAATGCAATGGATGTGTTAAAAAATATGATGAAAAAGCAGAGTGCGGATGTGGATACGGTATCAGGAGCCACCTACAGCTCAAAGGGACTCATAGGAGCCGTAAAGGCAGCATTTGAGGAAGCGCGAAAGACAACTGCAGGTGAGAATACCGGTGGCAGCAATTCAGATAGCAATAACAGCAATGATAATAATAGCAATATTGCGGGAGAAGAGGACAAGGCAGTCCTGTTGAAGCTTGTGCAGTCGCAAGCATCGCTTGACGGCGCACAGTACACACAGCTTAGCTGGTATCTGCTTCAGATACGTCTGGGGGATGCACAGGAGGTATTGGAATCCGCGGAGTCAACTAAGAAGGATGTAAGCTGCGCACAGGAGAAGCTTCAGGCTGCAATAAATGCACTTCAGAAAAATGATACATCCACAAATGTATACGAGGATGGCACATATGATGTATCTACACTGTGCATACCGGATGATGACATGGACTTTAGTGCATATAATCTGAGCATGAAGGTGACTATAGCAAATGACAGGATAGTTTCCATTACTGATGTAAAGGGAGATGGAGATTCACAAAATGTTTCTTATATAAAGAAAGCGGTAGATGGTACAAAAAATCAGGCAGGTATGGTTTCTGTTCTTACATCACAGACAAATGCAGACAGCATTGACTTTAGCAGTATTGATACTGTTTCCCATGCCACATGCACATCAAAGGCTATAATTGATGGCTGTAAGAGCGCACTTGAAGCTGCTAAAAAGAAATAAAACCGCAAGGACATTTACAGGATGGAGATAACATGCAGGAATTTTGGATCAGACTGGTGAGCCTGTTTATAGTTGTATCGTCGCTTTGGGGATACAACATGACAATAGATAAAAGAGAACAGGAAAATAAAAATACGCAGTATATTGCTGCAGAAACTGAAAGCACAGACAGTCAAGGAGCTTATAAGGATGGCACATACACAGGCAGTGCAGAGGGCTTTGGTGGAAATGTAGATGTTAAGGTGACAATCGAGGCGGGGAAAATATCATCGGTTGACATTACAGCGGCAGAGAAGGAAGATGGCGCATACCTGGCAATGGCAGAGGATATCATACCGTCCATCATTTCGGCACAGTCTGCGGATGTGGACACGGTAAGCGGTGCGACGTTCAGCTCAACTGCAATAAGAAATGCCACTAAGCAGGCACTTGATAAGGCGGTGAAATAGATGAGAATAAAAGATATGAATCCAAAGCTTCGAAAGAGAAAGATACAGACATGGTTTCGTGCAGGAATGCAGCTTTTATTTTTTATACTTTTTCCGTCAATGTTCACGGCAGCGTTCAATGGCGTCAAGTATATTTTTACACAGATTGGCTCAGGAAACAGAATTGAACTTACATCATTTGTAGCGGTTCTTCTGATGCTTTGCGTGTACACAATGATATTCGGCAGGTTCTTCTGTGGTTTTGCCTGTGCATTCGGAAGCTTTGGCGACGCGATGCATGCACTATATGTGTCATGCTGCCGTAAGCTTAATAAAAAGCCGGTAAGTATACCGGCGAAGGCTGCAAAAAAGCTTACATATATGAAATATGTGATACTTACAATCATATTGATATTATGCTATCTGGGAGTGTATAGCTCATTGAAGGGCACAAGTCCGTGGGATGTATTCTCAATGCTTAGGGCAGGTAATTTAGGGCTTGCCTCATATATCACAGGAGTAGTTTTGCTTGTGCTTATAATCATCGGTATGTGTGTTCAGGAGAGATTTTTCTGTCGTTTTATGTGTCCGATGGGAGCTGTTTTTTCAATACTCCCTATAGCAGCTACCTTTACCTTGCACAGGGACAGGGCAGGCTGTATAAAGGGCTGCGGTGCCTGTGAGAGGACATGTCCGTGTGACATAGGTTTACCGGATGATGGCTCAGGCAGGATATCAGGTGACTGCTTCCAGTGTCAGAAATGTAACGGAATATGTCCGAAGAGCAATATTCATACAGGTATAAAGCGGCTCCGAGGAAATGAGCTTTGGTTTACTGGTATAAGAGCTGCGATACTTATAGCTATATGTGTATGGCTTGGTGTGTAGCATGCAGGTATTATGGAGAACAAAACTAAATGAAAAGAAATATGACTAAATCAGGAAAAATAGCATACGGCGCCATGCTTGTGGCGCTTGCGATGATATTCAGCTATGTGGAGAGCCTTATTCCGATAAGCATAGGCATTCCGGGTATTAAGCTAGGAGTGGCAAATCTGGTCACTGTTCTTGGAATATTTTTCCTTAGGCCTTGTGAGGTACTTATTGTAGTGATAATGAGGATATTTCTCGTGGGCTTTATGTTTGGAAATGGTGTTTCCATCATATACAGTCTGGCAGGTGGTCTGCTGAGTCTTACGGTAATGCTAATTATAAAGAAAACAGACAAATTTTCGATGGTCAGTGTTAGCGTAGCTGGTGGAATCAGCCACAACATAGGACAGCTTTTGGCCGCTGCGATAGTGCTTAAAAGCACTGCAGTTGGGTATTATCTGCCACCACTTCTTGTGGCTGGCACACTGACAGGACTTTTGATAGGAATTGTCGCACAAAAGGTCTTTCCCGCAGTAGGAATAAGCGGGAAAAATTTTTTAAACGCAGGTTAGAGAATACTAACTTATTGAGAAAAGATATCAATTAAGTATATATGCTTAATATTGAAATCGGTAGCAATTGTGGATTGCAAAATAGAAGGCAGCCACATTAACTATAAAGCATTAAAATCTTAAGGAGGAAAAAATGAAGAGAAAGATTTTAGCACAGAAATTTCTTACATTTGCACTGACAGCATCGGTGACAGCCACCATGTTTCCGACAAGTGCATTTGCAGTGACAGGCAGCCAGGTGGCGGCTGACGGGACGTATAGCAGCACGGCTCATGTGACAAGAACAGAGGAAGATACAGATGATGAGTGGGATGAATATGATGTAAATGTAAAGCTGACGGTAAAGGACGGAAAGCTTTCGGATATAACTGTCTCACCTGAAAATGGATATGATTCAGACAATGACAAGTATTTCAATAAGGCATATAACAAATCAAAAGGTATAAAGACAAAGCTGGAAGGTCAGGCTGCAACAGAAGAGACAATAAACAGCTGGGATACTGTTTCAGGAGCAACACGTACATCAACTGCGGTAAAAAAAGCAGCTCTTGAAGCAATTCAGTCAGCTTCAGCTAAGGAGGAGTCAAAGCCGGCAGAAGAAAAATATGTATACTGCTATGCAGGGCTTACATGGGCAGAGTACTGGTCTGCTGAAGGAGTTCAGGCCGCCGGAAGCACAGCATCTTCAAGCGAAAAGGATTCACATAATGAATTGGATAAAGGAGCTTTTGATACGGTAACCCGTGCTACTGCAAATCATGGCCTTCACAGAGGAAGCTTCCAGTGTAATGCTATTGTCGAGACTGAAGAAGGTACGACACTCAATCTTTCATATTGGAAGACAGGCGAAAATAATCAGCAAATTGCTGTCATGACAGATGGTACTGAATATAATTACAATAAGGGTGTATTTACCAAAGATGGAACAACTCTCAAGTTAAAGGACTACAAAGTAACAGGACTTAAGTTTGTACCGGTAAAGGTAAAAGAGTCAGACTACGAGGCATTTAAGGCAAAATATACCGTTTACGAGAATGGTTCTGACTTAAAAGGCGGTTTCGGAGAGGGCAACCTTAATACAATAGACGAGACAGCGGACGTTACAGAAAATACAAACGGTCTTAAGACTGTTACGAAGAACGCTGACGGAAGCTTCAGCTTTTCTGCCAGAGCAACCGGAACCGACTCCGGTGTTAAAGATACTTCTCTTAAAAAAGCTGATGTTACAGGTACAGTTAAGGATGCAAGCGGATCATACGGAGAGTTTTTAAGAGTTGATTTTAACGGTAACTATGGTGATCTTGGAGCCAATATGCAGGCGGTTAAGTGGACATATTATGGTAATGACAGCACAAGAACCAAAGCGCTTGCCACATATGGAACAAAGTTTGCATCAGATAACTGGATGCATAAGTCTATGGGAATCCAGCTTGGTCTCACCGATTCGCTCAGATGCAGCCTGCCAAGTGGATATGATGGAACAGGATACTGGTCTGTTACAATTTATGCATTGGGATATGAGGACTATACATATAATTTTGAGGCAACAGCTGCAAATATAGTTACACCACAGGTACCGGCAGATGAGACTTCAAAGAAAGCTCTTTCTGATAAGGTTTCAGAGGCTGATAAGCTGAACCAGGAGCTTTATACTGACAAAACATGGTCAAATATGCAGATTGAACTTAAGGAAGCAAAGGATGCTTTAGCAAAGACTGACCTCATGCAATCGGAAGCAAAGGAAGCATTATCACACCTCACAGACGCTGTAAATAACCTGAAATCACAGTATGTACTCATGAACATTCCATATGATGAGTTTTACAAGGCTGATCTTAATAACAATTCAGTCGCAGTAGATGCCACCACATCTGCCACAAAGCAGAAGACCAGAAATACTCTGGCAGCAGGCTCATATCATGCTGATTCAGAAGGAGAGCACATAAACGGTGTAACCTTCCCGGTAAAGGTCACAGATGATTTCTATGATAATAATAAGGATTATACACAGATTACAGATGACAGTAAGGTAGATATCACAACAAATATCAAGGGCAAGGTTTCTACAACAACATATGAAGGAAAGAAGGCTCTTTTTGAGAGTGCTGACTACTCATACTATGTACTTAGTGAGGTGCCTTCATATTATAAGACAGCAACAGTAGGCACAGATAAAAAACTGTCATTTGGCGCTGTAAATGGAGCTAAGACGCAGATAGCTGCTGATAAGGTGACTACAAAGTTCAAGACAAAAACAAAGTACGGAGACTATCAACTTAATCTTGATGGCATAAAGGATGCTATGGGCTTTGAAGATGACGATGTGGTTTACGGTGTTATTGTAAGTACTGATGACAACACAGATTATGCTATGCGTCATGTGGAGAACATCTGGAAAACAGAGGAGCTTGCTTGGAGTGTTGGAATTGTTACAGATAGCCATGGATGTCTGCTTTCATCTGAGCATTATAAGTCTATGGTTGGAAAGACAATCAAAAATGTAACATACTATACAAGTAAGGGAATCTTCACTTTACCTGTAGATTACAAGGTGCTTGAGCACGCTAAGGATGCAGCTGTTGAAGCAGAAAATGCAGCTGTATCAGCAGGAAAGGCTAATCTTGACGTTACACTTCCGGATGATTTTAACGCAGAATATGCAGTTACAGATGCAAAAGGAAATGAAGTAAAGGGATTTAAGGTTACAGAGGAAAACTTAGCATCGGCAGTGTCAACATATGCAGCAAGCTATACTCAGACTGATAAGCTTGTAATTACATATCCTAAGGATGCAGAGAATACAGAGTATACGCTGACAGTATCAGATAAGAGCAATAAATATGCCCCAATCACTACCACATTCGAGCTCTATGCAGAGGCAGTTTCTGCGGCATACAATAATGATGCAACAGCACCGAAGCTTGTAGTGGCAGATGGTGCATCAGCAGCACAGTTTGCAGATTTTATTGGAAAAATCAAGTCTGTAAATGTAAATGGTAAGGATTATCCGGCAACAGGCAAGGGGGCAGTAAAGCTTATCAAGGAAGATGGTACAATTGATACTACTCAGGCTCCGTTTGCTGAGGGTTCAAGCTTTGAAATCAAGGTATCAGCAACAGGATATAAGGATGAGCTTTCATTTACATATGAGAAGCCAGCAGTTATTGAAACCAAAGAGCTTGAGAGTGTAATTGAAAAAGCAGATACACTCAAAGAGGCAGATTACACAGCAGACAGCTGGAAGACATTCTCACAGGTGCTTTCAAGTGCAAAAGCAGTACTAAAGCAGAAGGATGACCAGACAAAGATTGACAATGCAGTTGCATCACTCAATAAGGCTATTGAAGGCCTAAAGAAAAAAGAAGCTGTAAATCCGGGAACACCGGGAAGTGGTGCAGGAAGCACAGGTGCGATATCCGGAGGTACAGGAAGCTCAAATGGGGCAGATACAAAAGCAGCTGTAGCAACAGGCAGCAAGTCAAATTCTACGACCACTGACACAACAGGTACTGCAGCTAAAAAAGCTACAGTAAAGAAGGTTTCAAAGACAGGTGATACAAACCCTCTTATGGGCATGCTCGCTTTGGCGTTTGCATCGATAAGTCTTGTGGGAGCAGCACTTTTTGCGAAAAAGCCAAACCGTAAATAATTTAAACTTCCCTATTGACGAATACCCTGCGTTGACATATCATAGTATATAAGTGAAAGGGAGTAGCCGGCACGAGAGTGCTTACTTATCCGTCAGTACGATTGCTCATACATATATGACAGCAATCCGGAGAGTGATTAAATGGCGAGACTTTTGTTGTTTTATACAGCAGAAGTGTCGCCTTTTTTGTATATAAAAGCCTTCTGCTGATAAGACATAGATGTATCTATCAATTAATCATGCATCCTTAAAAAGGACAGCAGAAGGAGGAAAATTATGATTTTTGTAGCAATTTTACTGCTTATAGCAGGCTTTGTAGCACTGGTGAAGGGCGCGGATGTGTTTGTGGATGGAGCGGCGGCGCTCGCCGGGAAATTTGGTATTCCGCAGCTTGTGATTGGACTGACGATTGTGGCGATGGGTACGTCGCTGCCGGAGGCGGCAGTCAGCATCACTGCAGGAATAAAGGGTAATGCGGGGATTACAGTCGGCAATATTGTCGGCAGCAATATACTAAATATCCTTATAATCCTGGGAGTGACGGCACTCATCACAAATGTAGCCATACAAAAAACCACCTTCAAATACGAGATACCGTACATGCTTCTTATCACAGCAGTGCTTCTCGTGATGGGAATGACAGGCAATGAAATCACATTCATTGAGGGTGTTATACTGTGGATTTTATTTATTGCATATCTGTTTTATTTGTATATTCTGGCAAAAAAGGGCAATGACAGCGGTGATGAGCAGTCGGTAAAGCTATATCCGGTATGGAAATGTCTGCTCTTTATTGTGCTGGGCGGTGTGTGCGTCGTAATTGGAAGCCAGTTTGTCGTAAACGGTGCCACGACAATAGCAAGAGCCTGCGGCATGAGTGAGCGCTTTATCGGACTGACAATCGTTGCATTCGGCACATCTCTTCCGGAGCTTGTTACATCTGTTTCAGCAGCACGCAAGGGAAATGCCGGTATAGCGATTGGAAATATAGTCGGCAGCAATATTTTCAATATACTCTTTGTAGTCGGAACAGTAGCTCTCATTTGTCCGGTACCGTTTGAGAGCAGGTTTGTGATTGATACAGTTGTGGCAATCCTGTGCGGTGTGCTCTTGTGGGGCGGTACGATAAGACATAAAGAACTTAGAAAGCCATGTGGAGTGGTGATGCTGCTTTGCTATGCGGCATATTTTGTATATTTGGCAGCTATGTAATGATGTATTTTTTGAATTGCGATGACTGTGTTTAAAAGAGTGTGATGAAGAGATAATAATTAAATTTAGCAAACTGTCAATAATTGTGCACACAAATCGACATTTTGACATTAAAATGATTGAGATTTCACACTAAATATAAATAATTAATTAAAAATAGCACTCTTACTTGACAAGTGCTAATTGCAGGTGTATAACGTAGTCAGAACGAACGGAAGGAAGCGATTATAATGGATAAAAACCCAAAGCATCCATTGAAGAAAAAGAATAAGGCAGATGCAAAGAAGCATCAGAAGCATGTATACGAATAGCACCTTCCACTAAGGAATACTATCCAGTAAGCACAATGTACCCCAGCCCGTCACAGGGTTGGGGTATTTTGTGTTTTTGGAAGTGTTTTCAGAGACAGCCCGTGAGGCAGTTGTAAATACATTTTCACCGGCACCTTTTATGAGAGAAGCTTTAAGCTTGTCGCCATACATATAGAGGTCATTTCCACGTACAATTCCCCATTCCATCAGAAGCGCAGCCGCACCGGTCACAAACGGTGCAGCCATAGATGTCCCTGTTTTTGAAGTGTAGCCTCCGGTGTTTGAGCATGAAATAATGTCTACACCGGGCGCAATGATATCAGGCTTTATGCTGTCAAAGGCCCAGGTATAGCCTCGGCCGGAAAAGGCGGCTGTGCGGTTTGTTCGGCTGTCATAGGCTCCGACAGATATGACATTTTGAGCGGTTGAGGGGATGGTCAGGGTGATATCAGGCGATGCATGGATAAATGAGGTCTGTGCATTGCGCAGAGCACCTGACGGCAGCCATATATCCCATGAGCCGTCCTTTACAGATATGGGTTCAAGTGATATTTTCCAGATGCCGGGTGAGATGTATTCCAATCCCATGAGTTCAATGAATATTTCCTGAAAAGGAGAGTAGGGAGAGGGACCGCCGCCTGTTATATATATGTCTGTCCCATCGAGATTGTATCTGTATGTAAAGCCCTTTGCCTGATTGGTAATTGTATCGGGAATCTCCAGCATATCATTATTTGGTGCACTAATGCGCAGTTGTATCTCATCCCAGTATTTTTTCCATAAATCAATGGAGAGAGACGGCTCAGGATAGCCTATCGCAAGCTCTGCATCGGCAGGGTATGAGCTGCCGTTTGCATGCCCAAAGCCGGCTCCATCGTTACCTGAGCCGACCGAGACAGCGCAGCGGTAATTTTCTGCTATATAGTCCAGGTATGATTCAAGCAGTGAGGTGCCGCTGTGTGAGCCGTTACTTGTGCCAAAGCTTAGGTTTATGGAGATAGGCATGTTCATATCGATTGATTTTCTTATGCAAAAATCCACTGCCAGCATAATCTGCGTGGTTGTGGGAAAGCTGGCACCGCCTGAGGTTTTGAGTTTTACGATTATAAGAGTGCTTTCATAAGCAACACCGCGGTATTTTGTGTTTTGTTCATTACCATTTCCGTTTCCGGCAGCGATCCCTGCCACATGAGTGCCGTGCCCGGATATGTCGATGCTTGGGCAGATGCGCTGCATTTCTAAGCTGTTTTCTGCATTTATGGCTTTGGTGATTGTATCGCGGTCATATAAGGTGCCGAAAGGGATGATATCACTGTGTGAGGAATCATCGGAAACAGTCTGGTCCCACAGATAGGCGATTCTGCTTACACCATCCTGTATAAAAGCCGGATGGGCATAGTAAATTCCGGAGTCGATAATGCCTACGAGCACACCTTTTCCGGTCAGATTATATGGATTGGTGTGTACGGGAGTGATGCATGAGGCCTGCGAGCCCTCGTACACATCGTAGTTAAATTGCTTTGGCTTTTCCATATATATGATTTCATCGCACAGGGCAACGGTATTTACAAGTGATTTCTCAATTACGAGCACCGCATAGTTTCCGAGCAGCCTCGTGATGAGTACAGAAGGATACTTTTCTTTTATTTTTTCGATGTCACCGACATATTTTACTATCACTTCCCAGCTATCACTCTCCGGCAGATAGCCGCTTGAAAGCCCGCCCTCTTTTCCAAGCTCATAAGGGGTGGACAACAGGGCGGCGGACAGCTGTGGAGAAATTTTCTCACTAAATGCTATTTCCATACTAACCTCCATTTTTTATTAGTAAAATATTAAAAAAATCTTAAAAGACAGATGCAATATATATTTGGTATGATTATGTCATAATAGTAACTATTCAGAATCACCCCACGCACATTCGCAAAATCGCACGATACTCGTGCTTTGTCTACACTCCGTTACGGTCCGCGCTGAACAAACGTCCCCCGGACGTTTAGCGCCGCTGCTACGCAGCTAATTTTACTCATATGTGTGGGGGTGGCTCTATTCGAGCCACCTTGAGAACAAGAAAACCTTCTGCTTACATGCAAGCATGACGCATCAGCTTTTTTGTTCTCAGTGGTTCTGAATAGTTACTTATAATCAATTAATTATAAGAAAACGGGAGGTCGAAATGAGTAAAAAGAAAAAGATAATCATTTCAGTGATTGCAGCTGTGCTTATCATAGCAGTGATTGTGTCAGCTGTTGTCATTGCAATGACAAAGGGAAAGAATGCAGCAAAGGCATCGGGAGTCTATGCAAACAAGGTCGCTGATGTCATGTATCAGGCGGGAAGTACTGACAAGTACAGCGGTGTCGTGGAAGCAGCCGATACCATGGATATCAAGGCTGACAGTGAAAAAACGGTAAAGGATATTCTTGTGTCAGAAGGGGATGGGGTACAGGTGGGCACACCTCTTTTTACCTATGATACAAAGGATCTTGCTGCGAAAAAGGAAAGCGCCACGCTTGAGCTTGAGAGCTTAAACAATACACTTTCCGGCTATGATGCACAGATAGAGCAGCTCACCAAGGAAAAGAAGGAAGCGCCAAAGGATCAGCAGCTTGACTATACACTGCAGATTCAGCAGGCGCAGACACAGCAGAAGCAGACTCAGTACGATATTGCCACGAAGAAGGCAGAGATAGAAAAGTATGATGAGAGCATCAAAAATGCCACTGTAAACAGCACAATGATTGGTGTTGTAAAGAAAATCAATGAGAATCAGAGTGCAGACACAGCAGATACTGCATTTATGACAATCGTTGCCACCGGTGATTACAGGGTAAAGGGCACAATTGATGAGCAGAGCTTTTTAAACAGTGGACTCGCAGAAGGGCAGGCAGTTATAGTGCGCTCGAGAGTTGATGAGTCAAAGACATGGCAGGGTACCATCAGCAAGGTTGATACTGAGAATCCTCAGACTGATAACAGCAATTCCGGCATGTATGATGATGGAAGCAGCGAGCAGAAGGCATCAAAGTACAACTTCTATGTGCAGCTTACAGGCACAGGCGACATGCTTTTAGGACAGCATGTATATGTGGAGCCGGATTTCGGACAGACAGAGGTGAAGGATGGTATTTGGATTGATGAGAGCTATGTCGTAAAGGATGGCGATGATGCATATGTATGGACACTTAATAAAAAGGATAAGCTTGAGAAGACAAAGGTTGAGCTTGGAGACTATGACGAGAATCTCATGATGTATGAAATCAAGTCAGGACTTACAAAGGATGACTATATAGTATGGGCATCTGATGACCTATATGAGGGTGAGCCGGCACAGACATGGGAAGAGTACGTTGAAAATGGCGGCGGTGAAGATTCAGTCTATGACGATATGGGCACAGAAGCTCTTGATGATCAGATGCTTGAGGGCACTGAGGGCGGTCCTGTTGATGATGGCACAATGGACGAAGGTGCAGCAGATGCCACCGGTTCAGGTGACGCGGAGGTACAGTAGATGATTCTAGAACTCCAGCATATTTATAAAAACTATGACCAGGATAAGCTCGTGGTGCCGGTTTTAAAGGATGTCTCACTCCAGATTGAGGAGGGAGAGTACGTGGCAATCATGGGGCCGTCGGGTTCCGGCAAGACCACTCTCATGAATATAGTGGGATGTCTTGATCTGCCAACATCGGGCACATATATACTTGACGGCAGACCTGTCAGTGAGCTTAAGGAAAAGGAGCTTACGAGAGTAAGACGGGATACAATTGGATTTGTATTTCAGAATTTCCAGCTCATGCCGAGAGAGAGTGCACTGGACAATGTATGCCTGCCACTCATATATGCCGGTGTGAGCAAAAAGGACAGAAGGCAGATGGGTATGGAGGCATTAGAGCGTGTAGGGCTTTCAGACAGGGCTGATTTCAAGCCAACACAGCTTTCAGGAGGACAGAAGCAGAGAGTGGCGATAGCGAGAGCTATGGTCAATCATCCAAAGCTTCTGCTTGCGGATGAGCCTACGGGAGCACTTGATTCAAAGTCAGGCAAGCAGGTGCTTGAGCTCTTTGAGAGCCTTAATGAGTCCGGTGTGACGGTTGTCGTGATTACACATGACAGAAAGGTAGCCGAGCAGGCAAAGCGCATCGTCCACATCATAGACGGCGAGATAACAGAGGAAGGACAGGAGGCAGGTAATGAAAAAGAAAAAGAGAATTAAGATCATTATAATAGCTGTCCTTGTAGTTGCAGTTGCAGCGGGAAGCATCACAGGAGTTGTTTATTACAGGAACTCCAAGGGGCTTGCTTCCGTCATGAGTGTTTCGATGATCAGCACGACAAACGACTATACATCCATGACCAGTGGGGGAATGGTGTGTGATGATGCATGTCAGACAATCAATTTAAAGGATGGACAGAAGGTGACAGAGGTTTATGTCACAAAGGATCAGCAGGTAAAGGCCGGAGATAAGCTCCTTGCATATGATGTGACGAGTCTTTCGCTCTCGGTTGAGATGAAGCAGCTTGAGATACAGAGTCTTGAGAACCAGCTTGCATCGGAAAAGCAGAAGCTTGACAAGCTAAAGAACACTAAACCGGTTGAAAAGCAGCCCGAGACTCCTGTTACACCTGAGCCACAGCCTGACACACAGCCGTCTGCGCCTGATGAACAGCATGATGTGATATCTGATTTGTCAGAGGCCAAAGGAAGCGGTACAGAGGACGATCCTTATGTATTTACATGTACAGAAGCTTCATATGTATCAGGGAAGCTTTTGAATACACTCTCAGAAAAGAGCGCCGTAGCGCGGTTTGTAATAGGAGATGCGGATGCACCTGATATGGAGCTTACCGTAAGAGGAGATAGGCTTGGCGGCTATGATGAAAGCGATGAGATAAAGCTTTTCCTTGCAGGCACAACTACAGCAGGAGATGCTTCTGATGATACGGAAGGAAGTGAGCCGTCAGATACCAAAACAGACAGTGCCACAGAACAGACCGCACAGACAGAAGCTGATACCGCGGCAGAAGAAAAGACATACACTGCAGATGAGCTTAAGGATGCCATAAAGGAGCAGACCAGAAGTGTTGCCGATGTTGATTTACAAAAGAGAATTGCACAGGCTGATTTAAAGGAACTGCAGAGCGAGCTTGAGGATGGCGTGGTATATGCAAAGAAGGATGGAATCGTGACAACAGTCTGTGATCCTGCCAATCCACCGCAGGACGGTACACCTTTCCTGCAGCTTTCGGGAGCATCGGGACTGTATATCAGCGGAACAATCGGTGAGCTGGATCTGGATACGGTAAAGGTAGGACAGAGCGTATCAGCAGTCAACTACATGACAGGTGATACCTATGAGGGAACGATATCCGAGATAAGCAATGTGCCGTCAGACAGCGTAAACTATTATGGAGACAGCAATCCAAACTCCTCATTCTATGAGTACACTGCATACATTGAGAATCCGCAGAATCTCAAAAAGGGCGATTCACTTGAGTTGACCATAGATACATCATCAGAGGGCTCTGACAGCGGACTATATATCGACAAGTCATATGTCAGAACCGAGAACGGACAGTCATATATATACAAGGATGACAACGGAAAGCTCAAAAAGCAGTCTGTCAAAACAGGCAAGTCACTCTGGGGCTCATATGTGGAGATAAAGTCAGGTCTGACAAATGATGACTATATCGCATTCCCGTATGGAGTCAGGGAGGGCGAGAAAACCAAGGTATCCGAAGATGGTATGTATTAGTTTAGCAGGGAGGATTAAAGATGCTTGAAAATATTAGATTGTCCTTTAGGGGAATCTGGTCACATAAGATGCGTTCGTTTCTGACCATGCTTGGAATCATCATCGGAATTGCAGCAATTATTGCGATTGTTTCCACAATTCAGGGCACAAACGAACAGATAGAAAAGAACCTCATAGGTTCGGGAAGTAATAACGTAAAGGTCACACTGCAGAAGGATGGCTATGATATGGATTTATCATATGAAACGGCGCCGGCGGGAGTGACTGAGGTATCGGCTGCCACACTTGACAGCATAAAGGAGCTCGACCATGTGCAAAATGCAGCTCTTTACCGTACAAGACAGGCTTCCAATGCAGTCTATTATCTGAACACGGCGCTTTCGGGCGGCAATATAACAGGTGTCGATGATGGATATTTCGATACTGCAAGCTATGTAGTCATGAAGGGCAGAGGCTTCTCAAAGAATGACTATGCAAAGGCCCGCAGGGTGGCACTCATCGATGAGAGCGTGGAGAGCAGCCTGTTTTCAGGAGAGAGCGCGCTCGGCAAGACAGTAGAGATACAGGGATATCCGTTTACAGTAGTCGGTGTAGTCACGGAAAAGGACAGCTATGACCTGGTAATAAACTCAATTGATGATTACTATATGTATGCCTATGATGACAGCCAGGGCAATGTATTTGTGCCAAGCGGAACATGGCCGGTTATATTTGGTTATGATGAGCCGCAGAACCTTTTGCTTAAAGCAGACAGCACGGATACCATGGCTTCAGTGGGAAAGGCTGCTGAGGAGATACTTAACAGCAATTTAAATGTCACAGACGGCTCTGATGTGGCCTACAAGGCACAGGATTTACAGGAGCAGGCAAAGCAGATACAGCAGCTCAGCCAGTCAACCAATATGATGCTCATATGGATAGCCGGAATATCGCTGCTGGTCGGTGGTATCGGCGTCATGAATATCATGCTTGTGTCAGTCACAGAGCGTACCTCAGAGATAGGACTTAAAAAAGCAATCGGAGCGGGAAAGGGAGCAATCCTCGGTCAGTTCCTCACAGAGGCTGTTGTGCTCACAAGCCTTGGAGGCTTAGTCGGAGTGCTGGTCGGAGTGATACTCTCTAAGGTCATCTCAATGCTAAACGGCACGCCGACAGCGATAAGTCCGGCAGCAGCTATACTTGCGGTGCTTTTTTCCATGGCGATCGGAATCATATTCGGTATGCTTCCTTCATACAAGGCAGCGAACCTAAACCCTATTGATGCACTGCGCCATGAGTAATTCTTATTGAAATCGCTGCTATTGTGAAAAAAATAACAATTCTTTGTATTTTGATGAATACAAGGGTAGAAAAAGTTTAAAAAATTTTGTAAAATGTTCCTAGTAGATAAATACTGTACTAGGAGCATTTTTTTAGAGGAATCAGGTCATGTGATATGGGAAGTGTCACATGGTATAATGATTCTTCTAAGTATGTAATTAATTAGGTAACAAAATATACATTATTTTAAGGAAAAGGAGATAATATGTACGCTGACGAAAACGTAATCAAAATCAAACATGCAGTTTTGCTTGAGGTCGCAAAGGCTGCATTTGCAGGTAACCTCGATGAGATCAGAGATGACATCCCATTTACACTTATTCCGGGACCGACACCTCAGTTCCGTTGCTGTATCTACAAGGAGAGAGAAATCATCCGTCAACGTGTCAGACTTGCAGAGGGTAAAGCACCAAGCGCAAACGATGATGGCAATATCATCCAGGTAATCAGCTCAGCATGTGAGGATTGTCCGATTTCAAGCTACACAGTTACTGAGAACTGTCAGAACTGTCTTGGCAAGGCTTGTATCAATGCATGTAAGTTCGGAGCAATTGAGGCAGGACGTCTCCGCTCACATATCGACCCACAGAAGTGTAAGGAGTGTGGACGCTGTGCACAGGCATGTCCTTACAACGCTATCGCTCATTTAAAGAGACCATGTAAGTTCTCTTGCCCTGTAAATGCCATTACATACAATGAGTACGGCATTTCAGTGATCGATGAGAGCAAATGTATCAGATGTGGTAAGTGTATCCACAGCTGTCCATTCGGAGCTATCGGATCAAAGACATACATCGTAGATGTAATCGATGCAATCAAGTCAGAGAACAAGCATGTATACGCTATGGTTGCACCAGCAGCAGAGGGACAGTTTGGTGTAAACATCACTATGAACAGCTGGAAGAAGGCTATGCAGGCAGTTGGCTTCAACGGTTTTGTTGAGGTAGCACTCGGAGGAGATATGACAGCAGCATACGAGGCTGACGAGTGGCTTGAGGCATACGAGGCAGGAGAGAAGAAGGTTACATCATGCTGTCCTGGATTTGTAAATATGGTTAGAAAGCACTATCCTGATCTTGCTGACAAGATTTCTACAACTGTTTCACCTATGTGTGCAGTTTCAAGAATGATCAAGGCAAAGGATCCTGATGCAGTTACAGTATTCATCGGACCATGTGTTGCCAAGAAGTCAGAGGTACATGATCAGAAGATAGAGGGCAATGCAGACTATGTACTTACCTTCAGCGAGATTCGTGCTATTATGAAGGCAAAGGGAGTACAGCTTGAGGCTGATGATACCTCATATCAGGAGGGCTCAGTATTCGGTAAGCGTTTCGCAAACTCAGGCGGAGTTACAGCAGCCGTAATCGAGAGCATGAAGGAAAAAGGCGAGGATGTTGATTGCAAGGTTTGCAAGGCAAACGGAGCAGCAGAGTGTAAGAAGGCACTTCTCCTCATGAAGGCAGGCAAGCTTCCTGAGAACTTCATCGAGGGAATGGCATGTGAGGGTGGCTGCGTAGGCGGACCAAGCTCATACAATGACATGGTATCTACCAAGAAGTTCCGTGATGATCTCTTAAGCAGAGCAGATGACAGAAAGATTCGTGACAACATCGCCAACTACCATATGGAGACATTTGAGATGCACCGTAAGGAGCAGTAATAAAATGATTGTTACAGCATAATCTTTTTAAATCCCCCGACTTGTTCGGGGGATTTTTGTGATTGCGAATATCTGCAAAAAGATATGTGGTTAGTCATATTGAGAACTGAATAGTAACAAAGATATTAAATAAATTAAGTACATATTACGACTCTATCACGGGTTTTCGGGATAAAGAAACAATTGTAACACAACTGAAATATATGAAGCCAACATTAAGAAATTCTCAAGGAATTTGCAGTAGCAAAAAAGATTGTTTAACGCTATAATAGATACTGCTTGAAATAATATTATCAGGTTTGAGTAATAATATAGAGAGAATAATTATAAAATGCTAAAGAGGATTGTAAAATGGACAAAAATAAAAAGATGATTATCGGCATACTTACGGCTGCAATAGTTCTGGTGGTGGCGTTTATAGTGTATATCACATGCTTTGATTCACATATTGAGTTCAGCAGCAAGTTCAAAAACGGTATTACTGTTGAGTATGGCAAAAAGTTTGAGCCGCCAAAAATCAAGGCGTATGTCAGAGGCAGGCTTATAAATCGAAAGGGAAAAGAGATAAAATGCACTATAGACAGTAATGTCGATGTGGCAAAGATAGGTTCATACGAGATAAAAGTAATTGCTAAATACGGTAAAAAAACAGCGACACAGACCATCAAGGTTGAGGTGAGGGATAAGAAGGCTCCGGAGATTGCATTAAATGGCGATGCAGAGATGAATGTAGAGGCAGGCAGCGAGTTCAGTGACCCGGGATATACGGCAACAGACAACTATGATGGGGATCTGACAGACAAGGTATCTGTCACAGGAGCTGTCGATACTTCAAAGCCGGGAGACTATGAGATAAAGTACAGTGTCGCTGACTCGTCAAAGAATGAGATCGAGGTCAAAAGGACTGTGCATGTCACAGATACCACTGCACCGCAGATAAAGCTTTCGGGTGATGATTTTATGTCTGTAAAAAAAGGTGATAAGTACAAAGATCCGGGATACACGGCAACAGACAATTGTGACGGAGACATCACAGATAGTGTCAAGGTATCAGGAGATAAGGTAGATAAGGATAAGGCAGGAAAGTATACTGTGACCTATGAGGTCTCAGATTCATCAGGCAATAAGGCTACAGCTACAAGAGTGGTCAGTGTGTATGATCCGGTTGCCACGGCAGACACGGTAAACCCGGGCAACAAGATTATTTATCTTACCTTTGACGATGGTCCCGGAAAGTATACACAGGGACTTTTAGATTTACTTGATAAATACAATGTAAAGGTCACCTTCTTTGTTACAAATACGCATCCTGACTATCAGAACCTGATAGCAGAGGAGGCAAAGAGAGGACATACAGTGGCTATCCACTCTGCAAGCCACAAATACAACCAGATATATACAAGCGAGCAGGCATTCTTTGATGACCTTGAGCAGATGAACAGTATCATAAAGGCACAGACAGGAAATGATGCGTCAATCATCAGATTCCCGGGTGGCTCGTCAAATACTGTGAGCAAGGATTACTGTCCGGGAATTATGACACAGCTCGTAAATGATGTGACAGCAAGAGGGCTTTTATACTGTGACTGGAATGTATCGAGCGGAGATGCAAACAACAAGCCGATCAGCACGGAACAGGTAGTGCAGAATGTCATTTCAGGAGTACAGAGCCACAACGTATCAGTTGTATTGCAGCACGACATAAAGGATTTCAGTGTCAATGCGGTCGAGCAGATCATCCAGTGGGGACAGGCGAACGGTTACACGTTTTTACCACTCACCACAAGCTCACCGATGTCTCATCATCGTGTAAACAACTAAAAGCACCAAAATAATAAAAAAGCACAAAAAAGAAGAGTTCAAAATGAACTCTTCTTTTTTAATCATGATTCTTATATCTTATTCCCCAATTAACATTTTTGTAACTATCATCTTACCTAAATATATAATAAAGAAAAAGGTACATAGAAACTAGATTGCCTGGGTGGTCAAAATTATTTAACTACCTCAACGTTAACTGCCTGTGGACCTTTAGCGCCATCAGTGATATCGAACTCTACTGATGCACCTTCCTCGAGAGTTTTGAAGCCCTCCATGTTAAGTCCTGAGAAATGTACGAATACATCCTTTCCGTCCTCGGCTGTGATGAATCCGTAACCTTTTTGGTTATTGAACCATTTTACTGTACCTTTGCTCATCGAAAGTACCTCCAAATAATAATAATGCTGCTTACGCAACTAACGTTAGAATAGCATAACAGGTTTAAGATGTAAAGCAATAAAGTCAAAGTTCTTTAAAGTTTATGTCATTATTTGCTAAAAATTTCATTACAAGCTTATCCCATTCACTGTCTAAGGTCTTATCCACTGAAAAAATATTGTAGGATATTCCGGTTGTCAGAGTCAGAAGTTTGTTCTGATACCTGATATTTATGAAAAAACCACTGATATCGGACACTGTGAAAGCAGAGTGCAGACTGCTTAGGGTGTGTTCCATGTTTTCAGGTGAAAGCAGAAAGACAAACTTGAATGACGATGGAGTCTGTCTGCCCTTTATCAGGTCAAAGCAGTTTGTGCGAAGCATCCTAAAGGGGAGTATGCTATAGCCAGCTATACCATTTTCCTCAAGCTCTGTGGAGCTGTAAAAGCCCTTTTGCAGGTGACCATCTATGACATATGAGGCTGCCTTTGTGATGACGGCCTCCTGGAGCAGGAAATTGTCAAAGATTTCCGTGCGAAGCAGCTTGTTCATAAAGTCCTTTGTGTCTGTCAGTTCAATTGATATCATAAATTCTCCTCATTTTCCACAGTGTATGTGACAGCGAATGATTGTTCTAAGTGGTTTTGAATAGCTATCGATTATTATATCATACATCAGATTTGCGGATTATGCCATAAAAATAAAGCCTGTTCAACTGGAATAATTGTAAAGTCCGTGGTAGAATAAATGCGTTATGCAATGAAAACAGGAGGCAATCCATGAAACAGGAAAAATTATTTGATTTACTAAAAGCGGCTGTTTCACCATGCGAGTGTGTGAAGGCTGCAAAGCAGGAGCTTTTGGAAAACGGATTTGAGGAGATAGATTATACAGGTGACTGGAAGCTTGTGCGCGGTGGCAGGTATGTCTTAAATCACCATGATACGACCATGTTTGCGTTTACTGTAGGAAGCGGCTACAACAAAAAGGATATGGTGCGAATAGCGGCAGCTCACACAGACTATCCATATCTTCGCATAAAGCCAAATCCGGATTTTATGACAAACTCATATGCACAGGTCAATGTAGAGGTGTATGGAGGACCGATTTTAAATACATGGTTTGACAGACCTCTCGGAGTGGCAGGGCGCGTGGCTATAAAGAGTGAGGATGTGTTCAATCCGCGTATGGTGCTATATAGGTCTAAAAAGCCTGTCATGATTATTCCAAATCTTGCCATTCATATGAACAGGGATGTGAATAAGGGTGTCGGGATAAATAATCAGGTGGATCTGATGCCGGTGCTTGATTCAATACCTGAGGATGAAAGGACCACGGATTATTTCCTTAGCTTTCTGGCTAGAGAGCTGTCTGTGGAAAAGAGCGATATCATAGACTTTGAGCTCAATACATTTTGTATGGAGGAGCCTTGCTTTGTCGGTGTGAATGACACCATGATTTCATCACCGAGAATCGACAACCAGTCATCCTGCAGGGCACTTCTTGATGCCATAGAGGATGGAAACAGAGCTGATGGAATAAATATCATAGCGCTTTTTGATCATGAGGAAATTGGCAGCAGCAGTAAGCAGGGCGCGGCCTCTATAATGCTTCACGATATGCTCAGACGTATTTTAAGAAATATGGACCTTTCGGAAAATGAAATAGATGAGAGCATATATGATGCCATGCTTTTGTCTGTCGATGTGGCTCATGCGCTTCATCCTAATAGAAAGGAAAAGATGGATATCACAAATAAGCCTGTCATGGGTAAAGGCTTTTGTATCAAGCAGGCGTGCTCGCAGTCGTATGCTACGGATGCACAGGCTATTGCTATTCTATGTCAGCTGTGTGATGAAAAGGGCATACCTTACCAGCGTTTTGTGAACCGTTCGGACAGCCGCGGTGGCAGCACACTTGGCTCGATTGCAGGTACGCTTTTGCCGGTAAAGACGGTGGATATAGGTATACCTATTCTTGCAATGCACTCAGCCTGTGAGCTTATGGGAGTACGCGACATGAAAGCCTTAAGTGACTGTGTGACGGCCTTTTTCGGGTATTTAGGGAAATAAATACAGAAACCTCTTGCATAAGTTTAGTTTTCGTGTTACTATGACGTAGTAATGAAAACTACTTGTTACGGAATGAAATAACTTTTAAAAAAGTAATTTAAACTTTTGTTATCATATAGTGCGGGAGGAATAGATATGTATAAGATTATAATAGATAGCTGTGGTGAGCTCACAGACAGCCTTAAGAAGGATGGACATTTTTGCAATGTGGCACTCGAGCTTGATGTTGACGGATACAGGATTCGTGATGATGAGAGCTTTGACCAGCACGATTTCTTAAGAAGAGTAAAGGAGAGTGTAAAGGGGCCAAAATCGTCATGCCCGTCTCCTGAGGAGTACATGCAGGCTTTTGAGGGAGAGGCTGACCATGTATATGTTGTCACACTTTCGGGCAAGCTCAGCGGCTCATACAACAGCGCTGTTTTAGCAGTCAATCTGTACAACGAGGAGCATGAGGACGGTGGCAAGCAAATCTATGTATTCAATTCCTGCTCAGCATCTATCGGCGAGACACTAATCGGTATGAAGGTGCAGGAGCTTGAAGAGAGTGGACTTTCGTTTGATGAGGTTGTAAAGCAGACAGAGGAGTATATTTCTTCCATGAATACATTCTTTGTGCTTGAGACACTTGATACATTAAGAAAGGCAGGACGATTAAGCAACCTGAAGGCTTTTGTGGCCGGCACTTTAAACATAAAGCCTGTCATGGGCTCAACCGATGAGGGCTCAATCCAGCAGCTTGGTCAGGCCAGAGGCATGAAGAGGGCACTTGCCAAGATGGTAGAGGATGTTGTGGCTGCCACAAAGGACTGTGAGCACAGGATTCTTGCAATTTCACACTGCAACTGCCCGGAGCGTGCGCAGTATGTGAAGGCATGCCTTGAGAAGCTTGCCAGATTTAAGAAGATTGTCATTGTGGATACTGCCGGCATCTCAAGCATGTATGCAAATGACGGGGGCATTATTATAGCAGTATAAGGATATGGTCTTTATTTTATCGGCCGGATATATTATAATGATGGCATGGGAAATTTAGATTACACACAGGTTTTAAACAAAATAGAAAACACACGCCGTTTCGGCAATGAGCCGGGAGTGGTGGTGACAGCACAGGTCATAAAGGTGCTGAGAGAAAAAGGAAAGCAAAAGCGCACAATACCGTATATCCATGTGGCAGGCACCAATGGAAAGGGCTCGGTGTGCGCTTTTTTTTCTAGTATATTAAAAAAAGAGCATATGAGGGTAGGAACGTTTGTATCACCGCATCTGGTGGATTTTGAGGAGCGCATCACGGTTGATGGGCGTATGATACCTAAGGAGGATGTCACACGGCTTGGAAACTATCTGCTTGATATAGATTTTGGCATAGGACTTACGATGTTTGACTACTGCCTTGCCATGGCTCTTTTGTACTTTGAGGAGCAGCAGTGCGATTATATGGTCATTGAGACAGGGCTCGGAGGCAGGCTTGACTCAACAAATGCAATCGGCACACCGCAATGTGCCGTTATTACAAAGATAGGCTATGACCATATGGCTATCCTTGGCAGTGATATAGCGGATATAGCGGCTGAGAAGGCCGGTATCATAAAGGAAAACGGTACAGTGGTGGTGGAACAGCAGGATAAACGTGCCATGCAGGTGATTGAGCAGGAAGCGCAAAAAAAGCATGCACGGATAATCACTGTGGAGCAAAGCGATATAGCACGCTGCAGCGGCTACGCACTGAGGCTTTGTGGCACATTTCAGTGGGAGAATGCTGCAGCGGCAGAGCTTGCGGCGCGGTATGTGCTGGGAAAGCACTATGGCGGGCTGGAATACGAAGATAAGACAGAGCCAAAGAGAGAGGAAACAGACCTGAATGACAGGATAAAGAGTGCACTTGAAGAGGCTGTGTGGCCGGGACGCATGGAGATAGTATCAAAGGAGCCGTTTCTGCTAGTGGACGGAGCACACAACAGCAATGGAGTTGATGCGCTCAAGGAAAGCCTCATGCAGATGTATCCGGGTGAGAAATTTTGCTTTTTCATGGGAGTCATGGCTGATAAGGACTACGATGTCATGATACGTGAGATTTTACCTCTTGCTGAGGAGTTTTATACAGTGACACCGGATTCGGACAGGGCACTGCAGGCATCGCACCTTGCTGATTTTATCAGAAAAGAGGGAGTTGAGGCAACAGAGCTTTCAGGAGTTGATGAGATAAGAAAGCACCTGAAAAGAGATACGAAAAATGTTGCATTTGGCTCCTTGTATTTTATTGGGGAGCTTAAACAGCAACGGATATAAACACCGGAAATATAGCAATATCGCTTGTGATCGGACTGCTGCTTGGGCGTCCGTTTGGAAGGGTTAATACAGCTATTGAAAAAGTAAGAAAAAGTCAGGCCTTATCTTATAATATAATAGTAAAAAAAGCTATATAGAAACTTAAGTTATGGTTATTATAAAAAAATAGTACTAGACATTTTTTTCCTATTGTACTAGAATGAGCATAAATGATAGTAGACCCGATATATGATAACGCTAGGTTATATCGGATCCGTAAAGAAACGGAGGATATAAAGATGGAAAAGAAGGATATCGATTGGTCAAACCTTAGTTTTGGCTACCAGGAAACAGATTACAGCTATGTTTCTAATTATAAAGATGGAAAGTGGGACGATGGACAGCTCACAAAGGATCATACAGTGACACTTAATGAGTGTGCGGGAGTATTCCAGTATGCACAGACATGCTTCGAGGGACTTAAGGCATACACAACAGAGGATGGCAGAATTGTCTGCTTCAGACCTGACTTAAACGCACAGCGTCTTAAGGATTCATGTGAGAGACTTGAGATGCCTGTATTCCCGGAAGATAGATTTGTAAAGGCAGTTGAGGAAGTAGTAAAGGCAAATGCTGCATGGGTTCCACCATACGGCTCAGGCGCTACACTCTATATCAGACCATATATTATGGGAACAAACGCAGTAATCGGTGTAAAGCCGGCTGATGAGTATCAGTTCAGAATCCTTGTAACACCTGTAGGACCATACTTCAAGGGTGGCGCAAAGCCAATTACAATCCGTGTGTCAGACTTTGATAGAGCAGCACCTCACGGAACAGGACATATCAAGGCAGGACTCAACTATGCAATGAGTCTTCATGCCATTGTAGATGCACATGCACAGGGCTTTGCAGAGAATATGTACCTCGATCCTGCAACACGTACAAAGGTAGAGGAGACAGGTGGTGCAAACTTTATCTTTATCACAAAGGATGGCACATTTGTTACACCTAAATCAGACAGCATCCTGCCATCAATCACACGCCGTTCACTGATGGTAGTTGCAGAGAAGTACTTAGGACTCAAGGTTGAGCACAGAGAGGTGCTCTTTGATGAGGTAAAGGATTTTGCTGAGTGTGGACTTTGCGGAACAGCAGCAGTAATCTCACCGGTAGGAAAGATTGTAGACCACGGCAAGGAAATCTGCTTCCCAAGCGGTATGGATGAGATGGGACCTGTCACAAAGAAGCTTCGTGACACACTTACAGGCATTCAGATGGGCCATATTGATGGACCGGATGGATGGGTTCACGAGATTAAGTGTGATTAATAATAAGAATATACATTTATAATAAAGCACCGGGTATTATGTTACGTCGTAATATCTGGTGCTTTTGTATTGTTTTATGTGGCATAATAAGACGATTTGTGCTAATATACTCTTATATGTATGCAAATGTTTATAAAAGCTTGGAATAGATATATAAAAGCAAACAAAAGAGATAACCGGGGGATAATTAAATGGACGAGTATGAAAAGATAAGACAGAGAAAGCGCGAAGAATATAGAAAGAGACACCGCGCCCAGGTCAGAAGAAAACAGCTTATTGGCAATGGCATTGTTATAGGCGTGATAATACTTATAATTGCAACGATAATCATAGTTGTAGCTTTAAGGGGCAAAAAGGCAAAGCAGGAAGAAGTAAAGGCAGAGGTGACCAGTACTCTTTACAATCCTATACAGCCAAAGCTTGATGTACAGCTGCTGACACCCAATCCGTATTCCAGACCACAGAAGGCACTAGAGAAGGTAAACGGCATAGTTGTCCATTATACAGCAAATCCGGGTACGTCAGCCAGACAAAACAGAGACTATTTCAATGGCCTGGCAGAGACCAAAAAGACCAAAGCAAGCTCACACTTTGTTATAGGATTAGAGGGTGAGATAGTGCAGTGCATACCTTGCAATGAGATATCGTATGCATCTAATAACAGAAACAGTGACACAATATCGATAGAGTGCTGTATAGAGGATGAGACAGGAAAGTTCAACGACAGCACATATCAGTCGCTCATAGAGCTCACCACATGGCTTATGGGGCGGTATGATCTGAGTGCTGATGATGTAATAAGGCACTACGATGTGACAGGCAAGAAGTGTCCGCTATACTTCGTGGAGCATGAGGATGCGTGGGAGCAGTTTCACAAGGATCTGGATACATACATCGAAGAAAATGGTGTGCCCAAGGAAGAGAAAAGCCAAACCTGACAATATACAATAAATTAAAGGATGATTTAAAAAATGAAGGAAATTATCGGAAATCTGTTAAAAAAAGAGAACGTACGTCAGAATCTGAGCAGCCTCAGACAGGAGATTAAAGATGAAAATGCATTAGCAGAGGCTCTAAAACTGCTTGCAGGAGAAGATGAGCTACTTGTGTCGTTTATGGGAGCAGACGATGCAAAAACCAGAAAGAACGCAGCGCTTCTGATAGGAGATCTTCATATGTCACAGCTTTCTGATGAGGTTTTTAAAGCATACGAGGCTGAACAGATGCGCTTTGTAAAGGGCTCATATCTGGCGGCGCTGTCACAGATGGACTGCAAAGAGCTCTTGCCACAGCTTATGGAGCGTGCAAAAGAGCTTGAGCATATGACGGTCACAGATGAAAATAGGAAGCATATTGAGGAAGAATTAAACGAGATAAATAAAATCTTGATTAAATATAATGGGATAAAGCACCATACACCTGTGCTCGAGGGAGTAAAGGCTGAGCTGCTTCTGATGACAAACCGCCTTCACAGAGAGGTGGTACGACGTCAGATACCGGTTAAGGATACAAAGCTGCATCCGCTTGGAGTGCTTGTAAAGACTGACAATATACCTCTTATCATGCAGGTGCGCACATTCAGAAAAATGTACTTTACCATACATGCAGCATCGCTTCTGCCAAAGGATGCACAGGAAGCAGCCGGACTTCTTGCAGAGTCAGATATGTATGATATATTAAGACGCATGCACCGTGAGGGTGGTCCGTTTTACTATCGTATTGAGAGTACGGCAGATGCGGCGTACCAGAGCAGGCTTGCGAAAGCTATCGATATGCATTTTGCGGGCAGGATGATCAATTCACCAAATGATTACGACGTTGTGATCAAGCTCATACCGACAAAAAATGACAATTTTTTTGTCTGCATGAGATTATGTTCTATACAGGATAATAGATTTGCATACAGAAAGAATGTGCTTCCTACGTCGATGCATCCGTCACAAGCGGCACTTATTGTTTCACTTGCAAAGCCGTATCTTAAGGAAACGGCACAGATCATGGATCCGTTCTGCGGAGTTGGTACACTGCTTATAGAGCGCGCACATTTAGTCCCGGCACGCGAGATATATGCTACAGATACCTATGGAGATGCAATCACTATGGGTAGAGAGAATGCTGCGTTTGCCAAAACAAGAATTAATTTTATACACAGGGATTTCTTTGATTTCAGACATGACTACAAATTTGATGAGCTGATTACGGATATGCCGGTTCGTAACCGACAGACCAAGGCAGAGATGGAGCTTTTTTACGAGAGGTTTTTCGACAAGGCCGCAGAGCATCTGGTATCCGGCGGAATCATAGTCATGTATTCAAATGAGATTGGGTTTGTGAAGAAACAAATCAGGCTGCGTGTCGAATACCGTCTGCTTCAGGAGACATGTATTCTCGATAAGAAAGACTTTTATTTGTTTGTTATCAGATATGAGGATTGATTTGTGTGAGTTTTTAGGAGGAAAA